>JAEEGL010627006.1_pt1 | contig 33656 bp, 28 predicted proteins | sample 9134231 | NCBI WGS metagenome assembly JAEEGL01 (sample SAMN16246548, study PRJNA631951) | gut metagenome | biome: gut microbiome; feature: rumen; material: fiber-attached | host: Bos | place: Iran: Karaj | collected 2018-10 | reverse complement strand
GAGCAGAGCCTGCGAGTGACGGATGTACTGGAGAGAGACGGAAGAGGACTGAATCTCTGTTATGAGACCCGGATGGGGATTCTCCATCACACGCACGGGACTGCGGATGACATACCGGAGGCAACTGTAGTGCGGCTGTGCGACCGGATCGCGTACATCAACCATGATCTGGACGATTCCATCCGTGCGGGGATCCTTACGGAGGAAGAAGTTCCGTTGCTGATCCGGGAGAAATGCGGCACACGAAACAGTGAACGGATCAATTCTCTGCTGACGGATCTGATTCGAAACAGCATGGGAGGAAAACTCCGGATGTCGGAGGAGATGCAGAAGGTGTTCGATTACTTCCACGCTTATATGTATTCGGATATCTATGTGAATCCGCTGGCAAAAGGAGAAGAAAGCAAGGTAGAGGGAATATTGACGCATCTTTTTGAATACTATATCACCCACCCGGATGCATTTCCTGCAGATTACCGTTCCGTAATGGAGAAAGAGGGCATCGAACGGGCAGCTGTGGATTATATTTCCGGGATGACAGACAGCTATGCGATCGAGACCTATGAACGGCTGTTCATCCCCTTCGCCTGGAATGTGAAGTGAGGAGAAAAGATGCCGCTGTTTTCAGAAAAATTTCTCACAGAACTCACCGAGCGGAACGACATCGTAGATGTGGTGAGCCAGTATGTGCAGCTTAACCGCCGCAGCGGGAGCAACCTTTTCGGGCTGTGCCCGTTCCACAGTGAAAAAACCCCATCCTTCTCCGTCTCGCGCTCCAAACAGATCTATCACTGTTTCGGATGCGGGAAAGGGGGCGGCGTGATCAATTTCATCATGGAGATCGAAAATGTCGGCTTTGTTGATGCAGTCGCGATCCTGGCAAAACGGGCCGGAATGGAGATGCCGGAACGGGAGGATGATCCGGAAAGCAGGAAAAAGGAACGGATTCTTGCCCTGAACAGAGACGCTGCCCGGTTTTACTATGAATGTCTCAATGCATCCGGAGGGAGCAGGGGCAGAGAATACATGGCCGGGAGGAAGATCAGCCGAAAAACGGCTACAGATTTCGGACTCGGTTTTGCGGCGGACACCTGGGACAGCCTTCGGAATGCGATGAGAGAAAAAGGATACACGGACTTTGAACTCCTGGATGCAGGGCTGGTGAAAAAAGGAAGGAACGGAGGGTTTTATGATACGTTCCGCAATCGCCTGATGTTTCCAGTGATCGACGTGCGCGGCAACGTGGTCGCCTTTTCCGGCCGGATCCTGGGCAATGGCGAACCCAAGTACATGAACTCGCCGGAGACGGCTGTTTTCAGTAAGAGCCGGAACCTGTTCGCCCTGAACCGCGCAAAACGTTCCAAAGCCGGGTATTTCCTTCTCGTGGAGGGAAACGTCGATGTGGTCTCGCTGCATCAGGCTGGATTTGATTCTGCCGTCGCATCTCTGGGAACGTCTCTGACGGAACAGCAGGCACAGCTGCTTTCACATTATAAAAACGAAGTGATCATTGCGTATGACAGCGACGATGCCGGATCCAAGGCAACCGCACGTGCAATCGGGATATTTGAAAAACTGGATGTGAAAGTACGGGTGCTTCGGCTCGACGGAGGTCAGAAAGATCCGGATGAATATATCCGGACCAAAGGGGCGGAGGCATTCCGGGAACTGATCGAGAACTCTGAGAACCGGATGGAATACAAGCTTCGCAGCATCCGTGAGAAGTATGAGCTGTCACGTCCGGAAGAGAAAGCAGCATTCGCTGAGGAAGCAGTTCGTCTCATAGCAAGACTGCCGCTGCAGGCGGAACGCCAGGTCTACAGCGCGGTGATCGCGGAACTGATCGGCGTACGGGCGGATGCAGTGCAGAGCGATGTGGAGAGCCAGCGGAAAAGACTCCTGCGGAGTTCCGAGAAGAAAGAAAACCGCGAACTGATCGGACGTACGGCGAAGCAGCGGAAGTATGAAAATCCCGCTTCAGCGATCGCCGAGGAAGGTATCGTGCGTCTGCTTTATCTGGAACCTTCCCTGATCCATACGGAAGGGCTTCCTGCACCCGGGGCTTTCACAGACAGAAGACTTGCAACACTATATGAGCAGATTACCGGAAAACTGCGGAGAGGAGAGCTCGTCAGCACAGCGACGATGGGAGAACTGCTGGACAGCGGAGAAATGTCCCTGCTGGTCGAAATCATTGAAGAACCCGAAAATCTCTCCGAAAGTGCAAAGACCCTGGCAGATTATCTGACGGCAATGAGGAAAGCTGCGCCGAAGACCATAAAGGATATATTGGAAGACAAACAAAATCAGGAGAAAGGAAAGCAATAAACGATGCCCAGAAAAAAGACGGAAGGCCTGAACCTCCCTGTGGAGCAGATAAAAGAGGAACCGGCGGCTGCCGAAGAGCATGATGCCGTGACAGAGGAAGTCCGGCCGGAGGAAGCAGAACTTTTATCTCCGGCTGCGGAAGCTCTGCAGGAATCCGGAGAAGAGCCGGTTTCAGCCAAACCCCGCAGGAAGAAATCGTCTTCAAAGAAAAAAGCCCAGGAAGAAGCAGAAACTGTTCAGGAGCAGGCGGAGACCAAAACGCCGGAAGAAAAGCTGGCGGAACTGGTCGAGAAAGGAAAGAAGAAGGGGCGTCTGACAACAAAGGAACTGGAATGTCTGGAAGAACTGGGGCTGGAAGGTGACGCCATCGAAAAATTCTATGATGCACTGGAGGCAAACAGTATCGAGATCGTAGCCGGGTCGGGCGACGTAGACCTGGATGCGAATCTGGATGATGTGATTCCGCTGCTGGACGACGACCTGCTCGCCGATCCGGATCTCAACGATATGGAGAATCTGGAAGAGATCACGGAAGAGGAGATGCTTGATACCGATGCCATGGTTGATACCTTTGCGACCGATGATCCGGTGCGCATGTACCTCAAGGAAATCGGGAAAGTCCGTCTGCTTACGCCGGAAGAAGAAGTCTCGCTTGCCATCCGGATGGCCGAGGGCGATGAGGAAGCCAAACATCGCATGACGGAAGCGAACCTCAGACTCGTCGTTTCCATCGCCAAGCGCTATGTCGGCCGCGGGATGCAGTTCCTTGATCTGATCCAGGAGGGAAACCTTGGCCTGATCAAAGCTGTAGAAAAATTTGATCACACCAAAGGCTATAAATTTTCTACCTATGCCACCTGGTGGATCCGTCAGGCAATCACCAGAGCGATCGCGGATCAGGCTCGAACGATCCGTATTCCGGTGCATATGGTGGAGACCATCAACAAAACGATCCGTGTTTCCAGGCAGCTTCTGCAGGAACTCGGGCACGATCCTTCGGCGGAGGAAATAGCGGAAGAGATGAATCTGCCTGTAGAGAAGATCCGGGACATCCTGAAGATCGCACAGGAACCTGTCTCTCTGGAAACACCCATCGGGGAAGAAGAGGATTCGCATCTGGGCGATTTCATCCCGGATGAAGACGCTTCGGAACCCTCGGAAGCAGCGTCGTTTTCCCTGCTGCGGGAACAGCTGGAGGAAGTTCTGGAAACGCTGGCACCGAGAGAGAAAAAGGTGCTGGAACTGCGCTTCGGCATCATCGACGGACGTACCCGCACGCTGGAGGAAGTCGGAAAGGAATTCAATGTCACAAGGGAACGTATCCGGCAGATCGAGGCAAAAGCCCTGCGCAAGCTGCGTCATCCCAGCCGCTCCAAAAAGCTGAAGGACTTCCTGAACTGAGAGCAGGGAAACCGGATATAAACGAGAGAAAAGTCACAGGACAGAAAGACTCCGGGCGAAACTGACCGCCCGGAGTCTTTCTGTCCTGTGTGAAGGTGCAGTCTTATTTGAGGACGACATTTTGTTCACCGAGCAGTTCCGTAAGCTCGGCGATGAGTGCACTGTGAAGGAGACATTTTGCGCCGATGCGCCGGTTTTCCTTTTCACACCAGATCACCAGCTTGCCGCTTCCGGGGAACATGGTGAGCAGCAATTCGATCCGGTGAAGCATCGGGTCACCGGAAGACGGAAGTTTGACATACAGGATCTGACCGGTTTGTACAGAGACTGGTTTTCCCTCTTCGCGCGGAACGGGTTCAATGGAATGAACAGGAACCTCCGGATTGCCGGACTGATCCTGCACCGGAGTGATTTCTTCCACGGTCAGCTGAGGCTCTTTTTCATCCCGTAGAGAGATCCTCCCGGAAACGATAAGTACGGCATTGCTGCTGATCGAGTTCCCGCTTACATCGAGCACGCGCTGAAAGGCGACCAGTTCAATGCTCCCGGTCTCATCCTCGAACTGGATATAGCACATGAGCGAATTGTTCCGGGTAGTACGGGTCCGGGAAGAGGATACGACACCCGCGATCGTGACGCGCTGTCCATCCGAATAACGATGCGGTCCGTCCGAAGCCAGATCACTGAGAATCGAGCCGATAGGGACAGCCCCGCTTCCCCGGATGCGATCGCGATACTCATCCATGGGATGCCCGGAGAGGTAGAGACCGGTCACTTCTTTTTCCATGTTCATTTTTTCCTGCAGAGAGAAATCCGGGATATTCGGAACAGGAACGGAGACCGCGGCAGATTCTTCCGCAGATGAGCCGAACAGATCAAACTGTCCTTCGATAACCTCTCTGGAAGCGCGTGATAAGCTGTCCAGAAGCACAGGAACGATCTGCAGGACGGCCCGGCGGTTGCAGCCCATGCTGTCGAAAGCGCCTGCCCGGATAAGGTTTTCCAGTGTGCGGCGATTCATGTCAGAGGAATACATCCGGGTGCAGAAATCTTCAAAAGAAGAGAAGAGACCGTTTGTTTCCCTCTCTGAGACAAGGGAGCTGATCACGCTTCGCCCGATCCCTTTGATAGCTACAAGTCCGAAGCGGATATTCTCTCCGGAAACGGTGAAGTCCGGGCCGGATTCATTGACATCCGGCGGGAGAAGAGCGATCCCCATCGCTTTGCATTCGGCAATATACTCGGCGATCTTCACACTGCTGTCGAGCACGCTTGTGAGAAGCGCAGCCATGTATTCGCGGGGATAATGCTTTTTCATATAGGCTGTACGGTAGCAGACGATGGCATAACTGACAGCATGCGCCTTGTTGAAGGCATAACTGGCAAAAGCGATGATCTCATCGTATATACTGTCAGCCACGGCTTCAGGGACACCGTTGGCCACAGCTCCGGGGATGGAGCGGGAGGGATCTCCATGCACAAAGGCGACCCGCTCCGCATCGATCACGGAGTGCTTTTTTTTCGAGATCGCCCGGCGGATGATGTCTGCCTGTCCCAGCGAAAATCCGGCCAGCCGGCGGAAGATCTCTATAACCTGCTCCTGATATACGATGCAGCCGTAAGTGACCGAAAGGATCGGACGAAGCAGTTCGTGTTTATAGGTGACCCTGTCCGGGTGCTGGGAGCACTCCACAAAACGCGGTATGGAGTCCATCGGACCGGGACGGTAGAGGGCTATGATGGCGCTGACATCTTCTATGCTCTTTGCCCGGATGCTGGTGCAGACTCCGGTCATGCCCGTGCTTTCCAGCTGGAAGACACCGCTGGTATGTCCGTCAGCGAGCATCTCAAAGGTAGGCGCATCGTCTTCCGGAATGCAGTCGATGGAGAAATCCGGGACCCGCCTGCGGACCATCTCAGCCGCATCCTCCAGAACAGTAAGGTTCCGAAGGCCGAGAAAATCCATCTTGAGCAGCCCGAGCTCTTCCAGAGTGGTCATCGGATACTGGCAGACGACCGATTCATCGTTCTGGGCGAGCGGAACATATTCCATGACCGGTTTTTCCGTGATCACGACCCCGGCTGCATGTGTGGAAGCATGGCGTGGCATGCCCTCCAGTTCTTTGGATATATCGATCAGCTTACGGACCTGTTCGCTGCTTTCATACATATCGCGCAGGGGCTTTGAAATGCTCAGCGCCTCATCCAGTGTCATGTTGATTGCCATCGGGACCTGCTTTGCCACTACATCGGTTTCCGCAAAGGTCATGGAGAGGACACGCCCGACATCACGGATCGCTCCGCGGGCGGCAAGGGTACCGAACGTGACGATCTGGGCTACATGATCTTCGCCGTAGACACGGTTCACGTAGTCGATGACTTCGCCGCGCCGGTTGACACAGAAATCCACGTCGATATCCGGCATGGAGACCCGTTCCGGATTGAGAAAGCGTTCAAAAAACAAGCTGTACTTGATCGGGTCCACATCGGTTATATGCAGGCAGTAGGAAACAACACTTCCTGCCGCGCTTCCGCGTCCCGGTCCGACTGGGATGCGCTGACGCTTGGCATAGGAGATAAAGTCGGAAACGATCAGGAAATAATCCACAAAACCCATTTTCCGGATCATTTCCAGTTCATAGTCCAGTTGGGCATGTACCTCCGGACGGTCAGGAAAACGTTCGGAAAAGCCTTTTTCACAGAGGTCTCTCAGATAGGCATAGCTGTCGGTATATGGTGCGGGCAGACGGAAACGGGGAAGATGATAGTGACCGAATTCAAAATCAAAACTGCACATCTCGGCGATCTTCACCGTGTTGTCGGCTGCTTCGCCGTACTGCGGGAAAAGAGCCCGCATCTCCTCCTCGCTCTTCAGATAGAACTCATTCGTTTCGAAGCGGAGGCGGTTCGGGTCGTCATAGGTCTTTCCGGTCTGGATGCACATCAGGATATCCTGATAGTAGGAATCCTTCTTTTCGATATAGTGGGCATCGTTGGTCAGTACGAGCGGGATGCCGGTTTCTTCATGAAGACGTATCAGTTCCGGTGAAACACGGTCTTCCTCCTCGATCCCGTGCTTCTGGATCTCAAGATAAAACCCGCCCTGGCCGAATAGGGCCTGAAGTTCGAGCGCCCGTTTTCTGGCCGCGGCAAGGTCACCATGCAGAAGCGCCTGCGGGATTTCTCCGGCAAGGCATCCGGAAAGACAGATGAGGCCTTCGGCATGACTGCGGAGAAGTTCCCAGTCGATTCGCGGTTTCACATAGAAGCCGCGGGTGAAGGCCTCACTGACAAGATGACAGAGGTTGCGATACCCGGTTTCATTCCGGCAGAGAAGGATCAGATGAGAGTAATTGTTGTCGATCCCGTGCTCCTTGGATTCCATGGAACGCGGAGCGACATAAACCTCACAGCCGATCACGGGCCGAATGCCGGCATCCTTACAGGCTTTGTAAAAAGCTACGGCGCCATACATCACGCCATGGTCGGTGATGGCAAGAGCGGGCTGCCCCATTTCCCTGGCGCGCTGCGCAGCACGGTCGATACGGCAGGCTCCGTCCAGAAGAGAGTATTCACTGTGAACATGGAGATGAACGAAACTCATGTCAGATCCTCGCAGTCAGTTGAAGAAAGAGATGGTCTGTCAGCAGCGTCAGCCAGTTCCTGGATCCTTTTCAGACGATGGGAAAGACAGCTTTTGGAAACAGGGGGAATCGAAAGAAGAGCAAGATCGGACAGGCTGGCATCCGGATTCGTTATGCGGAGAAGAGCCGTATCCTTCAGCACTTCAGGAAGCGCGTCCAGTCCGTAAACGGAGGCAAAGCGGTGAATTGATTCGATCTGTTCCTGAGCGGCGGAGACGATTTTATCCGCATTGGCGCTGTCGCAGTTGACCCGTCGGGTAATCGTATTGCGCATCTCCTTTTCCACTTTCGCAGTCATGACGGTCATTGCTGCGGAAGGGGCACCGAGCAGGGTAAGCAGATCGGCAATCGGATCGGCCTTCTTCAGGTAGAGAAGGCTGTTGTTCTTACGGTCGGATTCATGCGCGGTGAATCCCAGCTCCGAAAGAAGAGAACAGGCCTCGCGGCTCACACTGCGGTGCGGTGTGGAAAACTCAAGATGAAAATGCTTTTCCGGATCCGTAACGCTTCCTCCGGCAAGAAAGGCGCCGCGAAGAAAAGAAGGCCGGCAGGACTCCTCCTCAAGAACGGCAAGATTGATGTGATGAGAAAAAGTATACCGCGGGGATATTCCGAAGCGGTCAAATATCTGAAGGATCTTGGAAGGATCCCGGATCAGAAGGCTTTGTCTTCCGGATGTTCCGGTAACAGAGGCGGAAGGTTCAAAGGAAAAGCCGAACAGACGACGGAGAAGGACGTTTATCCGTGAGGCGAAATCCGCGCTCGTCGTAACGATCCGGATTTCACCGGAGGAAAAGGTGTGGGCAAAAAGAAGAGCACCATAGCATTCCGCAAGGGCGCAGCTGTCTTTTTCCTGACGGATCCGGCACAATTCGGATTTTGTATCAGAAGCAAAAGACATGGCTCATTTCTCCAGATCACGGTTGATATTGTCGGAAGAAAAACCCTTGGATTTCAGATGATTGCTGAGTGCGTGCGCAATTGCCACGGAACGGTGACGGCCTCCCGTACAGCCGATCGCGACAGTAAGGCTCAGCTTCCCTTCTTCTACATACATCGGAATCAGGAACTCAATCATATCTTCGAGTTTTTCCATGAAAAGCCTGGCCTGCCTGTGCCCGAAAACATACTCCGCAACAGGAAGATCAAGGCCGGTCTGCTGCCGGAGCTCATCCACATAGAAAGGATTCGGCATGAAACGCACATCAAAAACAAGATCGGCATCCAGCGGTATGCCGTACTTATATCCGAAAGAGAGAACCGTGATATTCAGGGCACGCATCTGCCCTTCTGCGGCGAACAGACTGAAAAGCCGGTTCTGAAGCATGCCGAGCGTAAGACCGGAGGTGTTTACGATGTAGTCCGCCCGCTCACGTACAGGAGCCAGAAGGCGGATTTCACGGCGTACGGCATCTTCGATGGAACGGTTGTCCTGTGCAAGCGGATGCGGTCGGCGGCTTTCTTTGTAGCGTCGAACGATAGTCGGCACATCCGCGTCCATATACAGGATACGGCAGTCATATCCGGACCGTCCGAAGGAGTCGAGCGTACTCAGCAAGGCGGTGAAATCCTCGTTTTCACGAACATCCGTGACCAGGGCGACCTTTTCGTAGCGTCCGCCGGCTGCGACGCAGAATTCCGCGAACTTTTCCATCAGGGCAACAGGCATATTGTCCACACAGTAAAAATCAAGATCTTCCAAAACATCTGCGGCGCGGCTTTTTCCGGCGCCGGAGAGACCGGTGATGATCAGAAATTCCATAAGACCTCACTCTTCGCTTTCCGGGGAAGGCTGAAAAGCACTTCCGTATACATGGTGAAGGGGAGCAGCGGGGGACTCATCGACCAGTCTGTATTCCGGAGAAAGAAGGATGATCTCCGGTTCCAGAGGGACGCCCTTCTGCTGATAGACTGTGCTGCGTACATGCATCATCAGGTCATATACATCATGAGAGGTGGCATTTCCGAGATTGACGACGAAACCGGCGTGCTTCGGAGAAACCTGCGCTCCGCCAACCGTGTAGCCTTTCAGGCCGCACTCATCGATCAGAGCAGCGGCGTAATATCCTTCGGGACGCCGGAATGCGCTTCCCGCAGAGGGGAGATCCAGGGGCTGCTTCTCGCGCCGGCGGTCGTTGAGTTCCCGCATTTTTGCAGAAATCTCTTCAGGATCGCCCTCTTTCAGACGAAAAACAGCGCTGACGATTGCACAGCCGGCAATGGTCTGGAAGGCACTTCTGCGGTATCCGAAACCGCACTGCGCATTCAGCGTTTCATAGAGCTTCTGCTGCGGAAGATAATAGGTGACGACACTTTCTGTCACGTCTTTCATCTCTCCGCCGTATGCCCCTGCATTCATCAGTATGCCGCCGCCGACACTTCCGGGGATCCCGGAGGCAAATTCCAGCCCGGACAGGGAATGCTGGCAGGCAAAGCTGGACAGCTTGGCCAGAGAGACACCTGCTTCCGCGTAGATTGCTCCATCCGGCAGGAGAAAGAGCCTGTCCATCCTTTCCGTGGAGATTATGAAAAGCTCCGGAAGACCTTCATCCGGAAAAAGGATATTGGTACGGTTGCCGGTGACAAGCGGCAGGAGCCTGTTTTTTTTCAGGATGTGCGTGAGCCGGGAAAAGGAAGTGATATCTCCGGGAAGAGCAAAAGCCCTGACCGGGCCGCCGATCCGAAAGGAAGAGTGAGCGGCCATGGGTTCGTTTTCAAGCAGAGGCAGCGCGGGAAGCGTTTCTTTTATTTCACGTACGGCATTGTCGAGAGCACGGAGAAGATCCATATCAGTACATCCCCCTGTCGATAGCATCATCGATTGAAGAGGCCAGGGCTTCCGCAGCGTTGTAGCCGGCCTTTTTCTGGCGGTTGTTCATAGCGGCAACCTCCAGGATAACAGCGAGGTTTCGGCCCGGACGGACCGGGATGGTCAGAGAAGGTATGGAAAGACCGAGAATTTCTTCATATTCCTGAATGAGACCGAGCCGGTCATATGCTTTCCCTTCCTGCCAGGATTCCAGTTTTACGACCATTTCCACCATGGAGGCGCCTTTGATGGCACCGATGCCGTAAAGAGAGCGGACATTCACGATGCCGATTCCGCGCAGCTCCATAAAGTGCCGGATGTTGGCCGGAGCACTGCCGAGCAGCGTGTTTTTATCGATCCGCCGGATCTCCACAGCATCGTCTGCAATCAGACGATGCCCGCGTTTGATAAGTTCCAGTGCAGTTTCGCTTTTCCCGATACCGCTGTCTCCCAGTATGAGCATGCCTTCCCCGTAGACTTCCACGAGTACGCCGTGGGTCGTGATACGCGGAGCAAGATACTTGTGCAGCGCTGTGATGATGTTAGCCTGCAGATCGGAGGTGTCTTCCTCGGATATCAGAAGGTTCCGGTCGTGCTTTTCTGCCATTTCCAGACACTCCGGAGTGGCTTCCACACCATGACAGAGAACAAGTGCGGGAAAATCATTTTTCATGTATTCATCGAACGCTGCCAGCCGCTGCTCGTGCGTGAGCGTTGCGAGATAGGTGCTTTCAACGATCCCGAGGAGCTGCAGTCTGGCCGGATCGAAATAGTCGTAAAAACCGGTGAGCTGAAGAGCGGGGCGGTTGACATCAGCGGTGGTGAGGAAGGTCGTCTCGTATCTGGAGGATTTATGAAGGAATCGGAGATTGTTTTCCTCCACGATCACTTGCAGTTCAACTTTATATTTTCCGGTTTCCATAGAGAACCTCCCGTTTCTAGAAAGTATGCGAAACATTCTGTAATATACATATATTCTAAACGCTTTGCCATGCTTTGGCAATGCTTTTATGCGGCTCATACTGTTCCGCACGAGGCAGTGGAAGAGGGAAGATCGGAAAAAGAAGGGGGAAAGTGCAAAAATTTTCCTTGCAATTGCAAATCCGGTCTGCTATTATATAAAAGCTGTTCTGAAAAGGGCAGAGAACACAAGCAAGGAGGTGCTTCAGCAATATGGCAAAATGTCAGTTCTGTGATAAGGATATGGCGTTCGGCATCAAAGTCAGCCACTCCCACAGACGGTCTAACCGTACCTGGAAGCCGAATGTGAAGCGCGTCAAGGCCATTGTGGACGGAACTCCTCAGCATGTTTACGTCTGCACCCGCTGCCTCCGCAGTGGAAAGGTCACCCGCGCTGTGTAATTTAAATTAATAAAATTACCCGAACAAAGCCTGTCAGTCTTTATGAACCGACCGGGCTTTTTTCGGTTCAAGGGGGATTATCTATGAAGCAGCTGGAAGAAAGAATCCGGGCGGAAGGAAGGGTACTGCCGGGCGGGATCCTGAAAGTGGACGGATTTCTGAATCACAGGATCGACACGCAGCTTCTTCACGACATGGCACTGGAAGTTTCCAGACTGTATGACGGCTGCGGAGTGAATAAGATCCTTACGGTAGAGGCATCCGGGATCGCGCTGGCTTCCATGACGGGCTATGTGATGGGATGCCCGATGGTGTTTGCCAAAAAGAGCCGGACAAGCAACATCGCAGAAGATGTGTATGCCAGTGAAGTGGCGTCATTCACACACGGGAACGTCAGTACGGTCATGGTTTCCAGAGAGGCGCTTTCCGCTCAGGACAGGATCCTGATCGTAGATGATTTTCTGGCAACGGGGGCTGCACTGATTGGTCTTCGGGAGATCTGCCGGCAGGCAGGGGCCGAGGTTATCGGAGCCGCTGTCTCCATCGAGAAGGTTTTTCAGGGCGGCGGTGACCGTCTCCGGGCGGAAGGCCTTCGGATCGAATCCCTTGCCCGTATTTCTGCCATGACGGATGACGATCTTGAGTTTTGTTGAATATAACTAAATTTTGAAGGATAAAATGTGAAAAATCAATAAGAAGCCTCTTGACTTTTTGCCCCGTTGTGATAGTCTATTCATGTGCTTTTCAAAATAGAATAGCAGCTTTCGATATAGGCAAATAATAAGGTTTTGTGTTTCTACCCGGCACCGTAAATGCCGGACTATCGGATGGGATGAGAATTCATCGAAAGCGCAGTTATATTTCTGCGCTTTCTTTTTCTTCTCCGGTGCCGAAAGAACGGATCATCTTCCTTTCGGCGTTTTTCTTCTGTATCAACACCGCCCGGCGGTTTGATAAATAAATATTGGGAGTATGAAATGAAAAAGATCCTTGCTCTTGCACTTGTGCTTGTCATGGTTTTTGCCCTCTGCGCCTGCGGTTCCGCATCCCAGAGCAAGAAAGATGACGATTCCGGCTTCAAAGTCGGTTTTATTTTCCTGCATGATGAGAACTCCACCTATGACGCAAACTTCATCAATGCTGCAAACGCCGCCTGCGCGAATCTCGGCGTGACCGGCATCCTGAAGACCAACGTTCCAGAAGGTCAGGAGTGCTATGAAGCGGCTGCCGAGCTCGTCGACGCCGGCTGCTCCGTTATCTTTGCCGACAGCTTCGGCCATGAGGACTATATGATCCAGGCTGCGAAGGAGTTCCCCGATGTCCAGTTCTGCCATGCGACCGGAACCAAGGCCCACACCGAAGGACTTGCCAACTACCACAATGCATTTGCCTCCATTTATGAAGGCCGCTTCCTTGCCGGTGTTGCTGCCGGCATGAAGCTCAACGAGATGATCGCCAACGGCGAGTTCACCGCGGAAGAAGCCAAAATGGGCTACGTCGGGGCATTCACCTATGCGGAAGTCATCTCCGGCTACACCTCCTTCTACCTCGGTGCCAAGTACATCTGCCCCTCCGTCACCATGGAAGTGACCTTCACGGGTTCCTGGTATGACGAGACGGCTGAAAAAGAAGGCGCCACCAAACTCATCAACGACGGCTGCAAGCTCGTTTCCCAGCATGCCGACTCCATGGGTGCTCCTACTGCCTGCGAGAACGCCGGCGTTCCCAATGTCTCCTACAACGGCTCCACCGAAAAGGTCGCTCCGAACACCTTCATCGTTTCCTCCCGCATCGACTGGACCCCGTACTTTGAGTTTGCCATCAAAGCTGCCCAGAACGGCGAGGCCATTCCGGCTGACTGGACCGGCACCATCGAGACCGGATCCGTCGTGCTCACGGATGTGAACACCAATGTCGCCGCGGAAGGCACTGTGGAGAAGATCGCGGAAGTGAAGGAAGCCCTTCAGGCCGGCACGCTCCATGTGTTTGACACCTCCTTCTTCACCGTGGACGGTGCTGTAAAAGACAGTTACCTTGCTGATGTTGATACCGATGCAGCATACACCGGTGATACGGAAGTCATTTCCGGTGGCTATTTCCACGAGTCCGAGTACCGTTCCGCCCCGTACTTCGATCTCCAGATCGATGGAATCGACCTCCTCGACGTTGCATTCTGATAGAACCGATAAAATGTAAACTAAAGAAAGCCCTGCACCCGCAGGGCTTTCTTTTGACTCTGTTTCTCTCTGGAGGGAATGAATGGATAACCGTGTCCCTGCTGTTAAAATGCGAAACATCACCAAGCGTTTCGGCTCCGTAGTCGCCAACGACAAGTGCTGGCTGGATGTCTATCGGGGTGAGATCCTTGCGCTTCTGGGAGAAAACGGCTCCGGGAAGACCACACTGATGAACATGCTCTCCGGAATCTATTTTCCGGACGAGGGGACGATCGCGATCGATGGAAAAGAGGTGGTGATCGCATCCCCGAAGGATGCCTTCGATCTGGGAATCGGCATGATCCATCAGCATTATAAACTCGTGGATGTGTTTACGGCAGCGGAGAATATCGTTCTCGGGCTGCCCGGAAAACTGGACATGCGCACCGCTTCCGCAAAGATCCGGGAGATCTGCGGGAAATACGGGTTTGAAGTGGATCCAGATATGAAGATTTACGATATGTCTGTTTCACAGAAGCAGACGGTAGAGATCGTGAAAGTGCTCTATCGCGGAGCGGATATCCTGATTCTGGACGAACCGACTGCGGTGCTCACCCCGCAGGAAACAGACCGTCTGTTCGCTGTTCTGCGAAATATGCGTGATGACGGGAAAGCTATTGTGATCATCACCCATAAAATGCATGAGGTCGAAGACCTCTCTGACCGTGTCGCCGTGCTTCGGAAAGGGCAGTTTACCGGCGATATGCTGACAAAGAATACGAATGCGCAGGAAATGACCAATATGATGGTAGGCCGGCCTGTTGCATTGAATATAAACCGTACGGAACCGGAAGATCCGAAACCCAGGATCCGGGTACGGGATCTCACGGTGCGTGATATGGAAGGGACACTGAAACTCGACCATGTCAGCTTTACCGCCTGTTCCGGGGAGATCCTCGGGATCGCCGGCATCTCCGGCTGCGGCCAGAAGGAACTCTTGGAAGCCATAGCCGGCCTGCAGCCGGTGGAGACCGGAGATATTTCCTATGTCGAGGCTGACGGGAGTGAAGAAAGCCTGATCGGGAAAGACCCGCTGGATATCAAAAAGCTGGGTGTCGCGCTCTCGTTTGTCCCGGAAGATCGGCTTGGCATGGGACTTGTGGGATCGATGGATCTTGGAGATAACGTGATGCTTCGATCCTACAGTGAAGGGAACAGCATTTTTACGGACCGCAAGAAGTCCTATAAAGTTGCCAGAGGCATCGTGGAGTACTTTGATGTGGTGACTCCCTCTGTTGAGACCCCGGTACGCAGGCTTTCCGGAGGAAACGTCCAGAAAGTCCTGGTGGGACGGGAGATCGTAAACGCACCGAAAGTGCTGCTTACCGCATATGCTACCCGTGGGCTGGATATCAATTCTTCCTATCAGATCTACGAAACGATCTCTGAACAGAAAAGAAAAGGTGTAGCCGTGGTTTATGTCGGCGAAGATCTGGATGTGCTGGTGGAACTCTGTGACCGGATCCTTGTCCTATGCGGAGGCAGGGTGAGCGGCGTGGTGGACGGAAGGAAGACCAACAAACGGGAGATCGGGGCAATGATGACCAGACTGGGAGGAGAAGGCCGTGGATAAAAGGAAAGAACCTCTGATCCATATTACCAAACGAGGAGCCGTATCTCCGGGGCGGGCCTGGGCGGTACGTGTTGGTGCGATCGTTGCTGCGCTTCTTGTCTGTGCCGTCGTGACCACGCTTACGACAGGCATCAATCCGTTTGCGGTATTCGGGGCGATTTTCGAAGGGGCATTCGGGACCAGCAGAAAAATCTGGATGCTTCTGCAGAACATGGCGATCCTCCTCTGCGTTTCTCTGGCGGTAACGCCTGCATTCAAAATGCGCTGCTGGAACCTTGGAGCGGAAGGGCAGGTCCTGATCGGCGGACTGGCAACTGCTTCCTGCATGATCCTTCTCCGGGATGCACTGCCGGGGGGGCTGCTGATCGTTGTGATGGTCATCTCTGCGATTCTGGCCGGCGCTGTCTGGGCCGGGATCCCGGCACTGTTCAAGGCAAAGTTCAATACGAATGAAACGCTCTTCACGCTCATGATGAATTACGTTGCCACGCAGCTTGTAGCATATTTCGTGATTCTCTGGGAAGTCCCCAAGGGGGCGGGAAAGATCGGCATTATCAATCAGAACACACAGATCGGATGGCTGCCGCAGATCGGTTCCAGCAAGTATCTGCTGAACATTCTTGTAGTGGCGGTCATCACAGGCATCATGTTTGTGTATCTGCGTTATTCCAAACACGGCTATGAGATCTCGGTCGTCGGAGAGAGTGAAAGAACGGCAAGATATATCGGGATCAAAGTGGAAAAGGTGATCATCCGCACCATGCTTCTTTCCGGAGCGATCTGCGGTGTTGCCGGTCTGCTGCTGGTTGGCGGAACGGATCACACCATCACCACCTCCATAGCCGGAGGACGCGGCTTTACGGCAGTTATGGTTTCATGGCTTGCAAAGTTCAATCCCCTGATGATGATCCTCACGAGCTTCCTGCTTGTCCTTCTGGAGAGGGGAGCCGGAGAGATCTCCACGAATTTCGGCCTGAACAGATCGTTCTCGGATATCCTTACCGGGATCATTCTGTTTTTCATCATCGGAAGCGAGTTTTTCATTCAGTACAAAGTCAACTTCCGGAAGACGGCAAAGGAGGAAAAGTGATGTTTGATGTTGTAGCGTTCATTCCCCGCGCCGTGATGCAGGGGATTCCCCTGATGCTCGGCTGTACGGGAGAGACGCTGACGGAAAAGTCAGGGAATCTGAACCTGGGAACTGCCGGTGTGATGTATGTCGGGGGAATCTGCGGCGTTATCGGGGCATTCCTGTATGAAAACGGTGCAGGAGCATCAAAAATGAACGGATTCCTTGCGATTGCGATCCCGCTGGTCTGCTGCCTTCTTGGTTCTCTGCTGATGGGGCTTCTCTATTGTTTCCTCACGGTCTCGCTTCGTGCGAACCAGAATGTCACAGGTCTGGCGCTTACCACTTTCGGCGTAGGTTTCGGGAACTTCTTTGGAGGCTCTCTTATCAAGCTCACGGGGTCGGAAGTCGCTTCACTGGCACTTTCTTCCACAAGTAACTATTTCAGGGCCAGTCTTCCGTTCGCAGCCGATTTCGGCTGGTTCGGCAAGATCTTCCTGTCGTATGGTTTTCTTGCTTATCTGGCCATCGTTATCGCACTGGTGAGCTCCTATTTCCTGAAAAGGACCCGAACAGGCCTGCAGCTTCGTGCGGTCGGCGAGAATCCGGCCACGGCAGATGCGGCCGGCATCAATGTGAACCGCTACAAATACCGCGCGACATGTATCGGAAGCATGGTTGCAGGACTTGGCGGACTCTACTATGTGATGGATTATGCTAACGGAGTCTGGTCGAATGATGCGTTCGGCGACCGCGGATGGCTTGCCATTGCCCTGGTGATCTTCACGATCTGGCGCCCGAATGTGGGAGTCCTTGCTTCGATCCTCTTCGGGGGACTGTATATCCTTTATCTTTTCATCCCCAGCAGTAATTTCGCTATCAAGGAGCTCTATAAAATGCTCCCTTATGTTGTGACGATCGTTGTACTGGTTCTGACAAGCATGAAGAAGAAGAGAGAAAATCAGCCTCCCGCTTCCCTCGGACTGGCGTATTTCAGAGAAGAACGCTGAAAGGGTATGGAATCGGAGAAACAAGGAAGGGCGAACCGTTTTGGTTCGCCCTTCCTTTTCTTTGCAGTTTCTGTTCAGGATCCGTCGGGTTCAGGCTCGCGGAGATCTGCAACGGGAACGGCCTCGGAAGAATGGAGTGCGAAGTACAGCGCTTCATCGATCTCCCGGATCTCATAGTCATCCTTGCCGGTAAATGCGAGCAGGTAGGGAAAACCGTCCGCACCGCGCAGCAGAAGGGAAGGCGCGTAGGAAATGCCTTTTTCAGGCGGGGAGGAGACGCTTGCCTCTTCGTCGATCAGCTTGGAGAGAGGAGAATAGGCTGGGTAGCCGTATGGAAAGCGGAGATAAAAACAAAGACGGCTGTTCTCCAGATCAAAATATGCGGAATAGGTGCCGTAGTACTCCGAAAAGACGGATTCCAGTGAAACAGGGTTGTTTTTATATAGGAGCTGACCTTTTCGCACGGTGAGCGATCTGCCGGATAAGAGCGTTGATGCCCTGGATGAAATACTTTTCAGGATCTTAAAACAGAGCTCGTAATCCTCCCGTACCTGAAAGGAGTCAGATGTGAAATCGTCCTGAAAATCCGGGTACCAGCGCCAAAGCATACCTTCGTTTTTCTCTGCAAGACCGCGTGAGGCGGAAGGGATAAGTGTATAGTATTCGCTCAGAAACTCTGTGAAGATGCCCGGTTCTGCCTGCAGAACGGGAAGAAGAGGCTCATAGCAGCCGGCAGGATCGGACAGATAACGGTCCAGTACCGGGCCGATGTAGCGGCAGTCTTCCTGCATCAGACGCATCACGGTAATACGTGAACTCGAAATAACATTCTGCTCGAGCCAGGCAGATGCAAGTTTTCCTTTGAAGCTTGCCGTGCCGTTTCCGATATGGACCGAGTCGATGCTCTCAAGAAAGGTGAGTTCAGGCGTATAGGTAAAAAGAAGGTCTTCCTTCCTGATCTGCAGAATGCCTGCCAGCCGGGAGGAAGCCAGCCGGTTTACGGAAATCGAATGTCCCAGAATCACGACATCCACAGGGCGGACCGTAAGCGTGCCATCGGAGAATGTCATCCGGCAGGGGACACGGAAAGCCAGCCTTGAGCGGAAAAATTCTGCTTCCACATCCAGAACGATCCCGTTCTCTTCCGTCAGTTCAAGGCCGAGTCCGGTAAGACGGAGGTGTATGGCTGAAAGGGATTCGTTTTTCTCTTCGATCCAGTCTTCACCGTAATAGTGCAGAAGAAAGTACCAGAGATCGTTTTTGTCAAAGGCAAGGGTCATGTTCGCATCGGCGTCGAAAGAGAGGTGATTTGCCGAACCGGTGGATGCCGTTTCCGCACAGGTGCGTATATCGTCAAGAACGAGGGGCTCCTTCGCCAGTTTATCCCGGATCAGGAACAGGGCTGCGGCAAGAGCGAGGATCACAACCAGAAACAGCCAGCCGATTACGGAAAACAGGACATGGCCGAAGGATTTTTTCTTCTTTTTTCTCATATTCGTTCAAAAAAGCGGTACGAGATTATTTCCCCTCATAGACAACGACGCTCGCTACATCATAGTCCTTCAGTTTTTCCCGCCCTTTCAGGCCGGCAAGCTCCATCAGGAAAAGCACCTTCACGACTGTGCCTCCGAGCTCCTCAACCAGTTTGCAGGCGGCTTCTGCAGAGCCTCCTGTGGCGATCAGGTCGTCGATCACAACAACTCTCTGGCCGGGAAGGATCGCATCACGGTGTATCTCAATCGAAGCAGAACCGTATTCCAGATCATAGCTGCGGGAAACAGTCTCACGGGGCAGCTTGCCCTTTTTCCGGACCATCACGAAGCCTTTTCCGAGCGCATAAGCTACCGGCATCCCGAAAACGAAACCGCGGGATTCCAGCCCTGCCACAACATCAAAATCCAGACCGTCGAGTTTCCGGATGAGTTCATCGATCGAGAGCTTCAGTCCGTCAGGATCCTGAACGACAGAGGTGACATCCCGGAAAATGATTCCGGGTTCAGGAAAATCAGGAATACTCTTGACATAATCGTCGACTGTTTTCATCATTGACCTCCAAAGAAAAAAGAGATAATGCAGTATAGCATACTGCGGTTTGCCTGTTCAAGAAAAACACGGAAAAGAAAGCTACAGCCGGTCACCCGAATGAATGAGACTGCCTTCTGCCTGCCTGGACCCGACGAATCAGGCGGGTGGTGAGTCCTGCCATCATGATCAGCCAGAAGGACATGGAAACATAACAGGAGAGATACCAGTCCCCGTGCCGCTGGACCAGATATTCGCTGACGCCTGCACCTCCGAGCGAGAGTAACCATAAAAGCCAGACCAGAACGTACCGCAGGCGAAAGCCTTCTTTCCGGATACGGCGGATACTGGCAAAAACAAGGACAGAAAGCATGAAAACACCGCACACAGTCTGTACGATGCTGACAAAGCCGTTGAGACGGGTAAAACTGGAGTCATAACGTGTGCTGTCGGCAAGGATCTCAATGGCGCTGTACCAGGTGAGAAACATCAGCCAGAGATCTCCCCGGCGCCGCTGAGCAGACTGTTCGGAACCGGTATCCTGCTTTGAGAGAATGAGCAGAAGAGCGATCAGAAGGACCGCGAGTACGAGCGCCTCCGCAAAAAAAGTCGCGAAGCGGTATTCCCTGTTGCCGGCGGCGTCCAGGATCTCTGCTGCGAACGGAAGACGCTGGAGATGAGAAGCGCTCACGGCGATCTTGCTCCGGCAGGAAGTGTTGAAGAGAGAGGTGAGCCGGATGAAAATGAAGAGAATCACGGTTCCCGGGGCAAGGCAGTCAAGCAGCAGGGGAACCTCACTGCGGAACCGGAGGAAGGAAAGAAGAAGAGAAGAGAAGAGAATCGCAAAAAGGACCCCGGTCAGCACAAAACCGCCTGCGCGAAAGTCCGTAAGAGCAGAGAGAAAGCCTGCATACTGTTCTGCGTGGCAGTACCAGTGGAGTATGCGGGAGAAAAGAACGGAGAAAACGACAGACAGGGGAAGAAACAGGCAGAGTGCGGCAGCACGACCGCCCTGTGCCCGGAAAAGCGACCAGGTCAGACTGAAGCACGCAGCAGCGGCAAATGCAAGAATCACGCTGCTGTAGGAGAGAGAAAGATCTCCGGAACTGTAGAGCATCGCATTCATGAAATCGCCTCCCCGTCAGGAAGTGCCGTGGCAAAATACAGGATGTCGCTCATGGTCCTTTCAGATCCGTAAACGATCCCGTTGGCAGGGGCACCGTCAAAAACGATTACGGCGGTCTGACCTCCGTCCAGTTCATATGCCTGACGGCAGCCCTTGTCAAGCATGATCTGGGCTGCAGTGGCGGCATACATTCCATCGAGATACATCCGGCTGTTTTCGGAGCTGGTGACCATCAGAATATAATGGAGGCGGTCGGTTGTCCCTATGGCCGACCGTGCGAAATACTCAAACACTTCTCCGACCGGATAGGAATATATTTCACGGATCTTTCCGTTTTCCACGAGAATAGGACCGAAAGAAGTGGAAAAAAGAATATCGTTCTCAGCAATGAATCGCTCTGTCTCGGCAGCATCCGTCAATTCTCCTGCATGGGCAAAGAGCATCTCGCCGGAGGCGGTGAAGAAACAGGTATCGAGGACAGAGGGAACAAAACGGCAGAGTTCCCGCCTGTATACGACCACACCGATAGAACGGAAAGCATAGAAATCACCGTTGATCGCAGTGACCGCATGTACGCCCCTGGCCATATCGGAAGCTTTAAGCTGGATGCTGGAACTGTAGGAATCACCGGCAAGGGCGCGCCGGAGCTGACTTCCGTCAGCGATCTTGACCTCGGCAAACGTACAGACCGTATTGCCGATCGCTTCTTTCCAGACGATTGACAGGATCGTATCGTCGCAGTAGTAACGGATGACAGATCCCGGGAAAAACGGAATATCGCGGTTCCAGGAAAGAGTCTGTCCCTCCAGAAGCTCGGAGGCGGATGCGATCACAGCTTCCACGACGAGGGGATCCGTCGTTTCCCCGAAACGGGCACGTGCCGGCTCCGGAGCAACGGAGGCATCTTCCGGGATGCGGTAGAGTTTGCGGATATATACAATGTCGGAAAGCGCATCGCTTTTCAGGTTGTTGGAGATCGCTTCAAAACGTCCGTACAGATCAGTCGTCTGGCGGGACGGAGCAGCATGGTCTTCATAAGGGTCCGGAGAGACCGTGAGCAGCAGAAAAGAGAAAGCGGTGAGCAGCAGAAAAAAGAAAAAGGACGCCAGCAGCCGGCCAGCGGCCGGAGCCGGCGCGGGCCTGGAGTGCGTGGAAAAATCATAGTCAGGATCGGAATGCATGGAAATCCTCCTGTTTTGATGTCGGAACAGCTGATCCGACCTCAGGATACGGAACCTCCGCTCAGCGCAGTCAGGAGAGCCGGTGAAGCGGAAAGCTTCCAGGTTCCGTCTGTATAGTGCAGTTCAAGGGGGAGAACGGCGGTGCGGAGATATGGGTCCGGATACTGAAGAACGGTGCGGATCGCATCCAGATAAGCGAGAGATATGAAGTCTTCCCGGTAGCCGCCCTGCCCGTCATAGATCTGAGCGGCAGGCAGTTCCTCCACAAGCCTTTGGACAGCGGAAAGCGTCTCAGCCTGCAGACTGCCGGAAAGAGAAGACAGATCCAGGTAGGTTAAGCGGACCTGCTGTACGGCGTTCAGACCGGTGACAGCACAGTCCCCGCTCAGGGAATAGGCGTAACTGGTCTGCAGTGCTTCGTACAGAGCGGCCTCCGCGGGATCTTCCGGCGTTTTTCCCATACCGAGAGAAGAGTAGTCGGACAGGCAGGAACAGGCGGTTTCCCAGTCTTTATCCAATATGCTGTCGAAGAAGCATTTGACCGTATCCTGCGGGTCACCTGCAGTTTTTGTGAACAGGAGACCTTTCGTTTGACCGAAAACACAGGCAGCGGCTGCAGCAAAAACAAACAATACGGAAAGAAGGGCAGAGGGCACGCGAACTTTCCTGCGGATCGAAAGAACAATAACGCCGGTCAGAATACTGACGCAAAGAGAAGCCAGGAAAAGAAGAAGAGGAAGAGAAAGCGGCCGTTCTGTTACCTCCGGAAGCGCCGGGATCGGATCGATGATCGTCTCACCGGCAGAAACGACAAAAGCTGGAAATTCCGGCTCCTGTTCAGCAGCACCGGCTTCTGCGGCAAGGCGTGCCGAACGCGTGCGGTCTGCATAATCACACATCAGCGTGCAGAAATCTGCCAGAAGGTTGTTTGGAAGGCGGACATCCCATGTGAACATCGCGATCAGGATGGGATCATCTGTATAGCAGATCCCGCAGTCGCATACGAAGAAACTGCCGTTTTCACTGATATATCCGTATTTATGAGCGATCGGCACCCTTTGTTCATGAAAGCAGAAATAATCCTCCGGCTCCGCCTCCAGAAGGCAGTCGATCACACCCGGAAAACGTTCCGGGTCTTCGTAAAGGACGCGCAGACAATGAATGACCTGCTGCGCGGTAAAAAACCGGTTTTCATAATAAAGAGGATCTGCTGAGGCAGGATCCACACCCATATACGGAGCTATAAGATCGCGGAACTGCATATAGCTGCCCAGATTCTGCCAGAGCAGGGTGGCATAGTAATTATCGGAACGGATGAGAGTAGCCTGCTGCTGCGTTGCATAAGGCACACCGAAAACGGGGGTGTCGAAGGACATCTCCCCGTTATGGATCCGCTCGGCATAAATCATGTTGAGCGGGACTTTATAGATGCTGCCGGTCTCCATATAGCTGTCGCCCCGGTAGTAGTGCTGCTCTCCGGTCACTGTGTTGTAGTATCCGAGAGCTACCGATCCCTCCGGGCAGCTGTTTTCAAGGAGAAAAGCCTGAACACAGGCATCCCAGTCACAGAGAGGATCCGCTTCCTCCGCATAGGCCGGAGCAGGCAGGAAAATTGCAGTTATGGTAAGAAAAAGGATAAATGCCAGTGAAAGAACTGATCGTTTCATTCGGATTCCTGCTTTATTTTGATAAGGGAACGGCTTTTTGTATGCTTTTGTCTGCTTCGACCGTGACCGAGCCGGCACTCAGATCGATGATCCGATCCCGGAAAGCGGTCACTTCTTCATCAGGAATGACCAGTGACAGTGTGACGGAAGCGCCGTAATCCACCGCCTCGGTCACCCCGGAAAAATCCGGAACCGCAGCCCGGATACGGTCAAACAGAGCGTACGGGCAGGTTACCTTGCAGGCAGTCCAGCTTCGCACCGCAGAGATTCCGGCAGCACGGAGCGCATCTTTTGCCGCTTTCGTATAGGCGCGGAGAAGACCGCCCGTACCCAGAAGGATCCCGCCAAAATATCGGGTGACCACACAGACCGCATTGGTGACATTCTCACGCTGAAGCACTTCCAGCATCGGAAGACCTGCAGTCCCCTGCGGCTCTCCGTCATCGGAATAGCGTTCTGTACCGTCCTGTATGCGGTAGCACCAGCAGTTGTGCCTGGCATCGTAATGTGCTTTGCGGATCCCGGCGATAAAGGCTCTGGCTGCCTCTTCCGTTTCCACAGGGTGAACGACACCGAGAAAACGGGAGCGTTTTTCCGTATATTCAGCGTTTCCTTCCCCGGATGGAATAAAATACTCCGTCAAAAGTCCCACTCCTCTTTTTCCTCCGGGAGATCCGGAATATACTTTTTCATCCGTCCGAAAAGCTCGGGAGTCAGCACAGCCTTAAGTTCGATTCCGGTTTCGGTGTATTCAAGCGTGGAGACAACAGCCTCCCGTTTGAGCAGATCTACGGTCCCGGCGTCGGAATACGGGATCCTGAGCGTGAACTCCCGGCGTTCCGAAGAGAGAAGGTCCAACAGCATCTCCACGAGCCGGTCACTTCCCTCGCCGCTTCGGGCGGATATGCATACGGTGTTCTCTCCGTGGGGCAGAATGCCTGTGTAACAATCGCATTTATTGTAAACACGCAGGCAGGGTGTGGCTTCCGCGCCGAGCTGCCGGATGAGGTCTTCCACAACCTCGGCCTGGGTCTCCCATTCCGGATTGGAAATATCGATCACATGGATCAGCACATCCGCATAGGTCAGTTCTTCGAGCGTTGCCTTGAAAGCCTCGACCAGATGAGTGGGAAGCTTGCGGATAAAGCCGACCGTGTCGCTCAGGAGGACCTCGCAGGTCTCATCCAGACGAAAACGGCGTGTTGTCGTATCAAGTGTATCGAACAGGCGGTCGTTGGCAGGGATGCCGGCGTTTGTGAGACAGTTGAGCAGGGTGGATTTTCCCGCATTTGTATAGCCAACGAGGGCTACCGTAGGCATGGCGTTCTTTTCGCGTCTTCGACGCTGCGTATCCCGTATCCGCCTGACCTCGTTCAGTTCCTCCTCCAGTTTCTGGATCTTGCGTCGGATATGCCGCCGGTCGGTTTCCAGCTGAGTCTCTCCGGGACCTCTTGTCCCGATCGGAGAAGAACCGCCGGATGCGGTCTGACGGACAAGGTGGGTCCACATACCGGTCAGCCGCGGGAGCAGATATTTGTACTGCGCCAGTTCGACCTGCAGCTGGCCTTCGCGGGTCCTCGCACGCTGTGCGAAGATATCCAGGATCAGGCCGGAACGGTCCATCACTTTTACACCGAGATCCTCACTCAGAACACGCATCTGTGAAGGAGTGAGCTCATTATCGAAAACCGCAAAATCGCAGTCGTTGGATTCAATGAGCGCCTTGAGTTCCTGCACTTTGCCGTCTCCGATGAAACTTCGGGGATCCGGAGCAGGCCTGTTCTGGATGACGATGACGGCAGCCTCTCCGCCGGCTGTTTCCACCAGCGCGCTCAGCTCTTCCATCGAAATCTCCGTCGAACGTTCCCGCGGGTCCATACTGGAGGCACTGAGCCCGGCAAGAACTGCCCGTTCTTTCCTTTTTTCCGTCGTTTCCGGTCTGTTCATTCGTGCGTCATCCCATAAATACAGTTTTTTCAAACAGTATCACTATAATACAAAAAGAAGGGAAAAACAACAGGCGGCCATGTGAAACGGCCGCCTGCGGGAAGAGAGCGGTTATTCGATACGGAAGACCCGGTTCGGAACAACAGGCTTTGGAGAAAGCGGTTCATCCGGATAACCGACAATGCAGAAAGCAATCCCTTCCACATCTTCCGTGATCCCGGCATCTGCAAGGATCTTCCGGCCTTCTTCGGTGCCGAACACCTGCCGTGCACGATTGATCCAGCGGGCGCCGAGTCCCATGGCATATGCTGCATTCAGCATGTTTCCCATGGCAAGAGAACCGTCACAGACATAATCGCCTTCTTTTTTTGCAACGACAGCGATGACGTCAAGGGCACCGTAAAACACATCAAAACCTTCGGGTGCACCGGCAACCTGCGCGTTCATTTTCATCAGCCGGTTACGAATATCGTCATTGGTTATGATCACAAAACGCGGAGTCTGCTTGTTTCCCCCGGAAGGGGCTTTCAGTCCGGCCTGGACGATCAGTTCCAGATCCTCTCTCTTTACATGTTCGCTGCGGTACTTCCTCGCGGAAGAACGCTCCAGGATTGATTTTACGATATCATTCATAATTCGCTGCCCTTTCTGAATATACATATAATTCTGGTAATTCCGGCCGTATGCGAAACACGGCAGTCCGGTACCGGGGACTATGACTTATCTTATCAAATCGGCGAAAGCATTACAATACCTGCCGGGAAAGCAGAGGAACACAGATAAGACAGAATAGACAGATAGACCTTGCAGAAAAACGGGAAATATGGTATATTCTACCCAAATAATTAATTACTGTCTCGTGATTGATTATTGTCCGGACAATATAAGAGAAAGGAAAGATTTTTATGGACGAAAAATACAGTGCCCTGTTTACTCCATGGAAAGTCGGCAATGTGGAGATCCCGAACCGCATCGTTCAGTGTTCCATGGGTGGCACGTCCCTGTTTGGCTGGCTGGAACCCTGCCACTTCGATAAGGAAGCGGCTCATTTCCTGCTTGGCAGAGCGAAGGACGGCGTGGGTCTCGTTCTGCCCGGCATGCAGTGCGTGCGTGATACGATGGGCAAACGCTGGCTCTATCAGAACAAGCGGATGTTCAAGGAACTCAAGCCGTTTATGGATGAGTACCACAAGACCGGCGGAAAACTCTTCATTCAGCTGGCAGCCGGATTTGGCCGGTCCATGGCTATCAACGGGATGATGGTTGCCCTCCTCAAGAACAAAACGCTTGGTAAACTTGCTTCCCCGTTCCTGGATGTTGACTACTGCTGCGCTTCCGCTTCGGAGACTCCGAACCGCTGGTATCCGGAACTCAAATCCCGCCCGATGACGGTGGAGGAAATCCAGGAGATGGTCGAAGCCTTCGGCAAGACAGCGAAGCTGCTGCGCGAAGCAGGCGTGGATGGTGTTGAGATCCATGCCGTACATGAAGGGTACCTGCTCGACCAGTTCACGATGAAGAACTGGAACTTCCGTACTGACCAGTACGGCGGCTCTTTCGAAAACCGCTATCGCTTCCCGGTCGAGATCGTGCAGTGCATCCATAAATATGCGGGAGATGATTTCCCGGTCTCTCTGCGTTATTCCGTTGTTTCAAAAACAAAAGACTGGTGCAAGGGCGCCATGCCCTATGAGACCGATTTCGTTGAATTCGGCCGTGACATGGAAGAGTCCGAGAAGGCAGTCAAGTATCTGGAGGAAGCCGGATACGCAATGTTCAACTGCGATAACGGCACCTATGACGCATGGTACTGGGCACATCCGCCTCAGTATATGCCCGATAACTGCAACCTCGATTATGTCGAGCATATCAAAAAGTTCACGAATGCACCCGTCGTCTGCGCCGGCCGTATGGATCCGGTCAAAGCGGCGGAAGAGATCGCTGCGGGAAGACTGGATGCCGTCGCAATCGCCCGTCAGAATCTGGTCGATCAGGACTGGGTCACCAAGATCAAAGAAGGCCGTCAGGACGAAATCAGACCCTGCATCCGCTGCCACAACGGCTGCTTCAACTTTGCTAAGAACAGCAAGACCGCAAACATCCAGTCCCTGGAAGACTCGATGCATCTTGCCCGCTGCGCTCTGAACCCGCCCACCATGCAGCATAACCGCTATAAGATCGTTCCGACCCGGAATCCGAAGAAAGTCGCGATCATCGGCGGCGGTATCGGCGGTATGGAGTCAGCGCTTCTTCTGAAGAAACGCGGACACAATCCGGTCATCTTTGAGAAGAGCAATGAGCTCGGAGGTCTTTTCCTGACAGCTTCGGCCATGTCCTTCAAAGAGAATGACAAGGATCTTATCAAGTGGTATAAGAGAGAGATCGAGAAGTACGGCATTGAAGTCCGCTTCAACACGGAAGTGAACGATCTCGGGACCATCCGCAGCGCCTTCGATGAGATCGTAGTCTGCACCGGCTCCGTGCCCAGATCCATGCCGATCCCCGGCTTCGAGAAGACGCTCAACTTCACACAGCTTCTCCGCGAGAAGCAACTCGATGTTGGCGATAAGGTCCTCTTCCTTGGCGGCGGCCAGTCTTCCTGCGAGGCGGCATACGATCTGATCCTTCACGGGAAACACCCGATCATCGTTGAGTACACGGATGACCTGGTCAATGCACAGGCGACTTGCCTTGCCAACACCTCCTTCCTGCGTGATGCCATGGAATACCATAAAGTTCCCGTCTATCTGAGATCCACCCTCACGGAGATCGGTGACGGCTATGCGATGGTGAAGACCAGAGGCAGCAATGAAGCATTCAAGGTCGAATGCGACGCGGTTGTGAACGGTATCGGTTTTGTTCCCACACCGATCGGCGAAAAGAGCAGCAATGTCCACAGAGTGGGCGACTGTGTTGCCATCGGAAACCTGCGCACAGTTATCTGGCGCGCATGGGATGTCTGCATGAAGATCTGATCCCGGACCCGGCACCATGAAAGAAAACAGCTCCCCTTCACAGGGGAGCTGTTTCTGCGTTTTTCGGTTTATTCAATGGCGATCAGCTTCACATTCTCGATACCGGCCGTTCCGGAAATGGAAGACAGCAGAGCGGAGACGGAAGCGGTGGAGGCGCTTGTGTCCAGAGAGAGCGTGACGCTTGCAAGGCCATGGATCGGCGGACTCTGGGTTATGGTCAGAACGCTGTAGCCGGCAGAAGAAACCCGGTTCAGCAAGGCACTGAGGGTTCCGGGCTCATGGGTCAGCAGCATGGATAATACCGCTTTCCGGCCGCCCTCCAGTTCAGCGGGCTCCATAATGAAATCCTTGTATTTGTAATAGGTGCTCCGGGATATTCCGGTCACTTTCACCGCCTGGCTGACTTCCTTCACTTTGCCGGATTCAAGCAGATGGCGGGTTTCCAGGACTTTGTCGTAATAGTCGGGCAGGATGCTTTTGTGTACGATCAGATAGTTTTCCAGCATGTCAGATCCCCCTTTTGTTCAATAGATCTGTGTCAAATCGGGAAGAAAGGTAAGCGCGCAGAGACGGTCCACTGCCTGAAGAGCGTCTGCAGGAGAGATCGGGTTGTCGTCAGAATACCCGATGCTGCTGTCGATCCGGTGACGCCATACCTTCGTATCGGGATCGGCCGACTCCCATTCTGCAAGATACACTTCATCGTAAAGCAGGAAATCGCCTGAAAGATGGTATATCCCGTAGGAAAGAAAGGTGTTTCCTCCGCTGACTGTGAGCATACGGCCTTCATCAAGAAGAAACAGTTCTGTAGAAAGACTTGAGCAGAAGACCCGGGCAGGCGCACTGTCGACTACAGTATACAGATCAAAGATCCGGTTTTTCCGGTAATCGGTCTCTTCCGGAAGGAAAGCAGCGATCAGCAATTCCTCCACTCCGTTTTCATCTATATCCAAAAGTGCATAAGCGACCCCGGAGCATGCGGACGCACGTTCGCTGATGCCGTTTGTCCGGCAGTATTCCAGGCTTGGAGAGCCGTAAAGAAAGGCTCTGGAGTAGCGCATCACTATACAGGAATATGGATTCTCGTGATCGACCACCGCAAGGCGGGCGGGAATACTGGTCAGAGGACCGCCCTCTCCTTCAAATACAGCCTGTACCTTCCAGCCATCGAGGAAAAGAGGAACATTGTTCAGGGAGAGCGCTTCATTGTCAGCACCTGAGATGATCAGGCCCGGATACGAAGCCTGTGTTTCTTCCGCAGAATAAACAGCACCGTATGTATCCGAAAACTCCCAGCGGACAGAAGCTGCATTCTCCGCTTTTGCCACAAACCATGCTCCGCCGCCCGGAGAAACGGTCTCATCGGTGGGTTCTTTTATGATCCGAAGTGCTGTATCTGAAATAAGGGCAGAAGGCTCCGGCAGCGCAACTCCTTCCGCCGGTGCATTCTCATATGGTTCCGCTGCGGTGACCGCATCGGCGGTGACAGCCTGCGGAGAATAATTGGCTCCGGCAGGAAAGCCGCAGGAACAGAAGAAAACAAGGAAAGCGGAAAAAAGCACGGCTGTACTCCTGATTCTCAAAGAAAAACCGCCTCCCGTCACAAGTTTTCTTTATTGTAGCATGAAAACCGAAAAGAATAAAGACAGGCTTGCTGCCTTGTTTGCGGAAAGGAGAGCAGGGAAATCTTTCTGCAAGGAGAAAGAAGGGAACGGATCACTTTTCGGGGATAGAGTTGCTGTTTTTCGCAGAATAGAGTATTATAAAAGAAAAAAGCTTGTAAGGAGAGCGAAAAATGGAGTACAAATTCTGCCCGGAATGCGGGACCAGGAACGATGCGGACACCAGATTCTGTACGGAATGCGGCAAACGTTTTCCGGACCTGACCGATCAGCCGGAGACTCCCGCTGTGAGGGAAGATGCGCAGACTGTCGCCGCCGCATATGGGACGGGAGTGTCTTCTTCCGCTGCATCATCAGCAAAGGTCGGAGAAAAAAAGAAGAAAAAGACGGGACTTGTTGTCGTTCTGGTTGTTCTTGCAATTCTCCTTGCCGCGGCTGCATTTATCTATTTTACCGGGAGGTTCGACCGGATGACGGCTTCGCGCAGAGCTGGAGCAGGGGACTATGCCGGCGCACTGGAGAGTTATGAGAAATATCTCAGCCGCAGCGGTGATGAGTCAGAAGAAGCGCTCACAAAAGCGGCTCTGTATGCATTGAGCGCGGAAGACCCGGACAAGGCACTGATGTATGCGCGCAGTGTTCCGGAAAAGAGCGCAGAAGCTGACCGGATCGCGGGGATGGCGGCGGCCGCTCTTGCCCGGAATGCCATGAAAAACAAAGAGTGGGAAGATGCTGTCGAGTATCTCCGCGGTATCGAAACGGCGGAAGCCGAAGGCCTTCTGGATGAATGCCGTTTCCATCTGGCTGAGCAGTCAGCGGATGAACAGGATTATGAGGAAGCGATCGCTTTTCTCGAGGGAAATGACTATCCGGGATGCGCGGAACTCCGTGATGAAGTCTTCTACCGTTACGGAGTGATGCTTATGGAGGAGGAAAACTGGGAGGAAGCTGCAGCTCAATTTGAAAAGACAACGTATGCTGACAGCGATGATCTGCGGGGGCAGTGCTATTTTCTTTCTTCTTCCGACAGTCGTTTCCTTGAAGCGCTCAAAGAAGCCAATTATGCGCTGATGAATGCGGAAAAAGCAGGAGATGGCCTCGAAGCGGCACTCTCTATCCTCCGCCGGATCGATCTGGACAGTTTCCATGATTCAGAACTGGCGTTCTTTGCTGAAGAATATATCGGGGCTATGGCAAATGAACAGGCGATCCGGAATGAATACAGAGAATCGGATACCATGTATGCCTATGAATACGAAGAACGTCTCTATGCTTCCTATGCGATACAGAGCGAGTGTCTGGAAACGATCAATGAGATGTATCCCTTCGAAGAGGAAATCTGGACGGACCTGTACGGATACAATGAATCTTCCGAAAAGTGGAACAGGATCGCTTCCATTATCCCGGAACTGGCGAAAGAAATTGATGCAATCGAACAGTCCGTCTATCTTTCGGAAACGGAACAGTACATTGATATCCCAAATAATACGGGCTATACCCTGACAGTTACCCTGTATTTCAATTACTATGACGAAAACGGCGGGTATATCAGTGACCAGAGCATGGAAGATGTTGTGATGGAGGCAAAAAAAGATACACGCGTCGTCTTTGAAGTTCCGGCTGAAACGGACACCTGGGACTGCGACTTCTGGATCAGCAATGCAGAAACTCCCTGAAAGCTTAATCGACACAATGAAAGAATCGGATCAGAACGAATCGGGCAGGGCTGCGGAAAAGAACCGTCCTGCCATACGATATCCGGATCTAAACCGTGCTGATGAAAACGAAGGAGATACTCCCGGAGATGCCCGCTCCGGAAGGATCCGCGGTGAAAGTACACCACTGCGGGTAAAAGTCTTCCGAGTCAGCAAAGTCTTGCTGTATGCAGCGTTTGCAGTCTGGGTTTTCTTCTGCTGCAGAGAGATGATCCCGCAGATGCCCGGACTTGCGATCCGGATCCATATCCGGTATTATCTTCTTTACCTGCTGCTCCCGTCCATAGTCATCGATCTTATCCTGATGGGACTTCGGCGGGCGGCTTTCGGGAAAAGAGCTCTGCGCCGGCCCGGTGTAGACCGGTGGGCACTTTCGGGCCTTGTGCTCCTGCTGGCTTTTGTATCTCTGGTGTGGTATGTGCTCTGGACTTACGTGATCCGGGAGATCGCAGCTAAATAGGATAATATCATTGAAGGAAAGGATGAACAGCCGATGGATCCGCTGAAAAAATCCGCCCTGTACGGCTTCATAGCAGATATCGCTGTTCTGACCTTCGCCCTGACCGGCGTGGTCATGCAGTTTTTGCTGTCGCATCCGTGGTGGGGGACATTCCGAACCTTCATGTTTTACAGCAGCCTTCTTCTCATCGCTGCCTCCGGCTGGCAGGCCCTTTTTGAAGAGCGGATCCTGAGAAACAAAGGATCTTTCGTTCCCAGTTTCATACATGTCTCAAAGTATGTCTCTGTCTGCTGTGCTGCGGTAACGCTGCTTGCGAGCATTTTCGTGCTCGTTCCGCTGTCCGGAGGGATCCGCTCCTGCCCGGAACTGCTGCTGCGTTCGCCTGGCATTTTTCTTCGTGTTCTTGCTCCGCTTGCAGGATTTGTATCCTTCGTGTTCATCGATCGGACAGCCCTTCCGGACCGGCGGGTGAAAATGCTTCCCCTGATTCCGTCAGGCCTGTATGCGCTCTTGCTTATCGTTCTGAATATGACACGGACGATCCGCGGACCTTATCCGTTTTTACTGCTCTATGAACAGCCTCTGTGGTTGAGTATCCTCTGGTTTGTGCTGCTCTTTGCTTTAATTGCTGCAGTTTCCGCCCTGATCTGGAAGATGATACTCCGTTACGAGGGAAGGGAAGTGCCGCCGGAAACGGGAAAGGATGCGGAGGCCTGGACAAAAGACGGATATCTGAAGGACCAGGATGCCCTCACAGGAATGACATACCGGACAATTCCAGCCTGTTACAACGGGTGCGGTCCTCTTGCGGCCTTTGATCTTCGAAAGGCTGCGGAACAGGATCCGGAGATCGAGGATGTTTTTCACGAGATGGACGGCATGCATCTGCTGTGCCTTCCGGGACCGACCTTTATGTATGTAATGCGCCGCTATTTCCGGCGCTACCTGCCGGGTTTCATAGAAATCGGAGGCAGGGAGAAAGCTCTGCTGGCAGCGGAGAACAGCCGGATGGGCATGTATCGTTATCACGAGCAGAGAGTTCCACATTTTGTGGCATATTACCGAACAGATGAGGGGTTTCGCTTCTTCAATGTCAGCGACGGGAAGGAAGATGTGATCATGACGATGGAGGAGTTCGCCGAAGAACATCTTCTTGAAGGCCCGGTACGACTCCTTTGCTGGGAATAGTGTCCATCCGGTTTCCAAACAGATTCCGGCTGATGCGTGGAAAATAACAGAGGGAGCGGTACCTGTACTGGGCACCGCTCCCTCTGTTCTGGCCGGAAAGATTGCGCCTGCCGAATCAAGAGCAGGCGTATCGCTGCACATGCCGACTGACCGGGATCGATCATTCAAACGCTAATAGATTTCCAAGGGAAATGGTAAAACCAAGTGACTGATACATCGGAACATCACAGTCTGCGCAGCCGACCGTTAAAGAGGACACTCCGCTGTCGCGATAGGCAAAATCGACCAGTTGACGCGCAATGCCTTGATGGCGATACTCGGAACGGATAAAGAAATCTTCG
>JAEEGL013731622.1_pt1 | contig 33657 bp, 27 predicted proteins | sample 9134231 | NCBI WGS metagenome assembly JAEEGL01 (sample SAMN16246548, study PRJNA631951) | gut metagenome | biome: gut microbiome; feature: rumen; material: fiber-attached | host: Bos | place: Iran: Karaj | collected 2018-10 | reverse complement strand
GGCTGACGGTTCACGAAGGCAAAGATGCAGTCGTTCATATCGTCGATATCGCTGGCTACAGGCCAGTTGAAACGCTTCTCGAAAGTATCTAAGGCCCACAAACCGGCATTATCGCTTTGAGTGGTAATGACTTCGTGAGCACCCAGAATGTTGCTGATGGTGCGCGTCAGTTCGTTGGCACCACCCACATGTCCGCTGAGCACGGAAATGACGTTCTGCCCAAGCGAGTCGATGCATACAACAGCAGGATCCTGGTGCTTGTCCTTGATAAAAGGGGCTATCGTCCTGACGCAGATACCCATTGCGCCAATGAAGAGAAAGGCATCTTGCTTCTTCCATTCCTTGCCAACATCGGTGCGCTGAATAATCTTAGCGTTAAACTTGCGTTCCAACGTTGAGGCGATTTCACTACCAGCCTCGCTGATTTGTATAATGGCTATCTTTTGCATTTGAGTATCGTTATGGGGTGATTATCATTTAATTGGATATGTAATGGCGGTTCCTGTTGAAGACCAAGTTCCAGACAGCCCTCGTTCCAGAGTTTCCGGCTGTCTGTAGTGACTTTGGGTGCAACGACACTGTTCATTACAATTACACCGTCTGGTGCAAGAACGGTCAGCACTTTTTCCATCATCTCTTTTAACTTGCCTCCGTGACCTCCGATGAAGACAACATCAGGACGGGGCAATTGAGAATTGAGAGTTGAGAACGCCGAAGGGGTCGCGAGCGGAACGCGAGAACGAAGTGGCAATTGAGAATTGAGAAAGTCTCCAATATGTACGTTAATGCCTGGGGCTCCAAACCTGCGGGCATTCTCTTGGATGATAGCCTCACACTCTGGCCGAATCTCGAAAGCTTCGATTTGCAAGTGAGGAAACTGCAGACGGGCTTCTATTGAAACGCTTCCTGTGCAGGCGCCTATATCCCACAGTACATGTTTTGTCCGTAGCTCAAGTGCCTGCAGTGTAAGCAGACGGATAGGCATCTTGGTTATCATCTTCTCACGGTCTTCAAGGAGGGTAAACAGCGCATCGGGAATGCCAAAAGGCCTTATCTTCTTTTCTGTTTGCTGTAAGATAATGCAATTAGGGTTGGCATAATCTATTCCGCCATCATACTGGCACACACGTTCTAATGAATCGTTGCCCAGATTTTCACCAACGGTCATCATATAGTTGTCATATCCATACTCCATCATCCGCTCGTGGATGGCGTGAGGGTTTTTATGCTTATCGGTTAGACAACCTATGAGCGAATAGCCGCAGATAAGCGCTTCATCAAATTGACTCCATGAGCGTCCTGTCAGCGACACAACATGCATATCCTGATAAGGTATCATCATCTTGTGTGCCAGCATCTGCAGGGAATTGAATGTAGGAAACAGTTGTAACTCTGCATCTGGGAATTCACGTTGCAACGTATTGGCAAAACCAAAGAACAGAGGATCACCGGAGGCGAATACAATAATTGATAATTGACAATTGATATTTGACAATTCATTGTATTGTTCGAATACGGCATCGAGTGGTACAGTGATATAAATCCATTGCGCATCCCTGGGCAAGAAAGGAGCCACTATTTCGTGGTGGCGCTTGCCCCCCGAGAAAACCTTCCCATTCTTGATTATCGCCAGCACCTCTGGAGAAAAGAAAGGTTGATGACTGTCTGTAATGCCTATAACGACGAATTTCCTCATCCCTAGATTTTCAATTATCCATTATTCATTAAAGGTCTCTGCCTGGCTTTAGTTGCTCTGCATCATTGTAGGTAAGAATGGCGTTGCAAAGCGTTGCTGCAAGGTTACTACCGCCCCTCCTTCCTTCGACAATGATTTTAGGAATCTGCCTCAGTGTCTTGACTGCATGTTTGCTCTCACAAACATGTACAAACCCCACGGGAGCAGCGATGATACCAGCAGGAGACATCTTACCCTTACGGGTCAAATCGCATATCTCAAAGAGGGCTGTAGGTGCATTTCCCACAACGTAAAGAGCCTCAGGATAGTCCTCCGATGCCAGTTGCATACAAACCTGACTGCGGGTTATTCCCTTCTCCTCGGCCATTTCTCTGGTCCGAGGGTCATTAATATAACAATGCACCTCTACTCCCAAACGATCCAAGGCACCCTTGCGTATGCCACTGGCAGCCATCGTTACATCGGTCACGATGTGTCGTAGCGTACCGTTTTTTACCTTATTATATATAATTTCGGTAGCGCGCTCATCCATCCACAGACATTCCTCCATCCCAAAGTCCACAGTGGTATGAATGGCATGCAATAAGGGCCAGAGTCGCCACGTTGGCACATTGGGATTCTTCATCTCGGAAAGAATGGTGTGGAACGATTCGTTCATAATAAGCCTCCCCTTAGTCCCCTCCGAAGGGAGGGGAAAATCGCGGAAGTAGCCACGTGGTGTGATGAATTTTCCACCTTCTATGTATGACTGCGAATTACCAATGAGGATGACCGTGAACATATCCACATCTTCGGGGTCAAAATCACCTAATGTAGTCAGTTTCACCTCCTGTTCCGGTCTTCCAGCCTGGCGTACATAACCTACGGGTGTTGTGACAGAACGCTGTTGTAGGAATAGTTCCTTCAAGCGATACAACTGCCAATATCTGCCATGACTTTTAGGATTATAGACGGCCGTTACAAAGTCACCAATTGCAGCAGCCTGAATGCGTTTTTCTATAAGTTGCCATGGAGTCATAAGGTCGCTTAGGGAGATAATGCACATATCATGTCCTATGGGAGCACCCAACAGCGATGCCGCCTTTTGGAAAGCGCTGATACCCGGAAGCACCTGAATGTCCATTGTTGGGTCCATCTCCAAGATAAGGGGTGCCATCCCGTAGATACCTGCATCGCCACTACTGATAACGCATACCGTTTTCCCCTCTTTAGCCAGCGCAACGGCTTCCTCGGCCCGCTGAAGTTCCTGACGCATACCGCTGTCTATGCATTGCGTACCAGGCGTAAGATAAGGTTCTATAAACCTGAAATAGTATTTATAACCTACTATCACATCGCTTTGGCGGACTGCCTCCAAAACAGCGGGAGTAATATCTTCGGCACTACCGGGACCTATACCTGCAACAATTATCTTTTTCATGGCACAAAGATAATGAATATTTATTAAAAGACAAAAGGAAGTCACCTCCCTTTTGTCTTTTAAGTTATATCAAATTTATTCCTCGGGATACATGCTGTGATAAGCATCCTCCAGGAACTCAGCATTCTTGGTGTGGCTAATCCAGACCTTCTGCACACCTTCGAGCTCGAGCAGGCCAAGTGGGTGTTTTCCAGAAATAGGAACGATAGGTTCATAACCTGCATGTTTGAAAAACTCATACCAGCTGACATCCTCGCTTTCAGGAGCCATCGGTTTCCAGTACTCATCTTCGTCTTGTCCTTCCAAAGCACCTCCTGCTATATCGTTATGAGCATGGTCTCCGGCTATTGACATCAGAGCGTGCAGGCTAACCTTACCACTATTGATGCCCTTCTCCTGCATACGAGCCATAACATCCTGCTTGTAATTGTCGGGCATATCCACAGTACCTACAAAGTAGTTGGGGTTAAGTTTCTGCAAAGCCTCCTCCAACTGGGTGTAGCGAACGTTGGCCTTGAAGGTGTCGTAGTTGTCGGGGTTGCCATGACCCATAAAAGCAACAACACCCTGCTGAGCCTCGGCATTGAAAAGAGCATTCAACTGCTTAGCAACCTCGGGAACATCCTTTTCGGCGTCGCTCAGCAAAGGCAAACCCAGAAAGATAGCCTCATCATCTTGCAACTTAGCCAGATATTCATCGTCGAGGTGAGCACCGGTAATGTAACCGTTGTTCATAAACTTCTTAACAGAAGCCACAACGGCTGCGAACTCTTCACCAGGGATAACCTGCAAAGACTGAACATAGATTTTGCTGTACTGGGCAGCACCAATGGCGTGCAACAGGTAACGAGGCTCGTAGTAATCTCGCTTTACAATGTTACCATTGTCGTCAGTATTCTCACCAACACTTGCACGGTTGATACAGATGTCGCTGGAGAAGCTAATATAAACATCAGCATTGGGGAAAGCAGCCTCGTAGGCAGCCTTTGTCTTGTCGAAGGCCAGGAACGCATTGTTCCATGTTGAGCCGAAAGCAACCAACAGAATAGCAACGTCTTTCTTTGACTTTGCCTTCTGAGCGGCAACCAGATTGTCGTTATAACTGTACTCCGAAATCAGGTTGTCGGGGGCATCAGTAGTGTCACTACTACATGAGGTAAACACAGGAGCTGTCAGGCATATAGCCACAGCAGCAAAAAATAAAGATTTAATCTTCTTCATTGTTAATTTGTTGTTTAGTTGATAAAAAATTGTTTTTTACTCTCTTTCCGTAATTGAATTTTATACCAAAGGTTCCATAAACCGTTGTACCAGGTGTATTGTTCCCCAAGTGATAAGGATGCATGGTGCGGTCTACGTAATTAAAGATATTGTCTACACCCAACTCCACCCTATAGGCAAGCATCTTACCAGGCTTGCCAAAGTCGTGCGTGGTATTGATGCGCCAAATTTGGAAAGGCTTTCCGTTTCTGTTGTTCTGATAGAAACGCGTACTACTGCCACGGGTAGAAAAGTTAATGCCCAACTTATACCAAGTACAGAACGAGTGGCTGTACATAACAGAAGCGCTCCACTTATGGCGGGCTGTCCCGTCAATGGTTACGGAGTTCATTCTATCCTTGGAGGCATCATACAGGTTGGCTTCGGTATTCAGCCAGCTGTAAGCCGAATTGAGCATCAAATCCCTCATCACCTGATAAGAAAGGGTAACATCTATGCCATAGGTGCGGGCATCATCCATATTCTTATACATGCGGGCCTGAACATTGTTGCTGCCGTCGCCCAGATAGGCGGTGGTTACGCCTGGAGGAATCTCACCAACGGGTACATTTACCAGAGCTATCATATTGTCCAGCTTGTTCAGATAACCCGTAACAGATGCAGTAAACTTACGACCACGATACTCTATATTGGCCGAATAGTAGTTGCTGGTCTGAGGATCCAAGTCTAAGTTACCGATGTTAAAGAACGTACTGCTGCCCATTACATGCAGGTAACGGTAGTGCAGCTCCTTAACGGTAGGCGTTTTGAATCCCTGGCTCCATCCCATCCTGAAGCGGAAGTCTCCAACTGAGAACATGGCGCTAACCTTAGGTGTCAGGCGCACACCAAAATTGCGGTTTCCTACCAGACGGAGGCCTGCGGTAAGGTTGAGCCATCCAAGTTGGTCGAACTCATCCTGCACGTACAAGGCCGTTGTCCAGTCACTCGCCGACCCGTTTTCTGTACGGTCGGGAGCATTCAGATAGTCATATCGATATTCCAAACCTGTATTCAGGGTATTCTGAAATGGTAGATAGAAGACGCCCTTTGCCTGAGCCATGATGCGCTGCTGGTCGCTCTGCAACTTACTCTGCCCAGGGTACATCATCACAGGATACCATTCCCCTTCCATGGGGCCGTACTCCTCGCCCTTCAGCAGCACCGTCTCGTAAGTACGTGCTGTATAGTCATAGTAATAGGCATGCTTGTTCCAGTCGATATCCAACTGCAAGTAGTTCCTGCCACCATTTATTTTTTCACTTTTCACTTTCCCCTTTTCACTCGGTAAGTACCACTTGCCGCCTACCGCCGCCGAAGCATTATTGTAACGGAGGTCGTAGGTATAGACATCACAACTGGGATGCCTGCCGTTCTGGGGGCGACAGATATTCTTCTTGTAATACGAGCCCTCGGCATATAATTCCAGGTCGCGTATCGGCTGATAGGTTAAGCGTTCTGCCAACTGCCAGTTACGGAACATATTCACCGTTTTGTTCTTACTGTCCGTTATTACCATGCCCTCAGCATATTCTTCAGCAGTATTCTGCCAACCGTCGTTTCGTTGCAACTGAAAGTTGGTCTGACTACCAAATTTTCCGATATTAAAGGCTAAAGTGTTATGCTGGCGAAGGTCGTTATACATACCGTAACGTGTGCTATTGTCTGCATAAATGCCCTTCTGAGTATGCTTCTTTGTAATAATATTGATGACACCGGCCATAGCATCGCTACCATAGAGGGCACTCTGAGCACCCTTCACAATCTCTATGCGCTCTATATTCTGCGGGTCTATCAGTCCCAGGTCGTTCTCGCCTCCCACATCGCCATGCAGACGCTTGCCGTCCACCAGCACCAAAATATACGAGTTTCCCAAGCCGCCCAACTGCATCTGGCTGCCCATATCGCCCTCGTTGAAGGCAAAGGAGGCTGTGAGGGAGCTCAGAATCTCCTCTATATTCTTGCCGCCAAAGCTATCCAACATTTTCCGACTGATTACCTCAGTTTGCACGGGCACATCCTTCAGGGTATGCTGCGTACCCGTTGCAGTGACCACCAGTTCCTTCATGGTTGTTTCCTTCCCTTCGGTCTGCGCCAGAACACATTGAACGTTGAATATTAAACATTGAACAATTATCAAATATAAAGCTATACGTCTCATATTTATGTAAACTAAACTCTAGCGACTAAAGTTTTATCTTAAACGAAGCGAAGACGCATCTGCCGGGATGCAACGTAGAGAAATTGCTGTTCCAAGGACGCGTATCGCGTGTATTGAAGATATTTTCTATGCCAAGACCGGGAATCAGTTCCATATTCTTCAAATAGAATGTATGGGTAGTATGGAGGTCGAACTGCGTAAAACCCGGAGCCCATCCGTAGCTGGTGCTCCAACGACGACCTTGCAGATGGCCGTTCAGGTCTATGCAGAACCTGTACTTTCCCCATGTTTTTCCCCATCCCGCAAAGACGCGTCCTGTATGTCTCACACTGCGGTCAGTGGGTTGGGTAACAGTCTCGTACTGTTGTGTAGCGGCATTCAGTTCCTTTGTCTCTGCTTCTGTATCTGTAAAGGTATAGGCTCCACCCAAGCGTACATTTTGTGGCAGATAGAAAGTTGCGCTCAGGTGGAGCCCTTTAACCTTCGCCTTGTCTATATTATCTCTTTGCTGGTATTTTGTTGCTGTAGGATATTTTGCATCCAACCCACTTGCTGATACCTCTGTATCGGTGAGTACCCGATACGAAATCATGTCACGAACATCATTGATAAAACCGCTGACTTTCAAATTCACCCAACTATTGTTGTATTCGGCACTTATGGTGTAGTAGTTGCTCTTTTCGGGCTTTAAGTCCTGATTGCCGATGGTGATGTTCTTGGTCTCGTCGTTCTCGTAATACATCTGCAAAAGTGTGGGTGTTCGGTAACCCGTGCTGTATCCGGCACGCAGACGGAACCTGCCCGGACTGTACATTAGGGCAACGCTGGGGGTAGCATAGCTGCCAAAGTTTCGGTTGTATATGTAACGGACACCCAAGACACCCTGCAGGTTCTTCAGCAAACGCATCTCATCCTGAGCAAACAAGGAGATGGTGTACATGGTACGGAAGGAGAAGTTATAGCTCTCGTATGTTTCATGCACATACTCGGCACCTGCCGACAACTTATTCCAACTGCCCAAGCGGAAGATTCCCTTAACCGTACCATTATAATAATGTGTACGTTTGGTAAGTTGCGTACCGCCCGGAAGAAAGGTATTGAACGAGTCACGCTCACTCATCAGGTTGTCACTATAGAAGTCTGCTTCCAGATACGTCTTGCTGTTCAATTTCCATGTAGCGCCTGCGCCATACATATAATCCTGATGATGAAGGTCATAGCTGTAAGCCTCTTTTTCCGTATAGATGGTGTCCAGACCGCCGGCAGCATTCTTCTTGGTAGAACCCTTAAAGTAGCGAGCCATCTGCGGACGGTCGGTATGGTAATCGTAGAAACTGCCTTTCAGATATACAGAAACGCCATGCCCCACATCCCAGGTAAAACGCTGGTTCAACTGGTTGCTATGGAATCCCTGACTCATCACCCTACCAGTAGGCATCAGTCGCCCCATCACCTCCTCAGTCTGATTCACCTGCCAGTTGCTGGCCTGCCGATGCTGGAAGGATGTACTGCTGCTAAACTTTCCTTTTTCAGCATTTACGGCAATGCTTTCCGTAAAGCGGTTTTTACTGGTATAGGAAGTGGAACTGATTACATCAACCTTTAATTCCGGATGGATATCAGCAGAAGGTGCCGTCATAGAAGGGGCTGTTGTGATGATATTGATGACACCGCCTATAGCCTCGCTTCCATAGAGGGCCGAGCTGGCACCCGAAAGGACTTCAATACGCTTCACGTTAGCCATGTTGATGCGCGAGTAACGGTCATCGCCCGTCAGTCGTTTTCCATTCTCTAATATCAGGATGTAATCTTCATTGAGACCGTTCATCATCATGGTAGTCCCCATGCCGTTGGTCATGGTGGTAATGCTACTGGTTAGTTGCTTCAGGGCATCCTCAAGGCTGGTAACGTGCATGCGCTGCAGTTCCTCGGCCGTTAGCACCTGCACAGGCACCACGGCATTCTGAGCTCTGTTATGGGTGCCTGTACCTGTAACAACCACTTGCGCCAACTCTCGGTTTCGGATTGTACTATCTGGTACAGATTTCTGAGCGCAGACAATGGAACTACAAAAAATATTGCACAACAATGCAATGAACACAGCATAGATATGCTTCACTTCCTGGATTCTTCAAAGTTTTGCTCACTATATTCCCGTAGCAGAGCTGGTTTGACATACTGAAGCATCACAGGCAGGTTTCCTGACTTTGCCCTGAACGTGCGCCTTCCCATCGGTTAAGCTTCCCGAAAGTGGCTTCTTCTTGCACCTTCAATAATAGGCATCTACAGTAGCGGGTACTGTTCCGGATTTGCACCGGATTCCCTCTCTGTCCTCTGGCTGCTGACCAAGGACATCACCTGAATGCGTTGCAAAATTACAACTTTTTTTTATAACATGTACACTCTTAGCGTTTTTTTTGTACTTTTGCATCTGGAAAGTAACACCACCATTAATATGAAAACGGCATTTCTCATAGCTGCGGCATCATCGGGAAGCGGTAAGACGACCCTTACTATCGGACTGCTCCGCGCCCTTCACAACAAGGGCTACAAAGTGCAGCCCTTCAAGTGCGGGCCCGATTACATCGACCCGCTCTACCATCGTATTGCCTGCGACAGGGATTCCGTGAACCTGGACACATGGATGCAACCCGAACAGGATGTGAAGCAGGTGTTCCTGCGCTACAGCCAAGACGCTGACATCTGTATTGTGGAAGGCGTAATGGGACTGTACGATGGGGCTGATGGCATCCGGGGCAGTAGTGCCGAGATAGCAGAGCTGTTGGGAATCCCGGTCGTTCTTGTCATTAACGCCCACAGTATGGCGCACAGCATAGCTCCCATCCTGAAGGGGTACCTTACCTACCGACCCGTCACCCAGATTTCCGGTGTTATATTTAATAATGTAGGGAGTCCGCGCCACGAGCAAATGCTGCGTCGTGCTGCCGAAGAGGTGGGGATGCCCGTCATAGGCGCCATCCCTCGCATGAAGGAACTTTATGCTCCCAGCCGTCACCTGGGCCTCGACATAAGCGAAACAGAAAAGATAAGCCAACTGGCTGAAAAAGTGGCGGAGATTATTAACAATGAACAATTAATTATTAACAATGAACAATTAACGATTAACAGTTCTAAACTGTCAACTATCAACTCAAAAAAATCCCAAATCTACATCGCCCGTGATGCGGCATTCAACTTCTTGTATCGTCAGACCATTGATTACCTATGCGAACGGGGAAGAGTTCACTTCTTTTCTCCTCTTGCCAACGAGACGGTGCCGCAAGATGCCGACTTGGTCTTTCTGCCTGGTGGTTACCCTGAATTCTTTCTGCCGCAACTCTCAGAAAGCCACGCTACAATGGAATCACTTAGGAAGACCCATGCCAATATTTGGGCGGAATGTGGTGGCATGATGTACCTCTCGGAAGGAATAGATGATACAGACATGACCGGCCTCCTACCCTTCCGCACCACCATGCAAGGCGCCCGTCTGCACCTTGGCTACCGAAGCATGATGGTAAACGGGAAGGAACTCCGTGGACACGAGTTCCACTACTCCAGCATTATGGGAACGCCTCCGTCATCCGAAATACAACTCTTTGATGCCCAAGGGCAACCCGTAGAAACCGGATTCTATATCCACGGCAAAATATATGCGGGCTACACTCATTGGCTCTATCCCTTAATAACGTAAACAAAAAAAATATGCAAGTAGAACTTAATAACATCCGATGGTACGACCGCCTGTGGGCTGCGCTTATCTTCTTTACCCGACTGCCCTTCTACCGCTTGCATCAGCCGCCCGCAGAGAGTTATAAGGCTGTTGTGGAGTACTGGCCCTTGACGGGCTGGCTTACAGGTGGGCTGATGGCAGCCACACTATGGGTGGCCAGCATGTATTTGCCGTATATGATGGCCATTCTGTTGGCGATAATCGTGAGGCTGTTGGTAACGGGAGCCCTGCATGAGGACGGGCTGGCCGACTTCCTGGACGGCTTTGGCGGAGGAGGTTCCGACCGCGAGCGCATCCTCGCCATCATGAAGGATTCTCACATAGGAACCTTTGGCGTACTGGGACTTATCCTTTATGAGATGCTGCTGTTTATAACCCTGTGCTCCATGACTCCCAAGATGGCAGCCCTGTCTATTCTGGTGGCATCGCCATACGCCAGAATGCTTACGGCGCAACTGGTTATGATGATGCCTTACGCCCGAAGGGAAGAGGAGGCCAAGGCGAAGATGATTTACCGTAAGATGGACTGGCGGGCAGGCATAGGCCTTGCCATTCAAGGATTGCTGCCCATGGTGGCATTTTTATGGTGGACAGGCATTGACTGGGAGATGGTTATCTTTATCCCGTGTATTGTAATGTATTTCCTTTATCTGCTCATCTGGAACAGGTTACGCGGCTACACAGGCGACTGCTGCGGCGCCGTATGCCTTATTGTGGAACTGACCACGCTGCTTGCCATCTGCGTGGCAAGAGTTTAAGAGTTCAAGGGTTCAAGGAGTTCAAGAGTGAAGAATTATTAACGTCAACGATAACGTCAACGATAACAAAAATAATTAACAACAGTAAACTGTAAACTAATGTTCAATGCAATGTTCAATGTTCAATGAAGAAAATAGTTCTAATAACTGGCGGGCAACGTTCAGGAAAAAGCAGTAAGGCTGAGGAACTGGCTTTGCAACTGAGTGATAATCCCGTTTATCTGGCTACGGCGCATATTTGGGATGAAGAGTTTCGCGAGCGCGTACGCCGTCATCAGGAGCGCCGCGGCCCGCAATGGACCAACATAGAAGAGGAAATCCATCTGAGCCGACACGACTTAACAGGTCGTGTTGTTGTCATCGACTGCGTGACACTATGGCTTACCAACTTCATCAGCCGTACCCCTGACCTAAACCCCGCTCCCGTGAACGAGGGGAACTTAAATGTTGATGCCGCCCTTGTTGCCGCAAAGACCGAATTCAACAAATTTACCCAGCCCGATGCGACCTACATCTTCGTTACCAACGAGATTGGTAGCGGCGGAGTTAGCGACAATGCCCTCCAACGCCGCTTTACCGACCTGCAAGGATGGATGAACCAGTACATTGCACAGAAGGCAGACGAAGTTATCCTTATGGTTAGCGGAATAGCAGTTAGGGTTAAGGGTTAAAGGTTAAGGGTTAGAGGTTAAAGGTTAGAGGTTAGAGAGATGAAAGATTTTAACATACAATCGGTTGACAAGTCGTTGCAGACATCGATACAAGATAAGATAGACAACCTGAACAAGCCAAAAGGTTCGTTGGGTCGCCTGGAAGAACTGGCCTTACAGATATGTCTGATTCAGCAGACATTGGAGCCAAGTCTGTCCCATCCCTGCCATCTGCTTTTGGGAGGCGACCACGGAATAGAACGCGAAGGTGTCAGTGTTTCGCCACGCGAGGTTACTTGGCAACAGATGATAAACTTTACCCGTGGCGGCGGCGGTGTGAATATGTTCTGCCGACAGCACGGTTTCAAACTGCGCATCGTGGATGTAGGTGTCGATTACGACCTTTCTGCCGTCCCAGGCATCATCGACCGAAAGATTGCCCGGGGCACCAGGAATTTTCTGTACGAGCCTGCAATGAGTAAGGAGGAATTTGACCGTGCCATAATGGTAGGCGTCGAGTTAGTTGATGACTGCCTACAAGAGGGTTGCCATGTACTCTGCATAGGTGAGATGGGCATTGCCAACACTTCGCCCAGCAGCATTTGGATGCACCTCTTTTGCAACATCCCCCTCGCTGAGTGCATCGGTGCAGGAGCAGGCCTTAACAATGAAGGCATCCGCCACAAGTACGAAGTGCTGAGCTGCGCAGTGGAAAGATATAAAGCCTCCTCCCTTGGGGGGAGATTGGAAGGGGCTGTCCGTTACTTCGGCGGCTTTGAAATGGTTGCCGCCATCGGCGCCATGCTCCGTGCAGCCGAGCAGCACCTTATTATTTTAGTGGACGGCTTTATCATGACAGCCTGCGCCCTTGCTGCCACACGCCTCTATCCTGCCGCCCAAGAATACATGATTTTCACCCATTGCGGCGATGAGAGCGGGCACAAAAAGATGCTGGAAGCAATGGAAGCCAAGCCCCTACTCCACCTCGGCCTTCGCTTGGGTGAAGGAACGGGAGCCCTCTGCGCCTTCCCCATCATCGACAGCGCTGTCCGTATGGTGAACGAGATGAACAACTTCCAGAACGCCCAAATCACAAAATATTTCTAAAGGGCAAAAAAACTGCTACATAGCAGTTTTTAGGTTAGGGGTTAGAGGTTAGTGGTTAGAGAGACTTTGGCTATTCAATGACAAGTTTACTGAACCATTGTCTTTCTGCCATTCTTTACAACTATTCCGCAGGGGGATGATGTGAAGGGAATGCCTGAAAGAGTATATGCCTTAGAAGATGTGGTGGACTTGGCAGGAATCTGAATGAGGGCATCTGGGCTTGAGGTTTCTGGCTCCACCACTATCATGGTCCAGAACTGAAGAGCGGGGAGTGTGAAACGCAAGGTGCCGGAGGCGAACGAATAGTCTGTTATCTCCTGTACAGCACCTCCTATATAGTCGGGCGAAGCAACCCAAAGCCTGCCAATTCTGCGCACACCGGTGAGGCTTGAAATGGTGAGAGCAAGCTGTTTATGCTCTACGGGCCAAGGACGAAGGCCATCCCTATCGTGCCAACAAAGAAGATAGGCGGGATCTGTGACCTTATCGCTCTCTTGGGTACAGAAGTTTAGCAGATGAATGACCTTACGACCTTCCACATCGCGAGTCAACTGCGTAATACGCTGATTGACAGGCTCCCATTTATTAACGGAAACACCTGAGGCGCTAACCTTCACGGTGGTGTTCTCTTTCCAATCTCCCCTGAGCAGGGTCTGGTAGGCCGTAAAGAAATCGTAATAATGAGTCATCCAGTCTTCCAACTCTGGTGTCATCTTTTGCCCTATATAGGGGAAATATTCACGACAGAGCATATGGTCGCCTCCCAACTCCAAATGGGAACCGCCAAGGGCAAACATGACAGCATCAGTCATAACCACGCCAGGAGTATTGAAGTTGCTGTTATCACAACAATAGTTCATATAGGCGGCAAAGACGGTCTGGAGGTCGGCATTATAAGATCGGTTGTCCAGAATAATATTCCTAAGGTTAGTAAACTTGGCATCGGAATGGGTTAGGGCATCGCTTGAATGGCAGCCCCACACCTCGTTATAGAAGCAATCCAAAAGACCTGTACGACCCATTTCCTTTGCCCCGTACTCCGACACGGCATTCATGATCAGACGCTTCCCGGGATGACGTTTCTTCATGGCCTTTATGAAAGATGCATAGCCCGAAGGAAGATTGATTTGAGAGCCATAATAATCATACAAATCCCCACGGGTACCAAGTTGGTCTATCTGATAACCATCGAAATCCAGGCAGGCATAAACATCATCGTTACGGTCTGCCAAGAAAGCCTGCCATTCAGGGTTTGCGGGATTAGCCAAATATATGTCGCTCTTCCATGAATCTGGCAGGTCATGCTTGTCCTTCGTGATATGATTCTTATCCTTGAAAGCCAACCATTCATCCTTAACACCACGTGATTCGTAACCGTCAAGCACGCCAAAGCAGAGGTTGTAGAAAAAACTCTTCATACCAAAATGATGCTGACGCGAAATATAGTTCTTAATGGCACTGGTATAGATGGTGCGGTTGGCTATATCCTTGTAGGTGGAGAGGGGCTTCTCGCGAGTTCCACCCAAGGGCCAGTCGTGACTACTATGCCAATCCTGAAACTGCACGGCATTGATGTGGCAACGGTTGAGCCAAGTCATTTCGTTACGAACAACACTAACGGTCTTATCGTTGCCAAAGGTTGCTACGAAACCATAACGGGGGAAGCGTTTCCAATCTGAAGACACATCTACAGCTATGGCACCATGAATAAGGTCGGTAGTGCCATCGGTAGTATAAACTTCCACCAGATAGCCCTGAAAATCCTGAGCAGGAGCAATCCAAGTCCATGTCTTGGTGGTAAGAAGGGTGTCAGCCACCACATCAGCCAAACACCGGTATCTTACCCTTAAGCCCGATACAGGAGTAGCCGGAAGCTTGAAGGATATAGTGTCACCTGGGAGATATGCACATTTATCCGAAGAGATATCATAGTACAGTTTCTTCATAGTTGGCGTGGCCTGCGAACTGAGACGCGCCTCTACGGGAAGCGCATAAGCACTAAGCCGAAAAAGCATCAAAGAAGTGAAAAGTAGGATGTATTTCATAAGAGATTAATGGTTAAAGGTTAGAGGTTAGAGGTTAGAGATTCCGTTGTTAATTGTTAATTGTTAATTATTAATTGTAAATTGTTAATTCTCAACTGTCAATTATCAATTATCAATTGGAACAAGCCCCATTTCCTTGGCTTTCTGGAGCATGAACTGAAAGGCAGCATCATGGTCGTTGGGAATAACGGAATCCCAGATGGCATCCTTGACAGCTTGTTTGAGGATACCAACCTGACGACAAGGCTTGAGACCAAAGGTTTCCATGATTTCCTCACCTGTTATAGGGTTCTGCCAGGTGCGGTAGTTATCACGAGCCTGAAGGTCAGCCAGTTTTTCACGCACCAACTGGAAGTTATCCAGGAAGCGCTGCTTCTTCTGCATATTCTTGCTGGTGATATCAGCCTCGCAAAGTAGCATCAGGTCGTCAATATCCTTGCCTGCCTCAAACAACAGTCGGCGCACGGCAGAATCTGTGACTACATCATCGGCAATAGCTATGGGACGCATGTGCAGGCCCACCAACTTCTCAACATACGTCAGGCGTTCATCGAGTGGCAACTTCATGCGTCGGAAAATGGGGGCGACCATCTTCTGACCTATATAATTATGGTTGTGGAAGGTCCAGCCTACCTTTTCCTCCCAACGCTTGCTGCGTGGCTTGCCTATATCGTGCAGGAGTGCAGCCCAGCGGAGCCAGAGTAAAGCCTCACCCGACCTCTCCAAAGGAGAGGAGAACTGTTGAGAACTCACCCCTCCTTGGGAGGGGATGGGGGAGGCTTTTGCCACATTATCCAACACCTCAAGGGTATGATAGAAGTTGTCCTTGTGGGCACGACCATTCCGGACCTCTACGCCTTCCAGCGCTGCCATTTCGGGGAAAATGAGTGGGAGCAGGCCGCAACGGCTCAACTCTACGAACCCGATACTGGGGGTAGGAGAAAGCATTATCTTGTTGAGCTCGTCAATGATACGCTCCTGAGAGATAATCTTGATACGCTCCGCATTACGACTGAGTGCCTCCTGTGTCTCGTCCTCGATCTGGAAATGCAACTGGGTCGCAAAACGTATGCAGCGCATCATGCGCAAGGGGTCGTCGCTAAAGGTGATATCGGGATCGAGAGGCGTAGCAATAAGTCCGTCCTCCATATCCAAGAGTCCGCCAAAGCGGTCAATAAGCCGCTTACCATCTACCAGTCCCTCGGAAGTAAGACAGTAAGCCAAAGCGTTGATGGTGAAGTCGCGACGGTCCAAATCATCCTCCAGCGTTCCGTCCTCAACAATAGGCTTACGACTGTCATGACTATAGCTCTCCCTGCGAGCACCCACAAACTCCACCTCTTGGCCTTTCCACTTAACCTGTGCAGTGCCAAAGTTACGGAAAACACTCACGTGCGCTCCTCTGCCCAACCGTTTGCCCAATGCCTGAGCCACACGAATACCAGGACCTTCTTTCTCCCCTCCTTGGGAGGGGACGGGGGAGGCATCCACAACCACACAGTCTATGTCCTTAGAGGGACGCTCCAAGAAAAGATCACGCACATATCCGCCCACTGCATAACAATGGAGCCCCAACTCGTCGGCCACCTCGCCGATGGCCTGAAACATAGGGGTGCAGAACAGATGTGCGAGTTCCTCTTCTGTCAGAAACTTCATTCTGCGTCTTTCTTTTTGTCCTCCAGAAGTTTACGCTCGAAGAACTGCTGCTTGATATGCAAGCGTTCCCATTCCTCACCCTGCACATATTGCAAGCTATCAGCAGCAGCACCCATCTCTACGCTGTCCAGCAAAAGGATTGCCTGCTTGCGTGCCTCAATAGCTGTAGGATACTTCTGACGCAAGGAAAGAATAGAATCACGAGCCTCGGCATAGCGTTTATGAAAATAAGCTACACGAGCATCGGAAAGCATCTGGGCTGCCTTCTCATTGACATCGTTACCGCCACATGCACAGAGCAGAAGCAGCACTACTAATATGGAAAGAAGATGTTTCATTTTTGAAGTTTAGCGTTTTTACTGTTCAATATTCAATGTTCAATGAATCAAAATCCTAATAGGGGGAAAATAAAGTTACGTACATCATTACTGAAGGCCAACAACATGAGCAGAATGAGCAGACCGATACCAATCTTCTCGAACCATTCGGTTGCCTTATCTGAAGGCTGCTTGCCTGTGATACCTTCCCACAACAGGAAAACAATATGACCGCCATCCAAACCTGGGATAGGCAGAATGTTCATCACAGCCAGGATGATGCTGATGAAGGCGGTAAGCAACCAGAACTGCTCCCAATCCCAAGCCGACGGGAAGATATTACCTATGGTGATGAAAGAGCCTACACTCTTGGCACCCTCGGCACTAGCTACGTACTTGAGGTCGTTGACATACCCGCAAAGTGTGCGCCATCCTTGCTGTAAACCGGCAGGAATACAAGAGAGAAGGGTGTAAGAAGCGTGCTCCTTCTGGAAAGGAATCATACGATTGACTCCCATCAGATATTTCTCGTCGAGCTGAAGCTGAACGGTATCAGGCTGAGCCTCATCTGCCAACTGATAAACCACCAGCAACTGACGCTGCTTGAGACTATCGGCATGAGTACAACCTGGATCAGCAAGCACATCCTGACGACGGAGGGTAACCTCACAGTCGAAATCGGTCCAGGTAGCAATCTCCTTGCCATTCACAGCCAGGAGGCGTGTACCCTTCTTGAAGCCTGCCTTATCGGCAGCAGAACCAGGAATCACGCTATCTACCACAACGGGTGCTATGGGAGCTATAAAAGGTGGTACGCTCTGTATCATCTCCAGCATATTAAGGCCATCAGAGGGCATCTGCAAATCAACCTCCCTGCCTTCGCGCAGCACCGTTACAACAGATGCGTTGGAGAGCGTACGGACAATGGCTGTACTATACTCAGCAATCTCCTTTCCGTCTACAGCAACGGGAATGTCGCCATTGCGGAAGCCAACACTCTGAGCCTCGGTACTAAACTGAAAGCCCTGTGTTATGTTGCGCATGGGGACATAGTCCCTTCCCCACGTAAACATAACTACGCTATACAGGAACCACGCAGTAAGAAAGTTCATGAGCACGCCACCAAACATAATGAGGAAACGCTTCCAGACCTTCTGGGAACGGAACTCGTTGGGTTTGGCAGGCTTCTTCATCTGCTCAAGGTCCATACTCTCGTCTATCATACCGGATATCTTAACGTATCCGCCCAGAGGAATCCAACCAATGCCGTATTCCGTCTCGTTATTCTTGAAATACGGGAACAGACGGGTAAACCATTTGGCACGCGTGCTAAAGAGGTGGAACTTGTAGTCGAAGAACATATAGAACTTCTCTACCTTCACCCCAAAGAGTTTGGAGAACCCGAAATGACCTCCCTCGTGTAAGACAACCAACAAACTTAGGCAGCACAAGAGCTGCAATGCTTTTATAAGAACTACTTCCATATTTATATTAATCCTTTTTACCTATTTCATAAAATAAGTGAGGCGGCAACCCTACGCGATTCTGCATCGCAAGCCAGATAGTCATCAAGTGTATTCTGCTCCTGATGAGCCACCTTCTGTAGGGTTTTCTCTATCACATCTGCCATCTGCAGGAAACCGCAACGCTCCTGACGGAAGGCAAGGTTAACAATCTCGTTGGCGGCATTAACGATACAAGCAGCATTTCCGCCCAAACGGATAGCCTCATATGCCATGTGAAGGCAACGGAACTTATCCTCATCGGGACGCTCGAAGGTGAGATCCTTCATCTGCCACCAGTCCAGACGAGGGAAATCGCTTTGCAGACGCTCAGGATAGGAAAGGGCCAACTGAATGGGCACACGCATATCGGGTGCTCCTAACTGAGCCTTTACAGCGCCGTCCTTGAACTGTACTCCACTGTGGATGATGCTCTGCGGATGTACCACAACCTGAATCTGCTCGGGCGTTACATCAAAGAGCCAACGGGCCTCTATAACTTCGAAGCCTTTGTTCATCATACTGGCGCTGTCTATCGTTATCTTGGCACCCATATCCCAGTTGGGATGCTTCAGCGCCATAGCAGGCGTTACATTCTGCAACTGCTCCTTGGTAAAATTGCGGAAGGGACCACCGCTGGCCGTAAGAATAATCTTCTCTATCTCGCTCTGTTCGCCCATCAGGCTCTGGAAGATGGCGCTATGCTCACTATCAACAGGCAGAATGGGCACATGGTTCTGCAGGCAGAGGTCGGTAATCAATTCACCGGCTACCACCAACGTCTCCTTGTTGGCAAGAGCAATGGGTTTCCTGGCCTTTATAGCACTGATAGTAGGACGCAAGCCGCTAAAACCTACAAGGGCTGTCAGCACAACATCCACGGGCTCCATCTGCACCACCTGACAGAGTGCATCGGCTCCAGCATACACCTGAATAGGCTCGGAAGCCAAAGCATCCTGCACATACTGATACTTGCTCTCGTCGGCAATGACAACAGCAGCCGGTTGGAACTTACGAGCCTGCTGAATAAGCAAATCGGCCTGTGAGTTGGCAGTAAGCACGTAAGCCTCAAAGAGGTCGGGATGCTCTTCTATCACCTGAAGTGTCTGGGTTCCGATACTTCCCGTGGAGCCTAATATACATATTTTTTTCATCTTCAATTCTTCTGTCTTTACTCTTAATTCTTCATTCAGAGGTCAAGCAGACCTTCTGGCAACTGCATGGTTATGACGCGAGCCTGATGGTCAACATGGGTAATGAATGACTCAACAGCAGGAATCAGATGTTCGCCAACGTGAAAGAGAACATTCTGTGTACTATCATCCACATAGGTTATCTCACCCAACTCTCCCGCACGCTCATCTACAACACGGAAACCCGTGAAGTAGCGCCAAGAATATTCATCCTCATCCTCCAGTGCCGGTGTAAGAGCGTGAGGGAAGTACACATCGCAACCACAGAGTTCCTTGGCGGCATCGGCAGAATTATAATCCTGAAACTTAATCAACGCCGTTGTGTCTGAACGGAAACGATATTCCTCCATAAAGAAAGGTACCAAGATACCATCTATGCGCAACACCAGATAATCAGCATCAGCACGGTCCCACACGTCATCAGTAAAGGAGAGGGACACCTCGCCTTTCACTCCATGGGTGCGGGTAATAGTACCTATCTTATAAACCTCAGATTCTTTTATCATATCATCAACTTTTCCCTCCCCTCGGGTAATAAGGAGGGGGTTACTCTACTCTCTTTATATTTGCACCAAGGGCATTCAGACGCTCCTCAATGTGTTGGTAACCGCGGTCTATCTGACCGATATTCTCTATCCGGCTGGTTCCTTCTGCACTCATAGCAGCAATGAGCAAGGCTATACCGGCACGGATATCAGGACTTGTCATACGACGTGCATGAAGAGGCAGTTTATGATTGTGTCCTACCACAACAGCACGGTGGGGATCACAAAGGATAATCTGTGCACCCATATCTATAAGCTTATCCACGAAGAAGAGTCGGCTCTCGAACATCTTCTGATGAATAAGCACAGAACCCTTAGCCTGAGTGCTGACAACAAGCAGGACGCTCAGAAGGTCGGGTGTGAGTCCTGGCCAGGGAGCATCAGAGATGGTCATGAAAGAGCCGTCGAGAAACGACTCAATCTGATAACGCTCATGTCGGGGCACAAAGATATCGTCACCCTTGTGCTGTACCTCAATACCCAACCGACGGAAAGTATCAGGAATGATTCCCAACTCGTCGTAAGCTACGCCCTTAATGAGTACGCCATCACCCACCATAGCGGCCATTCCGATGAAGGAGCCCACCTCAATCATATCAGGCAGGATGGTATGTTCTGCGCCTCCCAACTCTGTAACGCCCTGAATGGTAAGCAGGTTACTGCCTATACCACTGATACGGGCACCCATTTTGTTGAGCAATCGGCACAACTGTTGAATATAAGGTTCGCAGGCAGCATTGTAAACGGTGGTTGTTCCTTCTGCCAAAACAGCTGCCATCACGATATTGGCCGTTCCTGTTACAGAAGCCTCATCGAGAAGCATGTAGCAACCCTTCAAGCCATCTGTGGTTATGGTAAAGACACCACGCTCTGCATCATAATGGAACTGACCACCTAACTTCTGCAAGCCCAAGAAATGGGTATCCAGGCGTCGACGACCAATATTGTCACCACCCGGGCGAGCCACCTCAGCCCAACCGAATCGTGCCAAGAGCGGTCCAAGCAGCATAACGCTACCACGCAGACTTCCGCAACGAATCAGGAAATCATCGGTATGCAGGATGTCGGTATTAACAGTATCAGCCTGAAAAGTATAATCGCCAGGGGCATTCTTAACAATGCGGACGCCTATATCTCTGAGCAGACAAATCTGATTATTAACATCGGCAATATCGGGAAGGTTCTGAATACGAATAGGCTGAGAGGTAAGCAAAGTGGCACAGAGCACCTGCAAAGCTTCGTTCTTGGCACCCTGAGGAATGATTTCCCCTTTCAACCGATGTCCGCCTTCTATGATAAATGATGGCATATCTATAGAAAAATGAGAAATAAGACTTAACGCTTCTTCTTTTTGCTCTTTGAACCGTTATTTGCCAATTGGGAATTAGAAGGAATACCTACAGGGGCAAAACGGAAATCAGAAGGCAACTGTAACTGATCATCAGAATAGCGTTTGATGTCCTGCATGACCAGATTCTCGTCCATAGAATCACGATTCCACACGAGAAGATCCTGTTTCATCTGATTAGCCACCATACCCACCAATGCCGTACGTTCCTCACCGTCAGGTAATGTTTGCGCATACTGCAAGGCACTCTCAACGAGGTGTCCGTAGTGACGACGGTGAATCTTCTTCATGGGATAAGGTAATGGCTGGGGATGCTCCATAGCCTCCAACTCGGGAATAATCTCTACAGGATAGTCGATATCAAGCTTATATCGTGATATTTTAGCAAGATGATTCCACAAACGGACCTCGTAATCAGCAGCATCCGCATTCTCTGGTTGAATGCGAGACATAATAGCCACTATGGTGTTTGCACAACGTTGGCGCTCTTGCTTATCAGGCAAGGAAATGGCCAAGTCAACCATATACTGAATACCACGTCCATATTCGGGCATTACCAATTGTTCTCTCTGTGTATTATATTGCATTACAATAATGGTTTTGATTTAATAGCTATAAATTCTTTCAGATAATAGGGTTCAAAGTATGCCACATCCTGAAACTCCTTCAAGTACATGCTACGCTCGGCAAGCGGAAACATATTCTTAGCCAAAGGGTGGATGCCATCAATAAAATGGGCATTGGGATGCTGTATGACAGCCTGACACTTCCGGGCTCCGTTGCCAAAGAAAAAGACAGGACCTTTATCCAGATACTCAAGATAGGTTTCCGCAGTCACCACATCGGCCTGAGTGGGACGAATCTCTTTCAAGGAACGGTCATAAACGGCAGAATAGACTTCCATCCTACGAGCATCTATCATCGGAACCAGCAATGCATCTTCCGGGAGTTCTTCCTTTCCAAGAAGGACAGGCACAGACAACACCTTCAGTGTTGGAACAGCAATCAGCGGCAAAGCACGTCCGTAACAAATGCCTTTAGCCAGAGAAACGCCTATCCTTAAACCCGTATAGCTGCCAGGTCCCATGCTGACAGCAACCGCATCCACAGGGATAGCATGACTATTGGCAAAAGAAAGGGCCTCATCAACGTACACGCCAGAGGACTCTGAATGGCCGGGACCATCAAAATCCTCCTGGTGATAAAGGAGTTTCCCATCTTCGCTAAGGGCGACCGAACACACATTTGTGCTGGTCTCTATATGTAGAATACAGGACATTCGTTGAACTTACATTTAAATTTCGCCACAAAATTACTATTTTTTGCCATTATTTCCGTACTTTTGCAGAAAATTGTTGAAAAATATGATACAATCAATGACGGGATACGGAAAAGCCTCGGCCGAATTCCAAGGAAAAAAGATAAATGCAGAGGTAAAATCACTGAATAGTAAAGCGCTGGATCTGTCCACCCGACTGGCTCCCATCTACCGGGAAAAGGAGATGGAAGTGCGTGCTCTCATTGCGCAAGCACTTGAACGCGGAAAAGTTGAGTTCAATCTTTGGATAGAGCAGACAGAAGCCCAAAACGCAGCCTCTATAAACGGTGAACTGGTAGCCAATTACTACAAACAAATTACAGACATTGCCGAGAAATACGACATTGACAAACCAGAGGACATCTGGACCGTTCTGTTACGTATGCCCGATGTCTTGAACAAAACTGATATTCAGGAACTGACAGAAGAGGAATGGGCCGTTGCCAAAAGCGTTGTGGAGAAAGCCATACAGCAATTGGTGGACTTCCGTAAACAGGAAGGTGTGGCTTTGCAGAAGAAGTTTGAGGAGAAACTGGACAATATAGCTGCTCTGCTAGCCAGCATCGAGCCATACGAGACAAGTCGTACGGAGAAAATTCGCCAGAAACTGGTAGATGCTCTGCAAGCTATCCCCGAAGTGGAATATGACCGTAACCGTCTGGAGCAAGAGATGATTTACTACATTGAGAAGTTAGATATCAACGAGGAGAAGCAACGTCTGACCAACCATCTGCATTATTTCCGTCAGACAATGGAGGAAGGCCACGGACAGGGTAAGAAACTGGGCTTTATCGCTCAGGAAATGGGCCGCGAAATCAATACTACGGGCAGCAAGAGCAATCAGGCCGAAATGCAGAACATCGTGGTAAAGATGAAAGACGAGTTAGAGCAGATTAAGGAACAAGTTCTTAATGTGATGTAGAAAAGAAGCCTTCCCCGCCCCTCCAAAGGAGGGGAGAATGGCTAACATCAGAAATATAATGAAGCGAGGGTACGAGACTGCTAACTGTTGGGCTTATGATTTTTTGCGGCGACATTCACAAGAAAACCGGAAAAATCAAACCGAAGCAGAAAGTATTTTGTGGAATGCTCTTCGAGCTTCTCAATGTGGAGTAAGATTCAGGAGACAACATGTCATTGGGGATTATATCGCAGATTTTGTATGTTTATCCAAATCGCTTATTATTGAAGTAGATGGGGCATATCACTACAGAGGACCACAAATAATCTCAGATGAGAGACAAAGTGAGGAGTTGATGAAATTGGGGTTTCGAGTTATTCGCTTTAGTAATGATGAAATAATTTCAAATATTGAGAATGTCATGATCAGAATAAAGGAAGAAATCAGCTGTTCTCCCCTCCTTGGGAGGGGTTGGGGGAGGCTAATTATTGTTTCTGCCCCAAGTGGTAGCGGAAAAAGTACGATTGTTCAGTATTTGATGAAGGAACACCCAGAGTTTAAGCTGGCCTTCAGCATCAGCGCCACCAGCCGACCACCACGCGGTGAGGAAAAGCATGGAGTGGAGTATTTCTTTCTCTCGCCCGAAGAGTTCCGACAGCGTATTCAGAATAACGAATTCCTGGAATATGAAGAGGTATATCCCGATCGTTTCTACGGCACGCTAAAGGAACAGGTTGAGAAGCAGTTGGAAGCCGGGCAGAACGTGGTCTTTGATGTAGATGTAAAAGGTGGCTGTAATATAAAGAGGTATTATGGCGACCGGGCCTTAAGCCTATTTATCCAGCCACCCAGCATTGAGGAATTGCGCCGCAGACTGGAAGGCCGCAATACCGATTCTGCCGAACAGATACAGATACGTCTGAGCAAAGCAGCATACGAGATGAGTTTTGCCCCTCAGTTCGACCGAATCCTGGTAAACGATGATTTGGAAACAGCAAAACAGGAAGCTGTCAAGCTACTAAATGATTTTCTAGCCTCCCCCATCCCCTCCCAAGGAGGGGTAAATCAAGAAGGGAGAACTAAATAATGAGAGATAAACAAACACATAACCAACAAGAGCGCCATACCTCACCCCTCCTTGGGAGGGGAAAGGGGGAGGCGGTTCGAACCGGACTGTACGGAGGCACCTTCAACCCCATCCACATAGGGCATATCCAATTAAGCCAAGCGCTGCTGGACACACATCTTGTGGATGAGATGTGGCTTTTGGTCTCTCCGCAGAATCCCTTCAAGGTGAACCAGAAACTGTTAGACGATAATGCCCGGTTGAAACTGGCCACGCTTGCTGTCAGGGGCATCCCACACATGAAGGCCAGCGACTACGAGTTCCACCTACCTCGCCCCTCATATATGGTTTACACGCTGGAGCATCTGCGTCAGGATTACTCGGAACGTGAGTTCGTCCTCGTCATTGGAGCCGACAACTGGGAACGTTTCCCGCATTGGTACAAGTACAAGGAAATATTGGCACATCACCAGGTGATAGTCTATCCCAGACCAGGATTTGAGCTGAAGGATATTCCTGCAGGTGTTATCATAGCCGACACGCCCCTTATTGACATCAGCAGCACTGAAATCAGGGAAAAGATCACCAACCCGACCTATCACGGCGAGGGGCTCCCTCCCGCTGTATGGGATGAAATAAAGAAAAAGGGATACTACAAAGCCTCCCCCAGCCCGTCCCAAAGAGGGGGGAACCATGAGGGGGGTCAGATAAAATAATGAATGACAAACTAATTAACAAGAGCACCACAATTCACCCCTCCTTGGGAGGGGAAAGGGGAAGGCTTTTGAAGTATATATTATGAAGATTAGAGTAGGTTTTGGATTCGACGTTCACCAGTTGGTAGAAGGTCGTGAACTTTGGTTGGGTGGCATTCGCCTGGAACACACCCGTGGTCTGTTGGGACACAGCGATGCCGATGTATTGATTCATGCCATCTGTGATGCTCTTTTGGGAGCTGCCAATATGCGCGACATAGGTTATCATTTCCCAGATAACAGCGCTGAGTTCCATAACATCGACAGCAAAATTCTACTCCGTAAAACCGTTGAGTTAATAGCCACGAAAGGGTATCAGGTAGGAAACATTGACGCTACTGTCTGTGCCGAACGTCCCAAACTGAAAGCCCACATCCCCGCTATGCAGGAATGTATGGCTGAGGTGATGGGCATAGACGCAGATGATATCAGCGTCAAAGCCACCACAACAGAAAAATTAGGTTTTACTGGCCGCGAAGAAGGGATTTCAGCTTATGCTACTGTGCTGATAGAGAAACAATAGTTTACTGCCTACTTTTATCTCCTCCTTCTCATTTTTCCGAACAGGTCACGCATTCCATCGAGGTCGAAACCAAGTGAGAATCGCATAGTCTGGTCCAAGGGGTTGGTCTGTGCCGTACTAAAGCAGTAAGCAGCATCAATGGTAAATACACTCATGTGGAAACCGGCACCAACGGTGAAGTACTTACGGTTACCCTTGTTTTCCGACTCATGATGATATCCGGCACGAAGCATGAAACGATCGTTATAGGTGTATTCGGCGCCAACACTCCAACGGATCTCCTGCATCTCTTCCTTGAATCCGCCGGGAGCATCACCAAAACTCTTGAAGATACCTGCAATAGGAGAGATATCGTAATAATCGCGTTGTACACGATCGAGATAATCATTCTCAGCCTCTCCTTCCTCCTGCTTTGGATAAGTAGGAATCAACAGTTTATTGGCATCAAGGGCAATACTGAATTTATTGTACTCATTAAAAGGAACAGTAAAGTTCAAACCTAAACGTAAGTTCGTGGGAATAAACTCAGCATCGTCAGAGCCACCAAATGCTATCTTGGTACCAATATTACTGATATTAATACCCCAGCCCAAGCTGCATTCGCGATTACCCAGCATAAAGTAGCCTAAACGATACATGGCAATATCGGCAGCAAAGGCCTTGCCGGCACTACTCTCAGATGTATAATCGTACTTGATATCAGAATAGATGAAACGCAGGTTTACACCCATTGAGAAGCACTGGCTGAGCATACGGCTATAACCTACATCAACAGCCAACTCGTAGGGTTTGATGGTCATATCTTCCATCTCGCTAAGATATACCTCACCCAGACTGAAGTATCTCAATGAAGCTGATACGGCCGAATAGTCACCGATACGGTAGAAGCCCGTTATATTAGCCAGATTGATATCATTTACAATTTTACGCAACCAAGGTGTGTAGCTGATACCTACTCCAGCACGAGCCACATTGAAAGGATACTTGGCAGGATTCCAATACTGAGCATATATATCAGCCTCTGTAGCAGCACCGATATCACCCATAGAACCGCCACGGGCATCAGGAGCAATGGCCAATGATGTAACACCATACTGTTCGGGATTGAAGACATTCTTCACATCCTGGGCTTTTGTGGCTGTGACGCTGAGCAGCACAGCCAAAAGCAGAGTTATCTTATTATAATTTGTCGTTCGCATACAATATAAAAACTCTGTTTTCCCTTATTTATTGTTTAAAATAACAATTTTTTGCGTTTTTGACACTTTCTTGCTATTGCCGCACGTCATTTGACAGCGATAGAAGTAAATACCTGTAAATAATTTGGCTCCGGCATTGGTACACAGATTCCAAGGAATTGTGTACAATCCGCTTGGAGAACTGCCCTCTTCCTGATGATACCAAACGCGCTGGCCAGCGAAGTTGAACACCTCGAGCGTAAACGAGCAGTCGGTGCCGGCCAAATCATAGGAGATAAGGAAGTTGGTGCTGGTACGGGCCGGATTCTGACTTGCCGTGAGATTGAACATATTGGGTGCCACCGTAGGATCTACCACGAAATCCAGGGTTATGGCATTGGTGTTGTTCAGAACGTCCCACGCACGGAATGTGAGTGTGTGCGTGCCCTTCTCCAACTCGGGCAGCACGTAGGAAACGGTGCCCTTGGTGAAGTCGCCGAACTCCTGCACATAATAACTGTTGAGGGAATAGGTCTTGGTGACATCATTATCGACGCAGAGAACCAAATCGTGTCCTATGCCGTTTCCGCTATAGTTGATACCGCTCTCGTCCGTCAGTTTAGCCACGAAATAAGGTGTCCTGTTCACGACGCCTCCGTTCTGGAAGGATTCGGAGTTCAGGCCTGCCATAATCTGCGGGCCGATAGTATCCTTTTCCAGGTCCTCCTTTCCACCTAAGAGGAACTTCTCGTTGTAGCCGTTGGCCTCCATCGTATGCTCGTTATTCAGGGCAAAGAAGGCGAACCTGCCTGCCTCGTTGCTGTTGTTGATATCTACGGGGATAACAAATTCTATGTCGAACTTACCGTTTACGACGCTATCCTGGCTGGCGTAGATGTTGGTCCTGTCCTCATAGGCAAAAACACTGCTGGCCCCCTGATTGTTATGGCAGGTAATGGTTTCCTCGTTGTCATACATGCGGGCTGCCATGGTTCCTGTAAAATCCGTTTTCAAATCCCCTTTAGCATCAGCAAGGTGACCTGTCAGACGAACACGCTGACCTGCCTTAAGGGGAATATTGGAGGACTTGAGGCTTGAACCGTTGATACTGTCAAGGATTACCTTCTGTGTAGGTTCTCCAAACTCCAGCGACGGATCGCCAAGCAAAGCGTACTGTAATTTGTTCTCACGGTAAGACGATTCCATATTGCCGATTATAAGCGCATTCTTGGCCAGACGGATTGCATCGCCTACCTTATATCTTCTTCCTTTAGCATCTGTACCAAACAGATACCTCATGAAGTAGCGGTTCATATACAAGTTCTGGGTAGCATATACGGTACGGGCTGTTCCATAGAATGCCAAAGCACCGCCTTTAGGATTCAGGACAGCCGTCTCACCCATATTCTCCACCTGACCGTCGAAAGGCATTACATCACAGGCAGCAGTTACCCATAGGGCCAGATTGTCACCACAAGGCTCGGCAAAGTCACTTACACGGAGCACAAACTCGTGGCTCATACCGTATGTAGCAGCATGACCTACATAATTGATCACCAAGGCACCGTCCTTCATCACCTGTTTGATATCCCTTGTACAGGTGGGATATGAAAGGTTGCTGCCAGTACTCTCTATCTTATAGGCATCCCACATAATCTTGCGAACTTCCATTGCAGGATTGATAGCCTTAACCTGTTCTGCTACATCATCGGCATATCTCATGTGTTGGTTCTCATCGCCGTCATCACCCAGCAGATAAACCAGGTTCTTCCATTCGCCGGCATTCTCTCTGCTCAGATAAGATATGGTCTTGTCCACCATAACCTTGGCATCAGCACTTGTAGTTACAGGGAACCTGCCTATTCCCAAATCGGGCTTGTCCCTAAGTACATTTGTTCCTTCGCCATCGTCCAGCAATCCAAAGTAATCTTCCATCACAAAGCTTCTGGTATCGCTGAAACTGTTCTCGCTGGGATAGCAAAGCAGATAGTCATCAGGCGAGTATTTCCTCCACTGGATACTTACCATTCGGTTATCCCAAGCTGCATCTCCAAAGAGAAGCAGGTATTTTGGTGCATCATCTATGTTCTCCGCCTTGTCATACAGCATCTTCATGAGACGACGATAAGCTGTTGCGTCAGGCGTTCCGCTGGAGAATTCGTTATATACCTGATTGGCATAAACGATGGCACATCTTAGTCCGTCATATTTCTCATGGGCCTCCACCAAGCGTTTTGCCTGGTCTAACAATTTACCACTGCAAGGAATGATAATGACCATATCCAAGCTATCAAGGGCATGCAAGTCCTGATTGTCAATAACTCCGGCGTTTGACGGTTCTGGGAATTCAAAACTTTCATCGAAGGCAACATACTGGCGTGTGGGATCTTCCACTGCAACAGAATATACAGAGCCGTTTTGCGTTCCTTCGATAATCGTTGCAGAATCACCGGGACAACCGATACGCATTACCTTAAGACCGCTTCCTTCTATATCAAACCTACAACCGCCAGGGCCTTCTTTATCAAGAATGCTGTCTGCCACCACTGGTTGGATCTGACTAAAGGCAACATAACCAGAAGACGGTTTTAGCTTTCTCTTATAAGTGAGAGACAGGTAATCCAGGCGTGCGTTCTGGCCCGCTGTTGAAGTCAGACGCACATTCCATTTATTGGTACGCTCCAACTTGCTCAAATCATAAACGGCCGTTGATGCAGTACCGTATATATATATTTCTGTTGCCGCCAACGACATCGTTCCCATCTGTGTTCCGTTTACCGACGTTGTCATTTTGGTAGGAGTCTTATTGGAAGCTGAGAAAACAACCTTCAGTGTTGTTAAACTGTCTTCGTATTCCGGATCAATGGTCTGAAGGCTATAGGTATGAGAATTAATATTGGCATAATTGGTATTCTCAAACAGGCTGCGACCACCATGAAACCAGGCATACTCATCCTTCTCATACAGGACATGGTCAGTAAAGTTGGTGTAAATGGTGTCCAGCCTTCCTGTATATGAAGGTTCAGTTCGTATGGAAGAAGCATCGCCATCCTCTTCCGTCAGGAAATAATAAGCTGCATTGGCATAGAAGTTGGTTACCCTCTCGTCTCCATTCCATGATATCAGTCCGTTGCCCCAGAACAGCCAGGCATCCTGCTTGGAACTGTAATAGAGAGGCACCTCCACCATATCGTCATATTCCTCTCCAACAAACAGAACTTCATTCTGCAAATGGCCTCCATAGCCATACAGATGTACCTTGGAAGGATTGGAGAATCCCATATTCTTAAGAGCCGTACGGGTAAGGCGGTACATACCGTCCGTGGTAATTGAAATCTTCACCCATCTCCCCTTCTGCAACTTGGAATGTGCGGCATAACGCTTTGACTTGTCTGCAGGAGCTTTACGAAGCAGACGCTTAGGAGTGGAATTAATCACAATCTGTGCACTGACAAGTTTGAGGTACGAGCTACCGCGACGAATGATGGGCACAAAGGCAATATCCAGCATACCCTCTCCACGAGACACACCCACATGACTCTCCACATTTAACCTCTCCGTAATCAGGCTGTCAAATTTAAGAGCTTCCTCTGTCTCCTTTTGGGTCAGAGGAGCATACTCAGGGTATTCAATGGCCACACTGTAATTATACAGGGAAAAATCTGTCTGAAGCGGAACCACCTCGGTATAAACTGGCAGAACAGAGTCTATCTTTAGCTCATTCCAATTAAGATTGGTAATTTCTAATCTGCCGTTTTCCTCAGCCATCAGAGGCAAAACAATAAAAACAGACAGTATGTATTGTAAAATGCGTCTCATTGCAAACTATATATCACTTAACATTGAATTCCAAAACTTTCTTTTCCTCAAGGTATCCCTCAAGGTGATCATCTATGTGAACCGGTCCTACTCCTACGGGTGTGCCGGTAAAAATGATGTCACCTGTCTTCAGCGTGAAGAACTGACTGATGAAGCTAATCAGTTTGTCCACATGGTGAATCATATCGCCGGTGAACCCGCTTTGTACGGTCTTGCCGTTTATATCCAGATGAAAATGCAAGTTCTGCACATCACCCACCGTCTTTAGCGGTAGCCATTCACCTACTACGGCACTTCCATCAAAGCCTTTGCACAGGTCCCAAGGTAATCCTTTCTCACGCAGGGACTTCTGCATGTCACGAGCGGTAAAATCAATTCCAACGGACACCTCGTCGTAATACCGATGGGCAAACCGTTCGGGTATACTTCGGCCCAAATGATTGATGCGCACCACCAGTTCTGTCTCATAATCACACTGCCGGGTATAGGCAGGGATAAAGAACGGCTTGCCGCCCGTAAGCAAAGAAGAATCCGCCTTTGTGAAAACAACAGGCTCCTCTATATATAATAACGTTTCATGAAGCTCTTTATTGTGCTCCATGTAATTCATTCCTATTCCAAATATCTTCATTGCGTTGCAAAGTTACGATTAAGTGAGAGAAAAAGCAAAAGAAAAGCTTGTTTTTCTTTTCTTTTCCGAACGGAAGTAAGTTCGGCGATAGCCAAATGTATAAAAAAAAGTGAACCTATCATGCGAAAGGCTCACTCTTTTTATGAAATTATTTCAGTTCGCGACAGAAATTATTCAGCACGAAGTGTGAAACGCTTGAAATCTGTAACTGTCAAGTCCTTATCAACAGACTGCAGGTAAGAAGCAACGGTGAAATTCTTATCCCAAATATACTCTTGGCTCATCAGACAGTTCTCCTTGAGGAACTTGTTCAGACGACCCTTGGCGATATTCTGAATCATTGCTTCGTTCAGATTAGCAGACTTCTCTGCTGTAACATCAGCAATAATCTTCTTAACGGCAACAACATCCTCAGCTGTAATCCAGCCCTTGGTCTGGTTGCTCTCCATGTGATCCTCTGAATCGAAGTGAGCAGGGTTGAAGCCAGCTTTCTTGATAGCTGCCTCAACAGCTTTCTGAATCTGCTCAGCCTTGGTCTTCTCGATAGCAACGGCAATCTCGTTGTCCTTAACAGACTGAGGAACACCATCCTCGTTGATAGCAACGGGAGCTGCACTGGCAATCTGCATGGCAATATTCTTACCAACGGTAGGATCCTCGACAGCCTTATTCAGAGCCAACATGGTGCAAAGACCATTACGGTTCATGTGGTTATAAGTAGCAATGTTCTCAGACTCGATGTAGCAGTAACCATCCAGTTCCATCTTCTCGCCTGTTACGCCACTGCGCTCTGTAACAGCATCAGCTACAGTAACATCACCCAAGGGAAGAGCTTTAACCTCGTCCAAAGACTTAGCCTTGGCAGCAACAGCAGCATCCAGAATCTTCTGGGTAAGAGCTACGAAATCTGCATTGTTTGCAACGAAGTCAGTCTCACACTTCAAAGCGATGATAGCACCAAAACCGTTCTCAGCCTTTACGAGAACACAACCTTCTGAAGCTTCGCGATCGCTGCGCTTAGCAGCAACAGCAGCACCCTTCTTACGCAGGTATGCAACAGCACCGTCCATGTCATCAGACTCAGCCAAAGCCTTCTTGCAGTCAGCCAAGCCAGCACCGGTCATCTCACGGAGCTTCTTAATATCAGTCATTGTAACGTCCATAGTACGTTTTCTTTTTTTAAATGGTTTGTGAATGAAATAAATTACTCAGCAGCCTCTTCTGCGGGAGCTTCTGCAACTTCCTCAGCAGCCTCTTCTGCGGGAGCTTCTGCAACTTCCTCAGCAGCCTCTTCTACAGCCTTCTCTGCCTTGCTCTTGCGAGCACGCTTTACTACGGGCTGGTCTTCCTGCTCAGCAGCAGCATCGCTGTCGGCCTTCTCTGCCTTACGCTCTTCCAGACCTTCGTTGATAGCAGCGCAGCAAGCATCCAGGATAACCTCAACGCTCTTGCTTGCGTCATCGTTAGCAGGAATCATGAAGTCGATGTTGTCAGGATTAGAGTTGGTGTCAACAATACCGAACACGGGAATACCCAAACGATTTGCCTCACGAACAGCAATCTGCTCCTTCAGGACGTCAACCACAAACAAGGCTGCGGGCAGACGAGTCAGGTCGGCGATAGAACCAAGGTTCTTCTCCAACTTGGCACGCTGACGCTGTACCTGCAGAATTTCACGCTTAGACAAGTTACTGAAAGTACCATCAGCTGTCAACTTGTCGATATTGGCCATTTTCTTAACAGCCTTACGGATTGTGGGGAAGTTGGTCAGCATACCGCCGGGCCAACGCTCAATTACGTAGGGCATATTCACAGATGTAGCCTTGTCTGCCACAATCTGCTTAGCTTGCTTCTTAGTAGCTACAAAAAGAATCTTCTTACCGCTCTTGGCAATCTGCTTCATTGCTTCAGCAGCCTCATCAACCTTGGCAACGGTCTTGTGCAGGTCAATGATATGAATACCATTGCGCTCCATGAAAATGTAGGGAGCCATAGCGGGATTCCACTTTCTCTTCAGGTGACCGAAATGACAACCGGCCTCCAACAGTGTATCAAAATTTGTTCTAGACATAGTC
>JAEEGL010579856.1_pt1 | contig 33658 bp, 34 predicted proteins | sample 9134231 | NCBI WGS metagenome assembly JAEEGL01 (sample SAMN16246548, study PRJNA631951) | gut metagenome | biome: gut microbiome; feature: rumen; material: fiber-attached | host: Bos | place: Iran: Karaj | collected 2018-10 | reverse complement strand
GATTTCAAAATAACAGAGACTTTCAATGCCGCGCGTCTTGCCGGCGAAGAGGGATTCATGTATTTTGTCAACGAAGAGGAAGTATCGGAAGAAGAGTATGACAGGCTTCTCGGCGAAAACAGCCCGGAAGAAACCGAAACAGTCGGCAGAAACCTGTATGAGCTCAGAAGCGAATACGTGCTTCCCGTAGTTGAAAACAACACGGACCTCATAGACAAAGCGATTGAAGAGAATTCTCTTAAAGCCGAGGAAACGGCTCAGGAGGAAGTGACGGAATACACCGAAGCAACTCCCGAAGCTTACACGGAGGAATACCCTCCCAACAATTATCTTACCGAAGAGAGCACCGAAGGCGCGGAGATTACGGATTATTACACATCCTCATACGGCGCGCCGGACGGTCAGGCATAAATTACAGAATCGGAGTGAATGAAATGAAACATATTTTTGTAGTAAACCCCGCAGCAGGTCAGGGCAAAAACAAAGCGATGGATTTTATCAAGCCCCGCATTGAGGAAGTATGCGCAAAGTATTCTCTTGATTATGAAATATATCCCACCAAAGGCAGAGGCGACGGCATCAAGTTTGTCAAAGAGCGCGCCGCGTCAGGCGAAGAGCTCAGATTCTATGCCTGCGGCGGTGACGGCACACTCTATGAGGTCGTAAACGGCGCATACGGATTTGACAATGTCGAGGTTGCCGTAGTCCCCCTGGGCTCGGGCAATGATTTTGTAAGATACTTCGGCACCAAAGAGGATTTCCTCAATCTTGAGGACCAGATAAACGGCACCGTCGCGACTCTCGACCTTATCAAGTGCGGCGATGAAATTGCGATAAACCAGTGCTCGATGGGTATGGATGCCGAAGTCTGCGCAAAGCAGGGCTCCATCAAAAAATATCCTCTTGTCACGGGCGAGGGTGCCTACTATATCGGCTGCCTTTACGCAATCGCAAGGAAATTCAAAAACAGATTCACAATAACCATAGATGATGAGCCGCCCGTAACCCTTGACGCTCTCTTCTGCTTCATAGGCAATGCGAGCTATTACGGCGGAGGCTTCAGAGCCGCTCCCCTCGCCATTCCCGATGACGGGCTGCTTGATGTGGTCCTCGTTGAGAGCAAGGTCAGCCGCATGAAGCTTGTTTCACTCCTTGAGCCCTATAAGAAGGGTGAGCATCTTGACTGGGATATCACCCATTTCAAGAGAGGCAAGAATATCAAAATCCACGCGGTGACTCCCGCCGCCGTAAATGTTGACGGCGAGTGCCAGTATGTCACCGATGCAACATTTGAGCTGATTGAAAAAGGAATTAAATTCCTGATTCCGCGCACAGCGAAATTCACACCGGCCGCAAAATAATATCAAACGGTAAAACGATGAAAAGACAAACTGTCCGGCAGATAATTGCCGCCGTCATTTCTCTTGTTATAATTATCGCCGCCTATGCTTATGTTGTGGGTGACGGATCCGTCTTCAAGGGAGAAATGGAGGGCGGCACAATAAAAGCGAGCGTGCTCGACATCGTTAATGTCAGCTCCGTCAACGCAACAGGCGAGGGAGCAAATGTCAGGATTGATTTCACCGCCCGCGCCCTGAATACATCGCTGAGAGGAAAAACTCTCAACGTCATTCAGGAAATAGACAAATCCTATGCCTTCAGTCCCCGCGAAGTGCGTGTGGGAGACAAAATACTTATTGAGGCATACACGGAAAACAGCGTGACCTCCTATTATTTCGGAGATTATGTGAGAATCACTCCGCTGATATGGCTCGGCGCCGTTTTCTGCATACTTGTCATCCTGTTTTCAAAGACACAGGGACTCAAAACCGTCGTTTCTCTGGGGCTCACCTGCATCGCCGTTTTCGCGGTGCTTCTGCCCGCGATACTTGACGGCAGGAATATTTATCTCTGGAGCATACTTATCTGCCTTTATATCACCGTGATGACCCTCTCAATCATAAGCGGCTTCAGTAAAAAGACTCTCTGCGCCGCCGCAGGATGCCTGAGCGGAGTAATCTGTGCCGGGCTTATAACGGTAATCGCGGATAAATTTCTCAATATGACGGGCCTTCTTGAAGAGGAGTCCATATATCTCTATCAGCTGCACCCCGATAATCCGATAGATATGAAGGGCATAATATTTGCCATGATAATCATAGGAGCTCTCGGCGCCGTGATGGATGTGTCAATGTCAATCTCGTCATCGCTCTGTGAGCTCAAAAAGAAATCGCCGCATATAAGCCCGCGCGAGCTGATGAAATCGGGCTTTACAATAGGCGGCGATATGATGGGCACAATGGCAAACACGCTTGTGCTCGCCTACATAGGCAGCTCCCTGACCTGTGTGCTGCTCTATGTATCATACAACGCAAATCTCTCACAGGTTGTAAACAAAGAAAAAATCGTGGCGGAAATCCTGCAGGCGCTTGCCGGCAGTATGGGCATGCTTATGACCCTCCCGCTCACGAGCGTGATATGTGCGCTGACATATAACAGGAAGGTGATACCGGATGCCGCTCGTAAAAATGGAAGAACTGCTCCGCGAGGCGAAGAAGAATAAATACGCCGTAGGCAGCTTCAGCGTGGCCAATATGGAAATGGTGCTCGGTGTACTGCAGGCTGTCGAGGAAACAAGGAGCCCCACAATCATACAGATAGCCGAAGTGAGACTCAAGCAGTCTCCGCTTGAAGCAATCGGCCCGCTTATGGTGGCGGCGGCAAAGAATTCACCGATGCCCGTCGCCGTTCACTTCGATCACGGCAAAACCTTTGAAAAAATCAATCAGGCGCTTGATATCGGCTTCTCGAGCGTGATGTTTGACGGCTCGCACCTGCCGTTTGAAGAAAACTGCGACCATACGCGCAGAGTGAATGAGCTCGCGAAAAAATACGGCGCCACCTGCGAGGGTGAAATCGGCTGTGTCGGCGGCAGCGAAGACGGCAGCGAGGATATAGCGATAAACTGCACCTCTCCGGCACAGGCGCTTGAATTCTATGAGAGAACGAAAGCGGATGCAATAGCTGTCGCGATAGGCAATGCTCACGGAAACTATAAGCAGGCGCCGAAGCTCAGATTTGATATCCTTGAAAAAACCGCGTCTCTCGTCCCCGTTCCCCTCGTTCTTCACGGAGGGACCGGCATAGAACCGGATGATTTCAGAAAGTGCATAAGTCTCGGAATCCATAAAATCAATATTGCCACGGCAACCTTTGACAGCGTCGAGAGAACGGTCAGACAGGCCTATGAAAGCTCTGTTATTTCCGGCTACTATGACCTGCAGGCAAAAGAGGTTGAGGGCGCTTACATAAACGCAATGAAACATATAGAAATATTCGGCTGCGCCGGGAAAGCATAAGAGGCATTATTATGAGCATAATCAGTTTTGACAGCACAAAACCAATCGACGTTATCCCCATCGGCAGAGTTGCCATAGACTTTAATCCCACAGATATGAATATGCCCCTGAGCGAGAGCTCAAACTTCAATAAATATGTCGGCGGCTCACCCGCGAATATCGCGGTCGGCCTTGCGCGCCTCGGCGCAAAATGCGGCTTTATCGCAAGAGTTTCCGATGATCAGTTCGGCGACTATGTCGAGAATTATTTCAAAGCCGACGGCATCGACACATCACACATCTTCAGATGCACAAACGGGGAAAATCTCGGCCTCACCTTCACCGAAATCCTCTCCCCCACACAGAGCAGCATCCTTATGTATCGCGACGGTGTCGCGGACCTTCAGGTCTGCGTTGACGACGTTGACGAGGATTATATAAAGCAGGCAAAGGCCGTTGTCATTTCGGGCACGGCGCTGTGCACCTCCCCCTCGAGAGAGGCGGCTCTCAAGACTCTTTTCCTCGCGAAGAAAAACGGCGTTGTCGTGATATTCGACATCGATTACAGGTCATACACCTGGAAAAATAAAGACGAAATTTCAATCTATTACTCAATCGCCGCCAAAAACAGCGATATCATCCTCGGCTCGAGAGAGGAATTCGATCTCACCGAGTCGCTCGAGGGAATCTGCGCAAACGATGAGGAATCGGCTGCCCGCTGGTTCTCATACGGCAACAAGATTGTTATTATCAAACACGGCAAAGAGGGTTCCTGCGCCTATGTGAATGACGGCTCGGCATATAGAGTCAAGCCCTTCCCTGTAAAGATGCTCAAAGGCTTCGGCGGCGGCGACGGCTACGCGAGCTCATTCATCTATTCACTCCTTCAGGGCAAGGATATAGACAAGGCGCTTGAATTTGCAACCGCATCGGCCTCAATGCTTGTATCCGCTCACTCCTGCTCCGCGGCAATGCCGTCGGCACAGGCTGTTCAGGAATTCATCGATAACATCAAGCCCGAGAGCGGCGAAGTTGTCGAAAAGATCAAATAAGGTATTTTTATGTTTAACGCTGAAAAAGTCAAAAACGATGTTGTACAGTGGATAAGGGATTTCTTTGAGGAAAACGGCCCCGGCTGCAATGCCGTGATAGGAATATCCGGCGGTAAAGACAGCTCAATCACCGCGGCTCTTTGTGTCGAGGCTCTCGGGAAAGACAGAGTCATCGGCGTGCTCATGCCCAACGGAGAGCAGGCGGATATAGACATGGCCCGCCTTCTCGTGAATCATCTCGGCATACGAAGCTATGAGGTCAATATCCACGATGCCTATGAGGGCGTAAAGAATGCCATTCCCTTTGAAATGAGCGAGCAGAGCAGAGTCAATCTCGCTCCGAGAATCCGTATGGCAACTCTCTATGCGGTTTCGCAGTGCTTCAACGGCAGGGTCGCGAATACCTGCAATCTCTCTGAAGACTGGGTCGGCTACGCCACCAGATACGGCGACGGCGCGGGCGATTTCGGCCCTCTTAACCATCTGACCGTGGATGAAGTCAAGCAGATAGGCAGAGTTCTCGGGCTTCCCGCTGTTCTTGTTGACAAGGTGCCGAGCGACGGCCTCTGCGGCAAAACCGATGAGGATAATCTCGGCTTTACCTACGCCGAGCTTGACAGATACATCAGGACCGGTGAAATCGATAATCCGGAGCATAAAGCCCTTATTGACAAAAAGCATAAGATGAATCTTTTCAAGCTGTCCATGTGGCCGCAGTTTGAGCCGGACAGCTCCGATATCTGAGAATCAGGAAGGTGATTGTTTGATTCTGTATGTTATTCTTCCCGTAGCGGCGGTACTCGCCGCGGCGGCTCTGACGGTTTTCTTCCTTCTCAAAGACAGGCCCAGGGCAATTAACCCCAAAGCTTTCAAATTCACAAAAGAGGAAAGAATCAGGTTTGACCGCTCAAACGGGCTCAGACTTTATAAAAAAACAAAGAATTCCCTTGCCGTCAAGAGCATCGGAATCATGGCGGCGCTGTTTGCCGTCTCCGTCATCCTTACGGTTGTAATATCCGTGAGGAAACACAGATTTGACCATCTGTCGATTCTCTCGCTTATCCCCGCGGTCATTTTCCTTGTAATGCTGATATATAATATCATCGTATTCCTCAAGCCCGACCCGGTTGCCCTGACTGTCGGCAAGGTCGCCGACATGCGCCTTGTCAAAAGCGCCGAGGGCAGAGAGGGGCAGTTCCTTTTAAAGGTCATCCTCAGAACCGGCGGTCAGGTGGTCGCAAAATTCCCGAGCGCCAAAAAAGGCAGAGCAAACAATGAAGAGGGAATCAAAACAGGCGATGTATGCTTTGTTTTTGTGGCAGCGACCAGAGAAATCTATGTCGCCGCAATACGATGAGACAAAGCATTTAAGCGAAGAACAAACAGACTGTTTTTTGTGTTTATTGTAAACCCGAAATAATCATCCGGTTTTAGATTCGGCAGTATTTAAAACATAGTACAGGTTTTATTGATGTTGTCTGTTTTCGGCGTCTTTTCTCGCTCGCCGTACCTCAGTACTGTCTTCGCTTGAAAATACGCCGTCTTCATCTTAACTGCTTCGCCTTATTAAGCACATTTAAGCGAAGAACAAAAGTAGGGCGCGGATACATCCGCGCCGTAAATTAGCAGGGAGCAGTGAGCAGTTAACGGTCGCTTCGCTCCGAAGTTTAATACCGTAAACGAAAAATAAAACAAACATCATATAAAAAATGCTCGCAGGAGTATCGGCTCTTTGCGGGCATTTTGATTAAAGTGTGAGATATTCATAAATCATTCGTTAAAATAATGAAAGGGTGAGCGCATGGATAACGGTGCGGAGAATTACCGCCGTTTCCTTGAAGGCGATGAAAAAGGCATAGAAGCCGTTATAACCGAGTATAAAGACGGGCTGATTCTTTTTCTTAACAGCTACGTGAGAAATCTCGACATCGCCGAGGAGCTTGCCGAGGATACCTTCGTGCGCCTGTTTCTCAAAAAGCCGAAAAACAGAGGCGGAGCCTCATTCAAAACATGGCTTTACACAATCGGACGCAACATCGCTACAGACTATCTCAGAAAGCTCAGCCGCCGTAAAGAGGAGCCGCTCGAAGAGCACTATGACATAGCCGATGAAGAGAATCTTGAAAAAAACTACATCCGTCAGGAGCAGAAAATAGCGCTTCACAAGGCAATGAATAAGCTTAAACCCGAATACCGCAATGTTCTCTGGCTGACATATTTTGAAGGAATGAGCAACAAAGAGACTGCGGAAATAACGGGCAAAAAGACACACAGCGTTGAGATGACACTCACAAGGGCAAGAGCAGCGCTCAAGGCCGAGCTTGAAAAGGAGGGATTTGTCTATGAAGTCGAGTGAAGAAATGACAAGAAGCGTAATGGATAAAATCCGCACCGCTCAGGCTGAAAGAGCCAGAAGAAACAAGATGATCGCGGGCATTGCCGCGGTTGTCACTCCGCTTGTGATTGTAACGGCTGTATTCGGCGCCGTCAATTTAAGGAGCGGCAGTATGAAAAAGGCGGCAGACTCCGCTCAGGTCAACGAAGTGATTCCGGAAAACGCCGATTATTACGCCGGGGAAGAGAATATCGCCGAAGACTTTTATGACAGGGAAGCATATAAATCCTCAGGCAAAAGTGCGAAATCCTCCGGCGCTGACGAAGCGGACGGCGCGGTCACCCTCACATATGAAGAACTCTGCGGAATACTGCCGGACGGAAATCTTCTCAAAGGGCTTGAAGAAAAAGGATTCACCGTTTCGGACTGCCCGGCGAAATTAAAAGACGGAGCTCCGAGCCGTCTTTACTCCGACTTCGTGAGCCTCGGCGCAGAATTCAGAAAAGATGAAGCGGAAGGCACGCTTGAATGTCTGTGTTATTACACCGGCTCCGCGGAGAGCTATGTCATGACGAGGTCTTCCGGCAGCGGCGAAAAAAACCGCGCGGAGTTTGAAACCGGAAGCACGCGGGTAATTTATTTTGATTGGGGCGAAACTTACAACGCCGTGTTTGAAAACGGCGGCACACTGTATGAAGTCAACGCACGCGGAATAAGCTCACCCGGGGAATTCGAAGAAATCGTATCGGAGATAATCGGATAAATGCAATAAGTCAGCAGTTGCGGATAATTATATAAAATCGGAGCACGCTTGCGTGCGACCGTCAATTACTCATTACTAATTGAAAAGAGTCCGCACAAAGCGGACTCTTTATTATCGCTCATTTTCAAGAAACGGTAACGTATACTTAACTGCCTTTTCCGTTTCGTCATAGACAAAAATGTGTCCCGAGCCATCAAGCTCATGAAATTCGGCACCGGGGAAAACCTCCCTGAATCTCTCCGACATATAAAACGGCATCGTGATATCGTCTTTGCCCCAGAGGCAGAGCGCGGGAATGCCGTGCTTCGCGGCCTGCTCAAAAAAGCGGGTCGCTTTCTTTGTTTTGAGTATGGTGTGCCTCAGGCTTGACAGAGTGCATCTGCAGAATCCCTTGTATTTAAGAGTTTCGGCAAGCTTCTCGAGATAAGGACCGGCGTCAACGTGCCTGAATTCTCTCGTGCAGTTTTTAAAAAGAACTTTGTCGCCCCAGAAGGCAAAAATGAAATCGCCTATCAGCGGGCACGCGCTCAGATACATATAAAACGGCGGCTTGAATGTATCCATGCCTGCGGGAGCGTAATAGACAAGCTTCCTCACCTTTTCGGGGTGCTTTGCGCAGTAGGCGCTGACAATCGGACCTCCCATAGAGGTTGCAAAAAGAGTGAATTTTTCGTCCCCCGCGAGCGCATCGACAACCTCTTCAAGCTGTCTGACAAAGAGCTCCGGAGTATATCTGCCTCTGACTCTCTCCGAGAATCCCCTGCCGAGCAGGTCATAGCTCAATACTCTGTATCCGTTTTTCACAAGCTCATCGGCAAGCTTCTCATACATGAAAGACGGAACGGCGTAGCCGTGAACAAGCAGGCAGAGCTCACCCTCACCGCGGATTTCATAGTATGTGTTTCCGCTCGGAAGGCTGATAAATGAGCCGCCTATCTTCGCTCTCGCACTGTCATCGAGCTCATATCTGCCGAATTCACTCATCAGCTGTTTTCTTCTTTCTTCGGTCATACCATCAGCTCCGTAAAATTATTTCACGGGAATTATACCATCTGAGCGGGAAAGTGTCAAATCACCGATATTTATAAAAATTATGCTCACGGGTCGCTGAACCCGTGAGCTTTTTATGAAATGTTTTTACGAAACCTTTTTCTTCTTCATCGTTTCGCTGTTTTCTTTCGCGACGGCAATCATGAGCTTGATTCTGTTTTCCTGATTTACCTGTGTCGCGCCGGGGTCGTAGTCTATCGGCACTATGTTTGACTCGGGATAAATCTCTCTGAGCTTTCTCACCATACCCTTGCCCACGATATGATTCGGCAGGCAGCCGAAGGGCTGGGCGCAGACGATATTGCCGTATCCGCTCTCAACGAGCTCCATCATTTCGGCCGTGAGAAGCCATCCCTCGCCCATCTTGCATCCGTAGCCCATAACCGGTTTTATAAGCTCGCGCAGATGCATATATGAGCCGGGCGCCGTGAAATCGCCGTAGGCTTTCGCGGCGGAGGCGATGCACTTCTCGATATGAAGCATATACCACATAAGCAGCTTCATAAAAAACTTCTTGAGTTTTTTGCCGCCGTAGAGTTTTATATCCTCAATCCTGTTATCGGTCTTGAAGAGAACGAATCCCATAAGGCCGGGTACATTTACCTCACAGCCCTGGCTGAGCAGGAATTCCTCAAGTTTGTTGTTGCCGAGAGGCGAATATTTCACATAAATCTCGCCGACGATACCGACCTTAACCTTATTCTTTTCGCGGGTTTTTATGAGCGCAAAATCCCTGGTAATCTGAGGCAGTATCTTTTTCATCGCGAAGTAGCTGTATCCCCTGTTATGGTCAAAGATATCGATGAGCTTTGTTATCCAGTATTCAACCGTTTCATCTGTGATGCCCTCATACATCTCATAGGGCTTTACCTGGTTTTTGAGCAGCATAATGAGATCGCCGTAAATGAGGCATGAGAGGAATTTCATCGCCATGACCGGTGTGAATTTAAAGCCCGAATTCTTTTCGAGACCGGAAAGGTTGAGCGAAATAACCGGAACATAGCCGTAACCCGTCTTTTTGAGCGCCTTGCGCAACAGATGGATGTAATTTGACGCCCTGCAGCCGCCGCCCGTCTGTGTAATCAGAAGAGCCGTCTTGTGCGGGTCATATTTGCCGCTCTTGAGAGCGTTGATAAGCTGTCCGATAACGAGGAGCGCGGGGTAACAGGTGTCATTATGCACCGTGTTGAGGCCCTCGTCGATTATATCTCTTCCGCTCGTTCTGAGCAGCTCGGTTTTGTAGCCGTGCTGTCTGAGCACACGGTTAAGCAGTTCAAAATGTATCTCCGCCATATTGGGGATAAGGATGGTGTAATCCTTGCGCATTTCTTCGGTAAATTCTACTCTGTCTTCACTGTTCATGATTATCACTCCAGTCCGAGGGCGGCAAAGAGACTGCGGAGTCTTATCTTGACCGCGCCCAAATTCGTTATTTCATCAATCTTTATCTGTGTATAAATCCTGCCCTCGCTCTCGAGGATGCTTCTGACCTCATCGGTAGTGATGGCGTCGGTGCCGCAGCCGAATGATACGAGCTGAACGAGGTTTATATTTGGATTTCCCGACTGCGCGACATATTTCGCCGCGGCGTAAAGACGGGATTGATAGGTCCACTGGTCAAGCACATTTGTTGCGAATTTTGAGATATGATTGCTTATGGAATCCTCTGTGATGAGTACCGCTCCGCATTCGCAGATGAGCTTGTCAATACCGTGGTTTATCTCGCTGTCAACGTGATAGGGCCTGCCGCATAGTATGATTACCGGCAGATTCTTCCCGGTTGCGAGCTCAAGGTATTCGTTGCCCTTCGCCCTGACTTTTTCCATATAGGAATCATACTCGGCGTATGCCGCCGCAACCGCCCTCTCAATCTCTTTGAGCGGGATTTTTTCAAGCCTTTCGCCGACTATCTTCTGAATCCTCGGCACAAAGTCCTTCCTGCGGTGAAGACCGACATAATCCCAGATAAGATTCAGGTCGCCGAGCGCTTCCGCGTTTGCCCTGATAACCTCGGGATAGTAGGCGACGACGGGGCAGTTATAGTTGTTGTCGCCGAGCCCCTCGTCGAGGTTATATGTCATGCAGGGATAAAAGATATTCTTTATGCCCTGATTCACGAGATACTCTATGTGGCCGTGCATCAGCTTTGCCGGGTAGCAGACCGTATCCGACGGGATTGAATGCTGACCCGCGAGATATGTCTTCCTTGTTGACTCGGGAGAGACGATGACCTCGTAGCCGAGATGCGTAAAAAATGTATGCCAGAAGGGCAGAAGCTCATACATATTGAGCCCCATCGGGATTCCTATGATACCCCTGTAACCCTTGACGGGCACATATCTGCTCAGCAGTTCTTTCTTATAATCGTAAAGATCGTAAATCTCTTTTTCGCCGGTTCCCGAAACGGGTTTGCTGCATTTATTGCCGCCGATGAATTTTCTGCCGCCGCTGAATGTGTTGACGGTCAGCTTGCAGGCATTTACACAGCCCTTGCAGGTAATCGCTTTGACCGAATGCTCAAAGGTTTCAAGCTTATCGGCAGTCAGGATTCCGGATTTGCCCGTGCTTTTATCCATGGCGTAAATCGCCGCGCCGTAGGCACCCATGAGCCCCGATATATCGGGCCTTACCACTTCTCTGCCGATTTCCTTCTCAAACGCCCTGAGTACGGCGTCATTGAGGAATGTGCCGCCCTGTACGACGATGTGTCTGCCGAGGTCATCCGCGCCCGATGCCCTTATGACTTTATAGAGCGCGTTTTTGATAACGCTGATTGAGAGACCGGCTGAAATGTTTTCGATTGAGGCGCCGTCCTTCTGTGCCTGCTTTACCGAGGAATTCATAAAGACAGTGCATCTCGAGCCGAGATCAACCGGCTTTTCAGCAAACAGGCCGAGCTTCGCGAAATCCTCTATCGAGTAATTCCACGCGCCCGCGAAAGACTGCAGGAATGAGCCGCAGCCCGATGAGCAGGCCTCATTGAGGAATATATTGTCAATCGTGTTGTTTCTGATTTTGAAGCATTTTATATCCTGACCTCCGATATCGATGATGAAATCGACATCGGGTCTGAATTTTTTCGCCGCCGTGAAGTGAGCGATGGTCTCAACCACTCCGATATCAGCGTCAAAGGCGTTTTTGATTATCTCCTCGCCGTAGCCGGTGACAGCCGAATACTCTATCCTGTAGCCGGGATATTTATTGTAGAAGTCTGTCAGGAATTCCCTGACGGCGGGGATGGGGTTTCCGCTGTTTGACATATATCTGCTGAAAACTATCTCGGATCTGTCATTGATTACGGCGCACTTTATTGTGGTCGAGCCGGCGTCAATGCCGAGGAATAATCTGTCCGAAGGTGAAGCGCTCTCAATTACGCGGACCGTCTCTTTTGAGTGACGCAGAGCAAACTCTTCATAATCCTTTTCGCTTGAGAAAAGCGCGGGGCAGCTTATATAGCCCTTATCGGATTTGTATGCTTCAATCTTTCCGATTATTTCTCCGAGGTCTGTCTCATCGCTCTCCGGAGAGAAAGCCGAGCCGAGCGCAACATAATAGAGTGAATTATCGGGGCAGATACCCTTTAAGCCGAGCGTTTCGTCAAAGCTCTTGCGAAGCTCCGGCAGAAACGAAAGCGGTCCGCCGAGATATACAACGTTACCCGTTATCGGTCTCCCCTGTGAAAGACCCGCGACAGTCTGGTTTACTACCGCTTTGAAGATACTCGCGGCGATGTCGCTCTTTTTGGCTCCCTGATTGAGAAGGGGCTGAATATCCGATTTTGCAAAAACTCCGCATCGTGAAGCTATGGTATATATCTTTTCGCTCTCCTGCGCGAGAGAATTCATATCTTCGGTCTCAACGCCGAGCAGCGCCGACATCTGATCGATAAAAGCTCCTGTGCCGCCCGCGCACGAGCCGTTCATTCTGACCTCTGTGCCGCCCGAGAAAAAGAGGATTTTCGCATCCTCACCGCCTAGCTCTATAACCGCATCCGTTTCGGGGAGAAGTTTTTTTACGGCTATCCTGGTGGCATAAACCTCCTGAACAAAAGGCAGGCCGAGCTGCTGGGCAAATCCCATGCCGGCGGAGCCGGAAACAACTATACACGCCTTTTTACACTCCGGAAATTCCGAAGCAATCTCAGTGAGCAGAGCCGCCGATTTTGATGTTATCTGAGAAAAATGTCTTATATATTTTTTGTAAACTATATTTTCATTATCGTCGATTGCGACGCACTTGAGAGTGGTCGAACCGACATCAAGTCCGATTTTCATATTACCTCCGGGGTCAGTCGCCGAATTTTTTGTTGAATAACGCTATCGCTCCGATGCCTGCGGCAACCGCGGCAATTCCCGATACGGCGAAAACCGCGCGGAGATATCTGCTCGCTCCACCGTCGGCCATTGTTCTTTCGGATCTTTCTATTATCCTGCTTCCGAGCTCTTCGGGCATTATAACTTCGCCCAGCACTCTCTTGTATTCATTTACTGTTTCTCTGTCAGTCATCAATCATTTCCTCCAGGTTTTTCTTTAACAGTTTCCTGCCGTTCTGCATTCTCTTGCGTACGGTATCTGCATTGATTCCGGTAATCCCGGATATCTCGCTTGCCGTGTATCCCTCGATATAGTGGAGATCCATAACGAGTTTGTATTTGGCCGGAAGTGACATTATCGCCTCAAAGATGCCGCTGTCGGTCTCGCTCACGCCGATTTCTCCGATTTCATCGAGAGTGAGAGATGAATTCCTGTTTCTGAAGCGGATCATATTCTTGCATATATTTGTCGCGACTCTTATCAGCCATGCCTTTTCGTGCTCGCTGTCTCTGAACTGGGGCGCCTTCGTGATATATTTCATATATGTATCCTGAACGGCATCCTCAGCATCGTCGTAATCTCTGACCAGTGTAATGCAAAGACGGAAAAGCATTTTGCCGTATTTCTCGACAGCCATCTCAATATATCTTTTGTCTTCGCTTCTTACCTGCATCGTCTGCTCGTTATCGATAAAAATCACCTCAAAACCGTACTATAATAAACACACCTCAGACAGGCGGATTGTGAATTATTTGCCTGTAAACAATATGTGAACAAATTACGAATAATTATTGAACATGCACAAATAATTAAATATTTTATTGTGCAAACCATACATTAGTGTCTTTTAATGACAATTTTGTTGCATCGGTCTTTAAAATAGTACCGTGAGTGTAATATAAACTGCAAAGTGTAATAAATGCAAAAAAGCCTGCGGTTTCATATGCCCCGCAGGCTGTAAACGGATTATTCATTTTGTTTTTTCTTTCGCATCCGCTTTTATATTCAGAAGGATGACGGCCGCAAGTATCAGAAGGATACCCAGAGCGGAAAATACGGTAAGTTTTTCCGAAAAGACTATGATTCCGATGACGGTCGCGACCATCGGCTCAATCGTTGCGAGAATCCCCGCCCTGCTCGCCTCAACGGTCCGCAGGCCGAGCGTATAGGCAAGAAACGGGATTACCGCAGTGACAAGCGCCGTAAGACAGCAAAAGAGAATCAGAGACGGTATATTCCCGGATGCATTAAACTTTTGCATCATATCCCCGGGGCGGCAGATTGCAACAGAGCCGGCCGCCGCGATAAGGAATGTATAAGCCGTAACCGTATAGGGAGAATATCGCCGCAGAGCGACAGTTCCCAGAATACTGTAGAGACCGTAGCCGAATCCCGCTCCAAGACCGGTCAGCAGCCCTGCCGCTGTCAGCCCTCCGCCGGAGATACCCGAGACCAGGATACATCCGCCGAATGCAAGAGCAAGGGCAATAAGCTTTTTTGCATTGAGTTTCTCACGGAAGAAAATCAAAGACATCAGCATGATCCATACCGGAGATGTGTAAAGGAGAATCGCCGCCGTCGAAAGCGGCATAATTGTAATCGCCTTAAAATAACAGACCGTAAAAAACAGTATGCTCCCGATTCCGAGGCCCAGAAACAGCGGGATATCGCGCGGCGATATCAGGAACCCCTTGCGGTCTTTGATGAGCATAACAATAAAGAAGGCGAGAGCCGCGAGTGTCACGCGGAGCGCTACAATCTGTATGGAGGTAAAGCCGAAACTCTCAAGGCGTCTGACAAATATACCCATGCTGCCCCAGAAAACGCCCGCAAGTATTATCAGCGTCGCTCCGGCTTTGCCGCTCTTTTTTTCTGCCATAAATTACCTTTCGCTGCCGGGCTGAAATACCGGCCTGCCCGGATAAATCACGTAATTACTTTGTTATTGTTCCGTCCTCATCCCAGAGGTCGTGCCAGCTGTCGGCGCCCGGCCAAAGGAATACCTGCCCCTTTATCAGGCGGCAGTTTTTATCGATTCCGCGGAGAATCTCCATCTCCTCATCCGTGAGCGGATCCTCAACGGTGCAGCGGAGATTTGAGATATATTCGTTATCGTAAATCGAAAACGGGATGGGAATCTGACCTCTCTGCACAGCCCATTTAAGGCAGATGACAGCGGGGTGAACGCCGTGAGCCTTTGCAATCTCCACAAGCTCCGGCACCTGAATATCTGCAACATCATCGGGAGTGGTGTCGCGGTCGGGTCTTGTCGGGCTGCCTATCGGGCAGAATCCTATCGGCTGAATACCGTGAGCGATAACATAATCAAACAGCTCCGGCTGCTGGAAGCACGGATGAAGCTCCATCTCAATGACCGTCGGCTTGATTCTGCAGAGCGGAAGCACCGCCTCAAGCTTCGGAATCGTCATGCTGCTCATGCCGAGATTCTTCACGAGCCCCATGTCGTAAAGGCGCTCCATCTGACGCCAGGTTGACATGAATTCATCAACCGAAAACGGCTTGCTGTCGGGATTCCGGCTGTCGCCGTCGCATCCGGGAGCGTGATAATTCGGGAAAGGCCAGTGAACAAAATAAAAATCAAGATAATCAATTCTCAGGTCACGCAGTGATTTCGCGCAGGAGAGAAGCACATCGCCCCTGCCGTGCATATCATTCCAGACCTTTGAGGTGATAAACAGCTCTTCGCGCTTTACTTTGCCCGAGGCAATCGCGTCCTCAAACACCTTGCCTATCAGGTCTTCATTGCCGTAAACACTCGCGCAGTCAAAAAGGCGGTAGCCCACCCTGATCGCACCCGCAACCGCACTGCTCACCTGCTCGGGAGTGAAACGGTCGCTGCCGAATGTGCCCATACCTATACACGGAATCTCTTCGCCGTTTGACAGGCGGATTGAAGGAACCGCGCGCGGATCGATTTTTTCCATTGTTATCTTCCTTTCTTACTCGTTTATAAGCATTATCTTGCCGTGAACCTGAGACGGATTCTTATACAGCTCAAAAGCCTTCGCCGCCTCGCTCATCGGAAATGTTTTATATATGAATGACGGGTCAAATTTAAGCTCGCCCGTGCCGAAATACTTTGCTGTCATCTTCCACTCAATCCCCGGGAAAGGCGCCGAGTAGCTCATCCAGCTGCCTGTGAGAGTGAATTCCTTGCGGTTCATATTTTCCCACTCCGCGGGGGTGAATGTCATATCGTTGTGAGGGGTGCCTATGAAGCAGAGCTTCGCCTTGTTGCCGGCGAGGGCGAAAGCCATCTTCATCGTGACGGGGCTGCCCGCCGATTCGAATACGGCGTCAAATCCCCTGCCCGATGTTATTTCAAGCGCTCTGTCTTTATAATCCGGCTCAAGGGTGTTGACGGTTTCGTCGGCTCCCATCCTTTTCGCGAGCTCAAGGCGGCTGTTATCGATATCAAACGCGACCGTCTTTTCCGCTCCGAGAATTTTCGCCCACTGCAGGGTAAATATACCTATCGTGCCCATGCCGAGCACGGCGACGGTACCGCCGCCTTTGTATCCCGCGTGAAGCAGACCGTGAAGCGCGACTGTTGACGGTTCAAACATTGCCGCCTGCTCATAAGGCACACTTGAATCATACTTAACTGCGTTGATTTCGGGTATCACAACATAATCGGCAAAGCTTCCCTGCTGTCTGCTGCCGATGAATGAATAATGCTTGCAGAGAGAATAATCGCCTTTTTTGCAGTCAATACATTCCATACACGGAAGTAAAGGCGCGCCGCTGACCGTATCACCGACCTTGATTGATTTAACCTCTTCGCCGGTTTCAACCACATCGCCGCTGAATTCGTGACCGAGCACCACGGGATAAAAATGAGCGCCGTTATGAAGAACTCTCGGCACATCGCTGCCGCAGATACCCGTAGCTCTCACGCGGACCTTGACCTCGTTCTTTCCGCAGACGGGAGTTTCCCAGTCCGTGTATCTTAAATCTTCATTTCCGTAAAGAACAGCCGCTTTCAAATTCTCTCCTCCTTCATCAGAGGACTCAGCCTCTCATAGATTTCAATATATTTTTCATACGCCGCCGAATACACTTCCGATTTTGTTTCATCCGGCGTGTGAACTCTGTCCGCCTTTACCGCCGACTCCGCGGCTTTTGCCTCGCTCTCAAAAACGCCTGCTCCGGTACCCGCGAGGATTGCTGCGCCGAGCACTGTCGCCGAGTTGCCCTTTGGCACCTCGATGGTTTTTCCGGTAACGTCGGCTTTCATCTGAGTCCATACACGGCTTACGCTGCTGCCGCCCGCGGAGCGCATGAGATTCACCTTTGCTCCGGCCTTTTCCGCTGTTTCGAGATTGTGCCGCAGAGAGAAAGCAACGCCCTCCATAACGCTTCTTATCATATGGGCGCGGGTGTGGGCAAAAGTCAGGCCGTAAAAAACTCCCTTCGCGAAAGGATTCCAGAGCGGGCTTCTCTCGCCCGCGAGATACGGCAGGAAAATAAGGCCTTCGCTTCCCGCAGGCACCTCACCTGCAAGCTCATCCATCTGAGCGTAGGTGAGCTCGGGGCTGATATTGCCTCTGAGCCAGCGCAGAGCGCCTGAGCCGCCGGTTGTGCCGCCCTGAAGCAGCCACATACCGGGCACAGTATGGCATCCCATAATTAAATCGGGGGTGCTGCCGCAGCCGGACGCGCAGATGCTCATTCCTCCCGCCTGACCGCTCTGCTCCTGTGTTGTGCCCGGGCTTACTGCTCCCACTCCGAGAGCAGCGCAGGCCGCATCAAGTCCGCCCGCGATTACCGGTATTCCTTCACACAGTCCGGTTTCATGCGAGGCCTGTGCGGTAACGGAGCCGATAACCTTACTGCACTGCACAGGCTCCGGAAAAAGCTCCGCCGGAAGGCCCAGCGCTTTGAGCGCGGATTCATCCCACCTGCGGTTTTTCATATCAAAAAAATGATAAGCATAACCCTGTGAAACATCCTGTGAAACGTTTCCCGTCAGGCGCATGCCGATAAAACTGTTTGACTGTAAAATATAAACCGCCTTTGAAAATACATCGGGGGCGTTTTCTTTATACCACAAAACCTTCGGCAGAGAATATCCGGGCTGTATGGGGTTTTTGCATATTTCAAACCATTCGCCGTCAGACATGACAGAGCGCATTTCATCACACTGAGCCACGCTGCGCGTATCGGTCCATATAGGTGTGCGGCAGAGCGGATTTCCCTCGCTGTCGGCGGCAACAGCCGCCCAGCCCTGACCGTCGATTCCGACAGCCGATATATCACGGGGATTCACTCTCTGTGCGATTGATTTTACGGCTCTGCAGACCGCCGCCCACCATTCGTCCGGATCCTGCTCGGCAAAACGCGGCTGAGGATAAAAGGTCGGGTAGCTTTCAAGGGAATCCGCAATAAGACTGCCGCTGAAATCAAACACGGCCGCCTTAACCGCCGAGGTGCCGATATCTATACCCAGCAGATATTTTCCCATATTATGCCTTTCCGCCGCTGCCGCAGACTCCGATGAGCTGAGCGACTCTGTTTTCAACCGCGCTTCTGCCTTCGCCGAGATACTTTTTCGGGTCAAAAGCATCCGGCATTTCCGAGAGCGCCTTGCGCACAGCGGATGTGAAAGTGATGCGCAGCTCTGTCGCGTAATTCACCTTGCAGATACCCCTCGCAATACACTCGCGCACCGTCTCATCGGGCACGCCGCTTGTGCCGTGAAGCACCAGAGGAACGGATACCCTGCTCCTGATTTCATCGAGCAGAGAAAGATTGAGCTTCGGCTCCGCCTTGTAAACGCCGTGCGCCGTGCCTATCGCAGGGGCAAAGCTGCTTATCCCGGTGCGTGAAACGAATTCAGCCGCCTGACCGGGGTCGGTATAAAGCACGTCTGCCGAGTGAGTGTCTTCCTTGCCTCCCACGGTGCCGAGCTCCGCCTCAACGGGCAGAGGGGATGACGCCCTGACAACAGACCCGGACAGAGTGATATTCTCCTCAAAAGGAAGCAGCGAGCCGTCAATCATAAGAGAAGAATAACCTGCGTTTCTGCATCTTTCGGTCAGTTCAAAAGAATTGCCGTGATCGAGGTGAAGAGCCACGGGCACCGCCGCTTTTTCGGCGAGAGCGCGCACGGCTCCGGCGAAAGCCTCGGGCGGAGCGTATTTGAGAGTGCCCGGTGTTGTCTGAATTATGACGGGGGAATTCTCTTTCTCCGCGGCGGAAATAACCGCCTGAATCATCTCGAGATTTTCAACATTGAAGGCACCGACGGCATAGCCGCCCGCCTGCGCTTTTGAAAGCATTTCCAAGGTTCCGGTAAAACTCATATCCATACCTGCCGTTCGATAAAATGTTATTATAATAAATACAAAATAATTGTATCACAAAGAATATATATATACAATATTTTATTCAGCAAGCCGATTCCATTTATCAGTTTCTCGATTGAAAAGCTTTTTTGATTATATTTGTCTGTTTTTGCCCCCGCATTATCGTATAATTCGGAGCGCGTAAGCGCGGTCTCGCCTGTCGGCTCGGTCGGTGCTTCTGCCTGCGGCAGAGGTGTCCACCGGACACCCGCACCCCGAAATTCCGCATTCCTCATTCCGAATTCCGCATTAAAAAAGCCCGCCGAAGCGGGCCGTTAACCATTATTTCTTTACGGTCTTATCTTGATGCAACGGATGTAATAAGAGCTGCAAGTCTGACCGCAATATCCTCTGCCTCCCTGAGGTCGGCTTCGGTGCCGCCGAGCTTTATATAAAATGCTTCGAGTTTAACAAGGAAGCTGTTCAGCAAATCAGTTATGCGCTGTGAAATGCTGTTTTTAAGATTATCTGCCGCCCCCGATAAAGGATTCTGACCCGGATCGGGAAAACCGGCTTTTACGGACTCAATACCTTCGCCGATTCCGGCCGAAACACTTTCCGGCAGGGCAAATCCGGCGATGTCAGCCGCGGAGGCGGTAACGCCGAAAAGCATGGTGAATACAAGCAGTATGCTGATGATTGATGCCAAACGTTTCATGTTATTACTCCTTTTCAATTAAAAAATATTGTCATCCGGATCTTCATCCGATTCTTCATCTGAATCTTCGTCCGGTTCTTCGTCCGGGTCTTCATCTGTGTCTTCTTCTGTATTATCTTCGGTCTCTTCCGACCCGGTCTCTTCTCCGGTTTCTTCCGGCTCAGCTTCTTCGTCTTCTCCGGGAAATTCTTCCGGTGTTTCATCCGGTTCTTCCGTTGAATCTTCTTTAGTCTCTTCTGCCTGATCTTCAGCCGCTTCCTCCTGCGGAATAAACTCTTCGGCTCCGCCTGCAGATGCTTTTCTCTTGAGAAGATAAAGCAGCCCGGCAACCGGAAGGGCTATAAGAGCAACCTCGGCTATAATCACAAAAGGCAGAGCGCTGTTATCGGCAGTGGGTTCCTCTTCTTTATAATACTTTTCAATACCCGGATATTCCTGCGGAACAGTCTCAAGCACCTGAGTTGAAGGTTCATAATATGCTTCGGTGCGGTAGTCATATGTATAGCCCGTATCCTCCTCCGCTTCCGGATATGTTTCTTCAAAAATACCCGTTGTGGGCCGGATAATCTGCCTTGTAGTCTCGGGGATATATCTGGTTGTGGTTTCCGGCCTCGTGTAGGTTACGGTTTCGGGCATACGAGTAGTCGTTTCTCGCGTAGTTGTTTCTCGCGTGGTCGTTTCCCTTGTCGTTCTCTCCGCTTTGGTTGTCTTATCCGAGCTGCCGCCGCTCGAGGGCCTGCCTCTTACAGAGCGGGCGATTCTGGTGGAAATCGCGGGAGCGGATGTGACAGCGGATCCGGCAGTCGCCTGCCTCGAGGTGGTTCCGGCTGATGAACCCGAGCCCGGTGAGCCGGACGATGAGGTGGTGGTTGTAATAGAAACATTAGCCTTTGCGGTTGTGGTTGTGGTGGTTGTGGTCGTACTGCCGGTGGCTACCGTAAAGCTGACCCTTTCTCCGCTGTAAACCCTGTGGCCGCTGTCTGAAGTGACAGTATCCTTTATTGTAAAAACGTATGACATACCCGGAGTAAGATCCGATTTCGGAGAGACGGTCATTAATTTTCCTTGATAAAGAGAGTTTGAACTTTCAGGGAATTTAACGTCAATCGGAACTTCAGCCGAATTGCTGTCTGTCAGTGAAAAGGAATTAATATTGTTTTCTTTGACGGTGCTGCCTACCACACTCTCAGAAAAAGTCAGCGTGATTGTCGGGCTCTTGCTAACATCTGTCTGACCGTTTTTGATCCCGTCAATACGGTATTCAAGATATACGTCATCGGCGAAAGCAGTCACCGTACAGAGCAGGGCAACGCAAAGCGCAGCAAACAGCGCCGCGACACGCCGGACCATGATGTATTTTTTCATAATCTTATCCCTTCGTACTATGGATTGATCATCAATATGCGTGATTTATTCCCTGTGCCATTTTACTCCCTTGGGCGTATCCTCAAGGACTATTCCTTTTGCCTTGAGCTCATCTCTGATCTTGTCTGCAAGCGCCCAGTTTTTCTCGGCGCGTGCCTTTGTTCTCTCTTCAATCAGAGCATCGATTTCGGCGTCCGAATCATCCGCCTTGCGGTTGTAAACGAGGCCGAGCACGCCGGTAAGCGTATCAAAAACATTGATTGCATATTCTATCGTCTCTTTTGAGGCGTTCACGCCGAGCACAGATGAATTGATATCTCTGACTGAATCAAACACGGCTGCTATTCCGTCGGCTGTGTTAAGGTCGTCGTCAAGCGCGGTGTTGAACTGCTCAATCCTGCTGTCAAGCTGCGCTTTGACATCCGGGTCAAGCTCACCCTGCGCGGAGTTTTTCAGCTCAAAATCGAGGCTGTCGCGGCAGGTGTAAAGACGTGTGAGTGATGCCTTGCACTGCTCTATGATATCCGTCGAATAGTTAATGGGGCTTCTGTATGATGATGAAATCATAAGATAGCGGATCGGCTCATAGCCGTATTTCTCCGCAACATCGCGCACAGTGAAGAAATTGCCGAGAGATTTTGACATTTTGACATTGTCAACATTTATGTAGCCGTTATGCATCCAGTAATTGGCAAACGGTTTGCCCGTGAAGCACTCGCTCTGCGCAATCTCATTCTCATGGTGAGGAAAGATAAGGTCAAGGCCGCCGCAGTGGATATCTATATTCTCTCCGAGATATCTGAGATTCATAGCGGAGCACTCGATATGCCAGCCCGGTCTGCCCTTTCCCCAGGGAGAATCCCAATAGGGTTCACCCGGTTTTGCGGCTTTCCAAAGGGCAAAATCCATCGGGTCGCGCTTGATATCGCCCACCATGATTCTCGCGCCCGCCTCAAGCTCCTCAAGCGGCTGATGCGAAAGCTTTCCGTATTCTTTGAATGTATTGGTGCTGAAATAAACGTCGCCGTCAACCTCATAGGCGTGTCCGTTTTCGATAAGACCGCTGACTATCTCAATAATCTTTTCGATATTTTCGGTTGCCTTCGGATGAATCGTTGCGTGCTTGAAATTGAGGCCGTCGGCATCGGTCCAGAATTCTTTTATATATTTCTCGGAAACGGTCTTGTAATCCGTCCCCTCTTCGTTTGCTCTCTTGATAATCTTATCATCGATATCGGTGAAATTCTGCACAAAGGTTACTTCGTATCCTCTGTATTCAAGGTATCTGCGGAGCACATCAAAAACGCAGAGCGGTCTGGCGTTTCCGATATGGATATAGTTATAGACCGTAGGGCCGCAGGCGTAGATTTTTACCTTGCCCGGCTCTATGGGCCTGAATTCCTGCTTTTCTCTTGTGAGCGTGTTAAATATCCTCATCATATCCATCTCCCTCATAAGATTTATTCATCGACTTTTTAAGAGAGTATATCTCTTTACGGAGTCTGGCAAATTCCTGAGCAACCGGGTCGGGAATGTCAATCTGGTCAAGGTCGCTGTCAACACGCACTCCGTTTTGCTTGACTATCCTCGCCGGCACGCCGACCGCCGTGCAGTTGTCGGGAATATTCTGAAGCACAACGGCGCCGGATGCTATTTTTGTATTGTTTCCTATCACAACGGGGCCGAGCACCTTTGCGCCGGAGCCTATCATGACATTGTTGCCTATTGTCGGGTGGCGCTTGCCGGTCTCTTTGCCGGTACCGCCGAGGGTAACCCCCTGATAAAGCGTGACATCATCGCCTATCTCCGCAGTCTCGCCTATCACAACACCTGTGCCGTGGTCTATGAATACACGCTTGCCCATCTTTGCGGCCGGGTGTATCTCGATACCCGTCTTTCTCGAAGCTTTCTGAGAAATCCAGCGGGCAAGAAAATAAAATTTATGCCTGTAAAACCAATTTGCGCGCCTGTGCATTCTTATGGCCTTAAGCCCCGGATAAAGGAAGAGGACCTCAAAAACACTCCTCGCCGCAGGGTCTCTGCTTCTGACACAGGCTATATCTTCTCTGAGCTGATTAAACATAATTCCCCCAAAAATATAAAACGTCTCTGCCGGGCAGGTACATACGTACCGGCTCCACGCAGAGGCGTCAGTCGCGGTTCCACTCTGATTTATAACTCTTGCGGCTTTAACGCAGCCGTACGCATGAGAATACTGAGACAGGTCCGTTCATCTCACGAGCCGCCGGACGCACTTCATTTCTGAGCCATAAAGGGCTTCACAGCACCCGCCCTCTCTCTGATATGGCCTTAAAAACTACTCTTCCCGGCCGTTGCTTTAAATGTTTGCCGCTATTATAGATTAATAATATTAAAAAGTCAATAGACAAAAAATGAACGTTTTATTTCAAAAAAAGCTTATTTATTTTGAGAGAACATCCCTGCCGATAAGGTCATACTCATTTACCCCGATTACCTTAACCTCGGCAAAATCGCCGGGCTCATAGTTTCTGTCCGTCGTGAACCTTATCACTCCGTCAATCTCCGGGGCATCCATATAGGTTCTGCCCGAGTATGAATCGGAATAGGCGTCGTATTCGTCAACAAGCACCGTGTATATTTTGCCTGTTCTCTCCTCATTTTTAAGCGTGACAATTTCAAGCTGATCCTGCATGATGATTTCGCCCCTGCGCGCCTTCACATCCTCCTCAACCTGGTCCTCCATATCAAAGGCGGGGGTTCCCTCCTGCGGAGAGAACGAGAAACAGCCGAGGCGGTCAAATTCCATCTCATTTACAAAATCGGCAAGATTTTCAAATTCCTCTTCACCCTCTCCGGGGAAGCCGACCATCATCGTGGTACGTATCACGGCATCGGGCATTGCTTCTCTGATGCGGCGGATAACATCGCGCAGAAAAGCGCTGTCTCCGTGTCTGTTCATTTTTTTGAGGATTCCGTCATCTGCATGCTGAAGCGGCAGGTCGATATAATGAAGAATCTTGGGATTGTTTTTCATCACATCGAGCAGCTCATCCGTAATCTTATCCGGATAGCAGTAGAGCATTCTTATCCACTTTATCCCGTCAATTGCGCACAGCTCCTCAAGCAGCTCGGGAAGCCTGAGCCTGCCGTATTTATCAAGGCCGTAGGCGGTCGTATCCTGCGCGATGAGAATAATCTCTTTTACGCCCGAGGCGGCAAGCTGTCTCGCCTCTTCAATCACGGTCTCAAAATCGACGCTTCTGTAATTGCCTCTGATATAAGGAATGGAGCAGTAGGCGCATCTGTTTGAGCAGCCGTCCGCTATTTTGAGATATGCCCAGTATTCGGGCGTTGTCAGCAGGCGTTCACCGACAAGAGGCAGGTCATATTTTGAGGGTAAATCGGTCACTCTCTCACCTGCGAGCACTCTCTCGATTATCCCGCCGATATTCCCTATGGCGCCGATTCCGACAACGGCGTCAACCTCGGGCATCTCGGTAAAGATTTCTTCTTTATATACCTCGCTCATACAGCCGGTGACAATTATCTTTTTTATGATGCCCTCTTCTTTCAGCTGAGCCATTTCGAGGATATTGTCAATCGCCTCCTGCTTCGCGGCATCTATGAAACCGCAGGTGTTGATCACAACTGCGTCGGCGCCTTCATAACAATCGGCTATCTCATATCCCTTTTCGTCGAGAATCGCAAGCATCCTCTCTGTGTCAACCTGATTTTTGGGGCATCCGAGCGAAATCATTCCTACTCTAATCATCGCTGTCAAACTCCTCTCTGCCGTCGGTATATTTTCTGATTGCTGATTTGATATCTGACCATGAATAACCCAGCCTCTGCAGCGCCGCCACAGTCTTCCTGAGCCCTTTTTCATCTGTGAGATAACGGTAATATTTCTTTTCTATAAGCGCCTCTATCTCTTTTGCCGGGTCAATCTCCAGGCGCTCAAGAACATCCTGTATGATCTCTGCGCCGATACCTTTTCGTAAAAGCTCCGATTTTATGCCGCTTCTGCTCATATGCTTTGTGCGAAGCAGCCTGTCGGCCGTATTTTCGGCAAAACGCATGTCGCTGACATATCCGAGCTCCTCAAGCTTATCAAGCGCGTTATTGACATAAGCCGGATCATGCCCCTTCCTGGTGAGCTTCCGGAACAGGTCGCGGCGGCTGTTATCGGCATAAGAAAGCAGACGCAGGCCCGAGACAAAGGCATATCTCGAGCCGACTTCGTTAAGAAACTTCTCGCTCTCCTCCCCGTCTTTTATTTCATCAAGGCGGTACCAGGGAGTAAGAAACCAGTATTCGGCGTCAACGGTGAATCTGTATTCACCGTCAACGCTTACGTGGATTTTATTTTGCTTTCCCTTTGAATAAGAGATTTTCATTATCAGTCTTCGTCAACCACTATATCGAGCTTGGCTCTTGCGCCGGCCTTGCTTTCGCTCTTACGCTCGGGAGCGGGAGCTGCGGGAGCCTTCGCCTCGGCGGGAGCGTTTCTCTCCTCAACCTCGGCCTGAATAGCATCTCTGATCTTCTGCTCAATCTCAGCGGCAAGCGCGGCATCGGAGGCGAGCAGGTCTTTGACCGCCTCTCTGCCCTGGCCGATCTTATTCTCATTATATGAGTACCACGAGCCGCTCTTCTTGATTATATCATATTTTGCGCCGAGATCCACAAGCTCGCCGACTCTTGATATTCCTTTGCCGTAAAGGATATCAAACTCCGCCTCTTTGAACGGAGGGGCAACCTTGTTCTTGACAATCTTGGCCCTGGTCCTGTTGCCGATTATTTCGCCGCCGGTCTGCTTGATACCCTCAATGCGGCGGACATCTATACGCATGCTTGCGTAGAATTTAAGCGCTCTGCCGCCGGTGGTCACCTCGGGATTACCGTAGATGACGCCGACCTTTTCACGCAGCTGATTGATGAAAAGAATGAGGGTGTTTGATTTTGAAATCGCGCCGGCAAGCTTTCTCATCGCCTGCGACATAAGTCTTGCGTGCTGACCTACGTGGCTGTCGCCCATCTCTCCCTCTATCTCGGAGCGGGGAACAAGCGCGGCAACAGAGTCAACAACGATTATATCTATCGCGCCCGAGCGCGCGAGAGTTTCGGCTATCTCAAGAGCCTGTTCACCGTCATCGGGCTGTGAAACAAGAAGAGAATCGACATCAACGCCCAGATTTTTGGCGTAAACGGGGTCAAGAGCGTGCTCGGCATCAATGAAGGCGGCCTCTCCGCCCGCACGCTGCGCCTGAGCTATTGCCGTAAGGGCAAGCGTGGTTTTACCCGATGACTCGGGGCCGTAGACTTCGACAATCCTGCCGCGGGGCAGACCGCCGATACCGGTAGCAACATCAAGAGAAAATGAGCCGGTGGGAATAGCTTCAACATTAAGGCGCGCATTCTGCCCGAGTCTCATAATCGAGCCCTTGCCGTACGCCTTTTCGATTTTTTCGAGTGCAGTTTCGAGAGCAGTTTTTTTGTCAGCCATGCTAAATCTCCTGTTCATATTATTTTTACTATTAAAATTTACCACTTTTGTGCCTTTTTGTCAATAGTTTTTTAAAATTTGGGCGAAAATAATAACTAAAATATTTTTGAGCAAACATATTGATTATTTTTTCGCAATATATTAAAATAGTAACCGTAAAATAAAATCTGCGGAGGTAAATCAATGCTTTTTTATGAAGATTTCGACAATAACGGCGAAAAAACGCTGTGTGAAATGGGCGGCAAAAATAAAGAGATGCTTATGACAATCAAGGTCAAAAAACTCCCTGCGGGCGGTAAATATGAAATCTTTTCTCCCGTCAATGAAACTGCCGTTCTGATTCTCGGCGGCGATATGAATATCTCCTGGGAATACGGCGGAAAAACATTCACCGAAAATATGAAGCGGAAGGATCCGTTTGAGAAAAAACCGTTTTGCCTTCATACCTGCAAGGGTGTGAAAATCTCGGTCGAAGCCGCCGCAGACAGCGAATTCATAATCCAGCAGACCGATAATGAAAGAGAATTCGCTCCCGTATTCTATAAACCCGAGGACTGCCTCTATCAGCATTTCGGCAAAGGTCAGTGGGACGGCACCGGATACCGCATCTGTTCGACAATGTTTGACTATGACAACGCCCCCTATTCCAATATGGTTATGGGCGAGGTATTCAATCAGCCCGGCAGATGGTCAAGCTATCCTCCGCACCATCATCCGCAGCCCGAGGTTTACTATTACAAATTCAATCCCTCTCAGGGATTCGGCGCGTGCTTCAACGGGGATGATGTTTATAAGAGCATCGAGGGCTCCTGGTGCACCATAACAGATGACAATTCTCATCAGCAGGTAACTTCACCCGGATATGAGATGTATTATGTATGGATGATAAGACATCTTGACGGCGATCCCTGGTTTAAAACTACAAGAATATATGATAAAGAGCACGAGTGGCTCGTAAACGCCGATTGACGGCAGAAGGGGTTGAATAATATGAAATATGCATTTGTTACCGGAGCGGCCGGGGGACTTGCCGGCGCCTGCGTTGAGGAAATGATGAGAAGGGGCGGCTGGACGATTTTCGCCGCCGATATGAACGAAGAGGGTCTCAATGCCCTGAGAGAAAAATGCGGAGACGGTATTATTCCGGTAGTTCTCGATATCACAAGCGATGAGAGCTGCGAAAAAGCGGTTGAACTCATAAAGCAGACCGCGGATCATCTCGACGTCGTCATAAACGCCGCCGGCATTCACACGATGGGCTCTCTTGTTGAGGGCAGCCCTCTCAAAGCCATCGAAAAGATGATTGACATCAACGTTCTCGGTATGATCAGAGTCAACCTTTATCTGTTTGACCTGATTGATGCCGCCAAAGGCAGGATAATCAACTTTTCATCGGAATGCGGATGGGAAAAGCCGCAGCCCTTCAACACACACTACGCAATCACGAAATATGCCGTCGAAGCTTATACCATGGGTCTGCGCCGCGAGCTGAATTTCATCGACATACCCGTTATCAAAATCCAGCCCGGCTCATTCAAAACCGGTATGCACGGACAGGCAAACGCCGGTTACCTCAAGCTTCTCGAAACAACAACGCACTATAAAGATGTGCTTACCGTTCTCAGCCCGCTGATGAAAGTCGCGCTCGCCCACCCGAATGACAAGAAATATCTTGTTGAAACCGTGATGCACGCGATTTACGATAAATATCCGAGAACAAATTACAAATGCAAAAACACCTGGTATCTTCAGGCGATCAACCCCATACCCGACAAGATTATAGATTTCGGATACAAGAAGGTTGTTTCAATCGGGTATAAAGTAATGAAAAAGATGGGTAAAGCAGAATAACCCCGGATATAAAACGCGCACCCGCTGCTCTGAGCAGCGGGTGCTTTTTATACATTACATTATATTATATTCAGTTCTTCAAGTTCGGACATTGCCTGAGCGGCTGATTTGAAAAGTATTCCCGTTCCGCCCGCCTCGCGCCATTCTCTGATATTCTGCTCGAGGTCGTCAATGAGGATACTTCCTTTGCCTTTGACAAAATTCTTTTTTTCCGCCTTATAGACGGTATTCACAACCACGGTATCCGACAGAAGGCGCTTTACCCATTCTGTTTTATCCTCTGCGGCATAAAGGATTCCGCGCCGCGCCTTGGGTATACCTGTAAGGATTTCGCATCTCTCGCCGAATCTGCCGTAAAGAGAGTCAAACATTTCACGGGCACCGGGCATAAGGTCAAGCTTTGAATAGAAGTGGTCGATTTTTTTGATCTGCTCCCACATCATATCGTCTCTCTCGGGGTTTTCATCCTGCTTTTCCTCTGCGGCTATCCCGCACAGCTCCAGGACTCCCTTTGAGAAATCGGCAAGCACGCCATCCATATCAAGATAAATTTTGTCAGCCTCAGTCTTTATGCTCATCTTCCTTGATTATTCCCGCTTTACGGGCAATCTCCTCTTTTTCTTTCTCCGCTTTTTCAGCCGCTTTCCTGTTCATCTCTTCAAGGCGGGCGGCCTCTTTTTCCGCAAGAATCTTATCCATTTTTTCGTGGATTTCTTCCATTGAAACGCCATCTGCAATCATCTGCTCATACTCTTCGTAAGGGATGCCGCCGATATAACACTGCTTGTATTTTACAGGCGGTTTTTTTATTGTGATGATTATGTTTATCGCAAGCAGGGCAAGCAGCGCCGCAAGATATACAAACGCTCCGAATTTAACGGAACCGCTGAAAAACTCGGGAAAAGCGGAATTGATCCCGGATGAAAAGCGGGTGAAGAATATAATTGAAACAACGGCGGCGGCAATCGCGACGCAGTTATTGAATATGTTTCTGATGTTTCCTTTTTTGCCGTTGGCGGCAACGAGGGCAACAAGGCTGACAACCACCATTGCAAGCGAAATCAGCACGGCGAAAAGCGAAACGGCATAACCGGTGAATCCCGCGCCCACAAGCTTTGAGCCCGTCATTTTAAACAGGCTGTCAAAATTCAGTGAGGAAACCGTATTTACAATAGTCACCGCATTTATCGACGATGTCTTCTGCTCTATAAACGGGCCGCTGTATGTCACGCTCGCGAGAGGAAGCATCAGCGTTGCCAGAGGCAGAATCGAAAGCGCAAGGCGGACCAGTGCGTAGGGCGAGCCCACAAACGATGCCTTGAGACGGTCTATTTTTTTCTGAACTCTGACATGGTCAAGCTCGGCTATATCCGCCTCTTCCTGCAGACGTTCATCCATATTGTAATATACGATATTAACGCCGCATTTGGGGCAATTCGGTTTATAATCGGTGAGTTTTAACTTATGACCGCATTTCGGACATTGCGCCATAAAATCATCCGCCTTCTCATAAAAATTCTGTACAGATAATTATATCATATATAAAAGATTCATACAACCGAAAAATATGCACAAAAAGGATAACATCAAATCAACAAATTTACTAAACTCAATCAGGGAATGCCCCATTGAGTGACGATTAATTATACTGCTCTATTATTGGCAACTTTCCAAACAGCATTCTGAAAAATGCGATTATCTTTGAGAAGAAGTCGGTTTTAACTTTTACAAGGATAAGTATAATTTGGGGTAATATCTTGTTTCATTTATCAGGGATGAAGAGTTTTTTCACTTGTTTATAAATCTGAATTTATATATCCCAGTACCGCCGAATGTTTTGTCATTCCATTCGGCCTCTATTTCGCATAGCCATTCCCCTTCGGGCAGATAGCCTTTTTCGTTCAGATTATACTTTATAGTTTCTCCTGTGTCACAGTTAGTCATATTGCATTTTATTATTGTAGGATTATATGAAATTTCTATGCTCGTCTTGTCTTTAAGAGAATATTTGTTGACAGTGTCCTTGTTGCGCACGAGCTTCAAAAACTGAATTTCTTCATCGGTTTCAGACTGCTTCGATTCCTCTGACCATGAAGAGTAAGGTAATTCCAATGCGTGCCAGGTATATGAAACAGGCTTTACCCAGCAAATAGCAGGAATATCATACTCGGTTATCTGCAACTCCGGAGGAAAAGTCTGCATTTTTATAGCGGTCATATCTATTTCAGTTTTTTGCCCGTTAAACCCATTGAGTAGGTATTCGCTCTTGAAATCCTTTTTATATCTTGCCGGAAGAGTTTGAGATTTTTCTCTTATATCAAAATAAGCATAAGTAATATTGCCTGTGTTGTAATTATCCGACAGTGCATAAATCAGCGCATCATTATCGGCATAAATTGCGAGAACGGTATAACCTTCTTTTGCTCCTGTTACTCCGTAAATCATCTTGCAGGCATCGGTGCGATACAGTTTTTTAAGTCGTTCCGATTCTGTTTCATATTCAGATTCATCATATTTTACGGTCAGCCAGCACATTTCACTGTTTTCATAAGAATAGTTATATTCGTAGTGAATATCATTAAATTCTGCAATTTTGCCATCGTCAATTGTCGCCGGGAATACAGGTATTTTTACCGGATTACCGTTAAGAAGATAATGGTAGCCGTAATTTATGAAGTTTTCGGCTGTTTCAACATAGAGAGCAGGTTTGTCATATCTGACGACTCTTTCAAGCTTTGTGGGCGGATAAATTAAAAATACACCTGAAAAAATCAGAAGTGGCGTAATAATTACCATAAGTATTATTACAACAGCTAAGATTTCTATTGCGATTGATATTTTTTCTTTTGGCTTTTTGTATTTATGCACTCTTTTGAGGAAATTATGTATTTCATCCTTATCCCCGAGCACCTTGACCGCTTCGGAATATGCCTCATCCTCGGTCAGACCGCAGGCTATGTTTTTCTCATAGTGATTCATGATATGATCGTATAGTTCATCACGGGCATCGCTACGCTCTGATTTACTTGCAATGCCCGAGCAGATTCTGTCGAGAATCTGACCTATATCGTTCTTTGTCATGAAATCACCTCCAGAGAATCCCTTCAAATTTACGCTCCGACAAGTTCAGCACCTCCGAGGACTTTGCCCACGGCAGTTGAGAATTCTTTCCATTCTTTTTCTTTTTCGGCTAACTGTTTAAGCCCTTTGTCGGTAATCTTATAATACTTCCTGCGTCTGCCCTCGGCCTCGCACCAGTAGGATTCAAGGCACTTATCCGCCTCAAGTGCGTGAAGAATCGGATATAGCGTACCCTCGTTCATTTCAAAAACCGAATCGCTGTTTATCCCGATTACCTTTATTATCTGATAACCATACATGTCGTGTTTGGAAATAACACTGAGTACAAGCATCGCCGTGCTTCCCTTTGTAAGCTCTTTATTGATTTTCATAACAATTCCTCCAATGTCGATAATGCATTGTATATCTATGCCTCGTTAATCTATGTATATCATAAAATTCTTAAATTGTCAAGAGGGTATTCAGCATTCTCTTGATCGCCTGTTATTTCTAAAACGAAAAGAGCCGGGGCGAAGGCCTCGGCTCGATTTTAATTATTTAATTGAGAGAGCTTTACTGATTTGCTAAAACCAGCTTTTCAATCTTTCGAGTATTCCTACTATCATATTCAAGCGCAAAGATATCGTTGAGGTCAATCGTTGCTGAGCCGTCAATTTCTCCGTATTCGGTAAGCAGCTTGACCTGAGCCGCATTATCGCTTAATGAAGAAACAAAGGCATATTGCATTCCATCGGAATTATTAATATCGAGCAACACCGATTTGTTTTCCTCGATTGACAGCAAAAGAAAATCTCTGATAAGATTTTCGAATTTCATCTGAACGGGCTCATGCCTGTTGTCTCCAATTAAAACATCAAGAGTTTCAAGATATTTTGTATCGGTTGCAATTTCGATTATATCCCGTAGATCCTCAACATGATATCCGTCATAGTCTCCGTAGGGCCCATATGACTGAAACGCTATTGATTTATCATCGCAGGCAATCACCGTCCCGCAGGAAAATTTGCCGTCGCTGTTTGTATAGAAATGCAACTCTGCCAACGCTCCACTTTTTAAAAGCTCATCAATTTTGTTTTTCATAGTTTTAAACTCCTTTAAGCTCCGTTCCTGTAATTAATTATTCTGTTCGGTCGGAACAGGTTTGGTATGATGTATATTCTTTTTGTCCCACAGAACATTTTCAATTCTGGTGCCGTTTATTATTACGGTGTCGTCATCCTCCCAGATAACTTCATCTCCGAATTCGGGATATTCAGTGAATATTTTTCTGTCAAAGCCCCTCAATCCTTTGTTCCTGTGCAGATAACATTCCAGCCCGAATGATGTTGTTGCTCCGCCGTTTGTCCGATATGCTATTACGGTATATGTGCCGCCCGGAGAATCATACCTTCCGATTTCCTCTTTATAACTGTCATGCATAGAATAATACAAAAGCGTAAAAAGGACAACCGGAATTGAAACAAAAGTGATTATGATAACAATAATGGATTTCATTTCAATCTTTTTTATCTTGTTCATCGGTTATCTCCTAAATCTGTAATCCTCTGTAATAAGCGGATTCTTTAAGGCGGTCGGCTTCAAACTTTTCATAATCTTCATCCGAAAAACCGTTTTCGGTAAAATATCTTTTTATATAGACGGGCTTCTGATTATCAGTAAACTGATTCTTGATTATCAGATAGCTTTTTATCTTTCCGTTTACGGCAACGGCTGACCAGTGTCTGTCTTCCGGATTGTCATTGAGTACAGCTTTGATATCTCCCGGAATTACGCTCGCGCAAAAGTCAATATATTCTTCCAATCCCGAATCATTGTATTTTGCGGCTGTTTTGGGATTAACCGCTTTTGCGAACTTTTGGAATGTTATCTTTCCTTCCGGATAAGAGCGGCAGAAAAAGTCTTTGATTGATTTGTAATATGACTTTTTTCGCGGGCTCCCGCTACCAGAAAGCTTTGAGAGATAATTGTAATAATTGATTCGTTTATATATCGCCT
>JAEEGL016202923.1_pt1 | contig 33663 bp, 21 predicted proteins | sample 9134231 | NCBI WGS metagenome assembly JAEEGL01 (sample SAMN16246548, study PRJNA631951) | gut metagenome | biome: gut microbiome; feature: rumen; material: fiber-attached | host: Bos | place: Iran: Karaj | collected 2018-10 | reverse complement strand
CCGCAACGCCTGTTTATCGGCATTGCGGACGGGTCATTTATCGCTTTTTAAGTTTTAGCGGACACCAATAATTGATAATATAAGAAGGGCGGACAACCATCTCGGTTGCCCGCCTTTTAGATAATTACTTGTAAAAAAGTCTTGTGGACGGTGGCTTGCCGCCGTCTGGTTTACTTCACAACCTTAGCGGTGCTGGTGGTGCCGTCGGTATAGGTGGTGACGACGATAGTCATGCCGTTAGCCTCCTGCATCTCCTGGCCGGCCACATTGTAATAGCGCTTGCTGGCAACGGTCTTATCGCTGGTCACGTCGGTCATGCCAGTGTTATTGTCATCATAGTAGTAACCGATCTCGGTAAGGGGAAGCTCGACGTTAGTACCACATCCCAGCGCAGCTGTTGCATCGGGAAAATCATCACCCATGGCATAATCCACGAAACTGGTCCAGTTGTTAGTGTAAGTCATTGCCTGGCCGCGGATGCCCGAGGTGTAGAAGGGAGCATAATCGCTACCCATGGTGCAGTTGTCGTCATCTTCAGCGTCAAAGACGATGGTCACCAGCAGGCTCTTGCCGGGAGTGAAGGCAAAATCAGGCACTTCAATGCTCAATTCCACGTCTTCGCCGTAGTTGTCAAGCAGGTTGATTTCATATTGGCCTTCAGCAACAGGTTCACCAAAGGTGAAGAATTGCTTCACACCTTCCACCACGGCAAACTCTGTGGCGTCGGTCTCCTGGAGGTAAACCTTCACGTTGCGGAGAAGCTCTTCAAAAGAGTCACTATGGTAAATGAAATTCAGGTATTTGATTTTCACGTTCTCTTTGCCGTCCAAGTCAGCCAGCAAGTCGGGAGTGTAAATCATCTGAGCACCTGTGTGGGCCAAATAGAAGTTGGTCGGAGCCATGTCAAAGTAAGATCCGTTGTAAATTTCAGTGGGACTGGAGTATTCTCCCACCTCGATCCAACTGAGGTCTTGGGCTTGAGCAGTCATTGTCAGTGCAGCGATGGCTGCAAGAATCATGTAGAATTTTTTCATACTGTTAAAAATTTAATGGTTAATAAAAGTTGGTTGTCTATACTTGAAAAGCATGAAATTGCTCCATTTTTTCGGTTGTAGTGTTGCAAAAATAGCAAATAATAATCAAAGCGCCAAAAAACAGGACAAAAAAACGAGAAAAACACAGGTTGGCCCGTCACAGGATTGTGGTCAGTGTGCCCATGATGCAACCCAACAATGCTCCCAGCCACACAATGGCGCGGAGTTCTTTTTTCATCACGTCCAGTATGATGGCTTCGGCCTCGTTCATGTCCATTTCGTTGATGCGTTGCTCGATGATGTCGCTGATGTCGATGTCCTGCAAGATGCGTGGCAGGTGCTCGATGATGATGGTGCGGTAGGCATTGAACACACCTCGTTTGATTTGTTCCACCTGCTCGTCACGGCCGGTTGTAAGCTGTCTCATGGTCATGCCCATCAATTCGCCTGCCTCCTTGTTGACAAGGTCTTGGATCATCTGTTGGGAGTTGTTTTGCAGGATTTCGTTGATGTGCTTGGCCAGGATTTTCTCGATGGGCTGGGCGAGGGGTTGTATAAACATTTCGGCACCCAAGCGGCCCGCCAGGCTGTTGCGCGTCTTTTCCATGACGTGCTCTGTTGCCATGTGTGCGATGCTGCTACCCAGGTCGCTGTTCTGTAACTTGGCCGTCACCATCTTGACAATGCCACCGGTGACATCGCTGCGCATGGCGCTGATGTCTTCGCTAGACAGGTAATGGAGGGCGAATTGCTCGATGGTTTCGTCATTATTGCTCTGAACGGCGACAAACTCATCGATGGCATTACCGATTTTTGTCAGCATATCATCGCTTAACAGACTCTTTTCCAGCACCTCGCGATTCATCAGATTCTCGCTCACCGCCTTGCCGATGGCACCGGCCAGGCGCGCTTTCTCTTTGGGGATGATACCTGGTGTGAACGGCACGTGCAAGCCCATGATGTATTTGGCCTGATGGGGCCTGAACAGCATGCGGATGGCGATATCGTTAGTGATATAACCGATGACGGCACCCACAGCAGGACCTATAAGATAATGAAGCATAACTCTTGAATTCTGATTTATCTCAAATCAACAACTTGTGTGCCGTCAGGCACCTGCGACTTGTCAAAGGTGAACGTTGTGGAAGGCAGGGACTTGTGCTTGTAGCCTGTTATCTTGATGGTATAGACCGACTTGTCCTGCATCTCAAACCGCGCGGTGCGCAGCAGTGAAGTTGTCTCGTCGAAGTAGAGCCACAGCGTCTTGATGTTGTCTTTCTTCTTGGGCGTGAGCTTGATGGCGTATGTCTTGGCGGTTTTTGCCTTGGCCTTCTTCATGTTGAAGTTCGCTTTGAAGTGCTGCACAGCGGCGATTGGGTTTGTCATCTGCAACTCATCTTGTGTCGGCGAGGTGATGTTCACTTCACTTGTCACGGGCGACCACGACCACTGAGTCTTGCCGTCATACCAGCATTTGGCTTCGGGAGAGATGATGCGGAACTTGTTGCCCTGCATCGACAGGGTGCCTGAACTGGTGCCTTGGGGTGTTGTGACACTGTAACTGGCGGTGACGCCGCCACCCACGTTGATGGCTGCCACACACTTGTCGAGCATTGCCTGGGGCGTTTGGGCCATTGCGATGATGGCCAGCAGGGCTGAAATGATTACAATCGATATCCTTTTCATAAAATCTGTCTGTTATATCTGGTTCTTCTAGAAAACCTAGAATGCAAAAAGAGTGCCAACCCGCAAGGGACGGCACTCTTGTGATGGGGATTATGAGAACAGCTGGTCGATGTCCATGGGGCTGACGAGCACTTGGCGAGGCTTGCTGCCCTGGGCCGGGCCCACAATGCCGGCGTGTTCCATCTGGTCCATCAGTCGACCAGCACGGTTGTAGCCGATTTCGTATCGACGCTGCAACGATGAGGTGCTGGCGGTGTTGCCCATGACGATAAAGCGCACAGCCTCCTCGAACAGCGGATCCCTGTCCTTGACGTTGCCCACGTTGGCATCGCCACCGCCGCCTTCGTCCTTGCCGACATATTCGGGCAGCAGATAGGGCTCCTCATGGCTGATGTCGCGGTCGTTGTCTTCCTGCTCCTTGATAAAGTCGCAAATGCGCACGATGTCCGGCGTATCGACGAACGGGCACTGCAAACGCGTCACCTCACCATCGATTTGGAACAGCATGTCGCCACGGCCAATGAGTTGCTGGGCACCTGTACGGTCGATGATAATCTGGCTGTCGATGCGCTGGGCAACGGCAAAGGTGATGCGACCGGGGAAGTTACCCTTGATCAGGCCGGTAATGACCTTGGACGACGGACGTTGCGTGGCGATAATCATGTGGATGCCCACGGCGCGTGCCTTCTGGGCAATGCGCACCAGCGGAGTCTCGACCTCTTTGCCGGCTGTCATGATCATGTCGCTGAACTCGTCGATGATGCCCACGATATAGGGCATGTAGGGATATTTCTTCTCGCCGTGCTCGTCTCGCAGTTCGCGCAGTTCACGGCGCCACTTGTCGTTATAGTCTGTAACGTTGCGCACTTTGGCCTCTTCCAGCAGGCGGTAGCGGTCTTCCATCTCCTGCACCAGACTGTTGAGCGTCTTGATGACACGGTCGGTGTCGGTGATGATGGCTTTCTCCTCACCAGGCGTTTTGGCAAAGAAGTATTTTTCCAGGTCGGCATATATGCTGAATTCCACGCGTTTGGGATCCACCAAGACAAATTTCAGTTCTGACGGTCCTTTCTTGTAAAGCAGCGATGTGATGATGGCATTCAGACCGACGGATTTACCTTTGCCGGTGGCACCTGCCACGAGCAGGTGGGGCATTTTGGTTAGGTCAGCTATGAACACCTCATTGCTCACTGTGCAACCCAGGCACATGGGCAGTTTGGCGCGGCTTTCCTGGAAGGCCTTCGAGGCCAGCACCTCACGCATGGGAACCACTTGTGGATCACGGTTGGGTACCTCGATACCGATAGTGCCCTTGCCAGGCATGGGCGCGATGATGCGGATGCCCAGCGCGGCCAGACTCAGAGCGATGTCATCCTCCAAGCCGCGTATCTTGTTCACGCGCACACCGTCCTGCGGTACTATCTCGAACAGGGTTACCGTGGGCCCCACGTGCACCATGATTTCCTTGATCTCAATGCCGTATTTGCTCAATGTGTCGCGGATGCGCTCCTTGTTCTCGTCCTGTTCCTGCTTGTCCACGCTATTGGGGTTCATGCGGATGTCCTGCAGCAGATCCAGTGAGGGGAAACGATAGTGGCGGTATTCGCCCGTTGGATCATGAGGGTTGCTCACGTCGGTGCTGGTAGCGATAGGTTTCAGGCGGGCCGTTACTCCGTTGTCGGGCGTGTTCCCATTTGCTTTGGCGCGTGGCTTGCGCACACGGTTAGTGAATGACGATTTCATGGGTTTGTCTTCGTCTTGATCCTTATCGTCTTCCACAATGCGCTGCTCACCGCCCAGGAAAATGGATTCGCCGCTCTGGCTCACCACTTTCTCGGTCTCCTCCTTGCTGCGGCTGCGCTTCTTGCCTATCTCGCGTTGCAGTTGGCGATACAGGGCATTAAACGTCTGGTAGGTCAGGAATACCCACAGCATGAAGATGACAAGATTTACCGCAATCATGCCATATATACCAAAGAGTCCCAGCAACCATTTGTTGGCATAGAAACCGAAATAACCTCCCAGTGGGAAGAAGGTGATGGGTTTCATGAAATAGGTCGCAGCTCCTACGATCATCGAGAAGGTGAAGATGCTGAACAGGCACACCAGAGTGTAGGAGAAGAAGTGAGCCTTCTTGCCCTTGCGCACCAGTCTCATGCCCAGCGTCAGCAGCCACACTACTATGATGAATGCGGCCACACCCACGCCGCTCGAGATGAAGAAGTCGCTCATCGACGCCCCGGCGGCAGCTCCAGCATTGCGGATTTGGTCGGGAACTTGGGCGTTCTCGATCATTGAGTAGTTGGTGATGCGGTTCTGGTCGCTCATTCCTGCTGACAGGAAAAACGACAAGAACGAGATTAGCAGGTAGATGCCTGTGAGCAGCAGGATGATACCCGTGACGAAGCGCAGCCTGCCGTTCTGGAAAAATGCCAGAAAGCGTTGCCACTTGGTCACGTTTTCGTTATTGATGGCTTCTTCTACCTCACGCGCCCTGCGGTAGTCCTCCGACTTTTGGACACCGCTGATGTCGGGAGCGAAATATCCCTGATTATCACTCATTTTCTTATTGTGGTTGCTTTGACTCTTGCTCATTGTTGCTATCGATTTTTTTGGGGCTGTAAAATTACAAAATAAAATTGGTTTACAAACGCAAACCACACACTTTTTTTTCATTAAAACTCAAAAAAATGTCTCTCCAAAACAATCAATACCTTACGCTCATAATCAATGCTGCCGCACATAATAATGTGCAACATCAAGTGAAAAAACTTTTCTAGCATTAGTCTTTTCTCCAGAAGGAACGGGTGAAGATGACGAGAACGGTAAACAGTTCGAGACGTCCTACCATCATTTCAAAGGCGAGTACCCATTTGGCAGCTGGATGAAGCACCACCCACGAACTGCTGGGACCGGTCACGCCATGGCCGATGCCCACATTACTGATGGCTGACATCGACGTGTACATCGCGTCAAACACGGGCAGACCAAAGAAAGTGAGATACAACGCCACAACCATGATAATGAGAATATAGACGGTAAAGAAGGTGTTTACCTTGCTCACCACATGCGAGGGAATCGGTTTGCCGTCGATGTGCACGGCGCGCACCGAGTTAGTGTGCAGGACGCGGTAAAACTCGTTGGCAGTGTTCTTGAGCAAGACAATCAGGCGATCCATCTTGGCACCGCCCGAAGTTGAGCCTGCCATTCCGCCAAAGAACATCATCACCATCAGGATAACCGTGACAAATTCGCCGCTGTTCTCATAGTCAAAGGTGGAGAATCCTGTTGAGGTGATGGCCGACAATGTGTCGAAAGCTGCATAGATGAAACGGTCGCCATGGTTGTCTAGGAAACCCCTGTAAATCATGTAGATGAAAATCCCCACGGTAGTAATCAGGGTGGTCATGCAGTACCAGCGCAGGGTGTTGTTGTGCCTGATTCTCTTGAAGTTGCCGCGTATTGTGGCCGCAATAATAGAGAAACTGGTGCCGCCGATAAACATGAAGATGATGACCACGATAAACACATAACTGGACTGCCAGTAATCCAAGCCGATATTCTTGGTGGAATATCCGCCTGTCGAGGTGGTGGTCATCGCATGGCAAACGGCATCAAACCAGTCCATAGGGCCAAAATACAGCAAAGCAGTCAGCAAAGCGGTCAAACCGATGTAGATGAGCCACAGGTCTTTAGCCGTCTGGCTCACGCGCGGGCGCAACCGTTCATGAGTGATACCGGTCACCTCGGCATTGAACATGGCTATGCCGCCTTTCTGATTCAGCATGGGTATGACGGCCAGGGTGAACAGGATAATTCCCATGCCTCCAATCCACTGTGTCATCGCACGCCAAAAGAGCACACCGTGTGGAATTTCCTCAACATAGTGTATCACGCTGGAGCCTGTGGTAGTGAAGCCGGCCATTGTCTCAAAGAAGGCGTCGGTCACGTTGTCAAAGGTGTAGCTGAACAGATAGGGCAACATGCCAAAGATGGAGAAGAACACCCAAATGATAGCCGTGAGCATGAACCCCTCGCGCTTATGCATCGACGTGCTGCGAGGTTTGATGCCAAAGACCATCAGCGCGCCTGAGGCAGCGGTAATGGCGCAGCTGTATATGAAGGCACGAAGCGAAGTTGTCTCGTCAAACCACCACGACACAGCCAAGGGTAACAGCATGAAAGCCGCTTCGATGAGCAGCAGCCAGCCCTGCATGCGCAACACGATGGCAAAATTGATATTTTGTTTGTACCGCTTTGGCATAATCTTTTTAGGAGAAATATTTGTCGAGTTTGTGCATCGCACCTTGCAGGCAAAAGACCACCACGTGGTCACCTGCCTGGATGCGTGTGTTGCCGTTAACGAGCTGTCCCTTGCCATCGCGAACCAGGCCGGCGATTGTGAAATCTCGGCTCAGTTTCAGGTCTTTAACATCGGCACGGGTTACGCGGTCGCCTTCCTCGACGATGACTTCGGCAACCTCTGCATCAGCAAGGGCCAGGCAACGGGCATTGTCCTCATCGGCATCGATCAGGATCTGATAGATGCGGCTCGATGCCAGCAGTTTCTTGTTGACGATGGTACCGATGTTAAGCGCTTCGGCTTCATAGATGAATTGGATGTCTTCGACCTGTGCGATGGTTTTTGGCACACCGTTGGTTTTGGCAATCATGCATTCCATCATGTTCACGGCGCTGTTATCGCCCAGAGCGATAAAAGCGTCATAGTAGCTCACGCTTTCTTCCTCATTAAGTTCGGTGTCGCGAAAATCACCTTGCACAATATTGCAGTTGGGATAGCGCTGTGCAAGATAGTCGCATCGTTCCAGGTCACTCTCGATAATTTTTATTTCTATCGTTTTCCCCAGTCGCTTGATGAGTTGTTCAGCAATGTCGTTGCCGCCCACGACGAGTACATTGTCCACTGGCGACTGTGTTTTGCCACACACCTCGCGCACTTCGTCGATGTGGTCTCGGGTAGTTGCAATATAGACGATGTCGTTTTCCAGCACGCGGTCATCGCCTCGCGGAATAATGATCTCACGGTTGCGCTTAATGGCCGACACATGCAAGAAATTGCTGATGTTGGACACGTCCTTGAGCATGTGGTTGACGATGCGGGCGTTAGAGCGGATTTTCACGCCCACGACAATGAGCTCACCATCAAACAGTTCAAACCAGTTCCTGGCCCACGTGCGTTTGATGGCACTTGCGATTTCCTTGGCAGCCAGCATTTCAGGATAAATGAGGTGGTCGATGCCTAGAGTAGTGAAGTGCTCACGCCAGTTGACATTGAAGAACTCATCGTTGTCGATGCGGGCGACAGTTTTTTTTGCACCCAGTCGTTTTGCCATCGAGCATGCAAGGATATTGCGTGCCTCACTCTTGGTAACTGCGATGAACAGGTCACAGGATCCGGTCTTAATGGCATTCAAGTCGCTGAAAGAGATGGCGTTGCCCTGATAAGTCAAGAGGTTATAATTCTCCAATGGCTCCAGCTTTCTGTTCTCAGGATCCATGACGATGATGTCCTGCTCCTCATTACTGAGCATCTTGGCCAAATGGGTTCCGACTTCTCCTGCTCCGGCGATTACAATTCTCATTGTCTTTATGCTTGTTAGATGATTATCATTTACTCTGTGACTTCATTTCAAGGATGGCATTCTCCAGCGATTGTGCATCCATTCCACAGCGTTCATACAGTTCGGCGACAGTGCCCTGGTGGACAAACTCGTCCTGCACGCCTAACATTTTGAGGTTGTTATGGCGGTTGTGTTGCGTTAGCCACTCGGCAACGGCTGAACCCAGACCCCCCACGACAGTGCCGTCCTCGATGGTGATGATACTGTGGTATTGGCGGGTAACTTCCTCTAGGATTTCCTCGTCGATGGGCTTGAGATAAATCATGTCATAATGTCCCACCTGGATGCCACGCTCGGCAAGGCGTTGGACGACATCAATCACCTCGTTGCCGATGTGACCGATGCTCAGCACGGCAACATCCTCGCCCTGACTCATGCGACGTCCTTTGCCTACGGGTAGGGGCTCCATCTCGTTGTGCCAGTCGGCAATAACGCCTTTGCCTCGCGGATAGCGGATGGCAAATGGCCCCATGCCCTCTTGCTGGGCTGTAAACATGAGATTGCGCAGGTCGTGCTCGTTGATGGGCGATGTAACTGTCATGCCGGGGATGCAGCGCAGATAGGCAAGGTCAAACAGGCCGTGGTGCGTCACGCCGTCTTCGCCGACGATGCCGCCGCGGTCGATGCAGAAGGTTACAGGTAACCCTTGTATGGCCACGTCATGGATAATGGAGTCATAACCTCGTTGCAGGAAGGTGCTGTAGATGGCGCAATAGGGATGCATGCCGTCCTTGGCCAGTCCGCCTGCAAATGTTACCGCATGGCCCTCGCTGATGCCCACGTCAAAGGCGCGTCTGGGCATCGCTTCGAGCATCAGTGACATTGACGTGCCGCTGGGCATGGCAGCGGTAATGCCCACAATTTTGTCGTTTTTCTCGGCCAGTTCCACAAGTGTCTTGCCAAAGACGTCTTGATACTTGATGGGACCGCCTTTGCCGCCCTTGCTGCGCTCGCCGGTTTCCTCGTCAAATTTGCCGGGAGCATGCCAAGTGGCAGGGTCGGCCTCGGCAGCAGCAAAGCCTTTTCCCTTGATTGTGCGCACATGCACCAGTTTGGGGCCAGTCATGTCCTTGATTTCGCGGAAAACCTTTACCAACCGCTTCACGTCATGGCCGTCGTACAGGCCGAAGTAGCGGATATTCAAGCCCTCAAAGATGTTCTGCTGACCGGACAACAGCGATTTCATTGCATTGGAAAAACGCATGATCAGTCCCTTGCGGTTGTCGTTGATGACATTGTGGCGGCGCAGGAACTGATAGGACTTGTAACGCAGTTTATTATAGCGGTGCGATGTGTGCAGGTCGCTCATGTAGGAACTCAAGGCGCCCACATTAGCGTCAATGGCCATATCGTTGTCGTTGAGGACGATAATCAAATTGTTGGGGTTGGTTGTGGCGTTGTTGATACCTTCAAAGGCCAATCCGCCGCTGATGCTGGCATCACCGATGACAGCGACCACCTTGCGTTCTTGGTTGTCCTGCAACTCAGCGGCAATTGCCATACCCAATGCAGCCGAGATGGAATTGGAGGCATGACCGGCAGTGAAGGTGTCATACTCGCTCTCGGCGGGGTTGGGAAAGCCGCTCAGGCCGTCCAACTTGCGGTTGTCGTCAAACTGGTCACGGCGGCCCGTCAGGATTTTGTGAGCATAGGCTTGATGTCCAACATCCCACACAAGACGGTCGTCGGGCGTGTTGAACACATAGTGTAGTGCTACCACAATTTCCACGGCACCCATGCTTGATGCGAAATGTCCGGGGTTACTTGATAGCTCGTGTATCATATATTGCCGCAGTTCAGCGCATACTTGGGGTAGCTGGTCAATGCTCAGCTGCCGCAGGTCGGCTGGTGTGTCGATGCGCGCCAGCAGTGGGCAATGTTCTTGTATGTAGGGTTTTGTCGTCATGGCTTAGTCATTTTTTTTCACGTATTTCTTGTACAGGGGTACAAACACGATGATTCCCGACGCCACAATGGTGAAAATCACCATGAAGTCGATGCGTGCCGCGCGAGTAAGCAGCAACCAGCACAATCCCACCCACAGGAGCAGGATGCACACAAACCGTATCATATTCCCTGTCGTCATAACGTACGTTTTATTGTCTTTATAACCTGCAAAGATAATGATTATTTCCCAAACAATAGCCGATTGACTCTTTTTTTGTCCCTTTGTAAAAAAACTAAGGACAGAACCCGATATTTCGGATCCTGTCCCGTGAAAGTTTAGCTGTTGCTATTATCTGTTTACCAAGTTTGCATAAGCAGGTAATCGATCAGGGTGGTCACGTCAGCGATGTTGACCTCGTTATCCAAGTTGCAGTTGGCAGCTTCCAGGTCAACGTTGGTGGTGTCCTCTAAAAGCAAGTAGTCGATCAGAGCAGTCACGTCGGCGATATTCACTTCATGGTCACCATTCACGTCGCCGCGCATGGTTTCGGGCTCATCACCAGGTATTACATAGCCATCATAGGGGTACACGTTGATTACCATCTCATTGCCTGATCCGTTGAAATTCCATGTTTCACCGTTGTGATATACAGTGAAGGCACCGAACTCAAACCAGCCGTTATACCTTTCGTACCAGCCCCAGTTCATGTGGAACTTACCGTCGGCATCCACACCGTCAAGAACCCATGCATGACCATCGACAAAGTCAAGATTGTGATAAGGAATGGGGTGTCCTGCTTCTAACTCGGCATAGATGAGCGCTTTCCATTCGTCCTCGGTGTACTTGTTGCTGTTGTCGCAGTAGTAGGCAGGGTCAATGCCTATCAACTTGACATTATCATTAAATCCCATCTTTTTAAAACCATCGCGTTGGTCATAGGAGTAGGCGCCACTGGAACTAGCATAGCGGACCTTGCAGGCTTGACCACAATAACGGCACAACTTTGCCACCTCGTTGGCTTGCTCGTCGGTATAAGTGCCGAGTGACACACCGCCAGTGGATGGATTGTAGATGGTATAAGCATCGAGCATCAGGCTATAGTCAAATGTGGTGGCAGGAAGAGCCGAGATCCACTGACTCCAAGAAGCCTGGTAGGACTCAAGTTCATCGACCTCAGTCGGATATTTCCAGTAGTACATGATTTGAGCCATGGCAAGAGGGCCACAACCTACAGCGGCGTGCTCGCTACCTGACATCGGGCAGAGGCGGTCCATGGGTTCGTCTTGTCCCCATGTGGATTTCAACATGGGTTCGATAACATTACCACGATTGACTTCTTTTTTGGTAAAGAGTTCTCCTTTGTAACTCTGCATCTCCTCAATCTGGTTCTTGTACAGTTGCAGATAGCCTTTCATGTTACCGGGCAGCTCGTTCATGTTGATGTTGCCCTTGTCACCATAGGCGAGAACCTGCTTGGCGCGGTCATCACCGGCGATGATGATCCAACCGCCACCCTGAACGTTGAAAACGTAGTAAGCATTGCCTTTCACGCTAGAAGCCTCGGTGTGAGCCAGCTTCAGGTCAGAAAGAGCCGCGGTCTTGAAAGTAGTCGAACTGGCTGCGTGCTGTTTGAGGAACTGGCTGGCTGCCATGCGTGCGGTAGCGGCATCTACACTTGCTGCTTGGGCATTAAATGACAAAGCAGCTACGGTGGCTAATGCCATCGAACTCATGATACGTAAAATCTTCATAATTAGAAATTAATTTAATATGTTAATGTTAAAAGTGTTATATCGAGTTTATTCAGCGGCAAAGATAAGCATTTTTTGGAAATTGCACACGAATCGTCGCCAAAATTGCATATTGATGCCATGTCTTTTCTTTTGCCGGCTGATGTTGGCATGGGTTTATCCATGAAAAAAGCCTGTCAGAATTGATGTGAATCAATGCTAACAGGCTTTGTGTCAAAGGTTATAATGCTCTAATAACTTTTAATTGAAATTCAGCAGACTGTCAATCAGAGCGGTGACATCGGCGATGTTGATTTCGTTGTCGCCGTTCACGTTGGCTGCCTCAAGGTTGATACTAGTGTTACTGGTACCAAGCAAGTAATCGATTAATGCCGTGACATCAGCGATGTTGACTTCATTATCGTTGTTGACGTCGCCAATCAAAACGGTAACAGGAGGTTGCCATCCTTCGGGAGGCTCGACACCGATGAGCATCTCATGGCCAGAATTGAACTGGAGGTAGTCGCCATCACGATGCGTCATGTTCAGCGCGGTGGACGCATACCAGCCGTCACACGTGCCATACCAACCATAGTTGAAGTGGAACTTGCCGTCGCTGCGATAGCCATCGCAGATAAAGGCGTGTCCGCCACCACCGTAAATGTCGTTAGCCGCATACAGGATGGGGCGGCCTGCATCAAGCTCGGTCTTCATCATGGCTTCCCACTGGGCGGTCGTATAGCTGGTGCTGTACCATCCGTTCTTCTGCACATACTGGGCACTGGAACGGTAGCCGAAGAACTTCATGGCGTCTAATTGATCTTGAGTATAGGCACCGCTGCCCTCGGGGCTGTAATCCATTTCCACGGCCTGGCCGCAGTAGCGCGAAAGCTTTGCTACCTCTTGAGCCTGTGCGTCGGTGTAAGTGTCCTGAATCAGCTGGCTGGTATTCCAGTCCCAATGGCAATAGGAATTGAGCATCAGACTGTAATCAAATGTGGTTGCAGGTAGATCTGACACATATTGCCTGATGGAATAGCAGTAGAAGCGTGCGATGCTGCTGCTGCTCTCGGGATACTGCCAGTATTTCATCACCTGGGCCATTGCAGTGGCGACACAGCCAACAACGCAGTATTCGCCTTGATAGACGGGACATTGCAGATCATAGGGCATCTCCTGGCCCCAGTTGGTTTTGATGAGTGGATCCACACCGTTGCCGGCATTGAACGATTGCGGTGCGGGCAAGAGATCGTCGCCCTTGTAGGTCTGCAAGAACTCAATCTCATGCTTGTAACCGCTCAACAGGCCTTGAAGGCCGTAAGGCAGGTGATTGAAGTCCAGCTGCCCCTGGTCACTGTAACCCAGTACCTGAGTTGCACGGTCCTCACCAGCAATAATGATAAAACCGCCACCGGCGATGTTGAACGCGTAGAAATCGTTGGCACCCTTCAGGGCACTCGATGCCTCGGCGTGAACAAGCCTGATGTCGGTTTGAGACAAATTTGACTTGAAGCCACCCTTTGCGGCCTGTTGTTGGATAAACTGGCTGGCCATGGTACGTGCTGCTTGGGCACTGATGTTACCAGCACTGGCGTTGAGCGCTGTCATTGCCAGTGCAGCAAGCGTCAGTGAACTCATAAGTTTTTTTATCATTCTCATGATAGTGTTGTTGATTGTAATTAAGGTTAATTATATGAATAAAGTTTATGGTTTCTATTTGTTAATATCACGACAGGAGTGTGTCGATCAGGTCGATGACATCACCGATGGTCAAGCCAGGCTTCTCGCCTGTCAGCAACCAGTCGATGGTCGTGGTTACGTCATCAATGGTGAATGGCGTATTGTAACGTGCAACGTGTCCTACTACTCTGAGTTGACTGCTCTCGCACTCAATTGGTGTGCTCACGCGGGCACTGGAGCCCTGATAATAACGGAACTGCAGCGAGTAAGAACCACTCTCCAGTGTGGTGGGAAGGGTGATGGCACCAGACACGGTGCTGCCTTGCTCAAAGTTAGCCGTGACGACGTTAATCGCTTGGCTGCTGGCTTTTATTTTGTCTTCAGCGTTGTTGAGCGAGAAGATCAGGTTGAAGCTGGTGAAGGAGGTCATGAACTCGACGCCGCTAGCTTGAACGGGCATGGCTTCACCCAGCACGAACAGGTCATCAGTAGAGCTCAGAAGGTCGGCTGAGATGAGACAATAGCTGGGAGGAACCACACCCAACAATATACTGTGGTTAGAGTTGAAACGAAGCTCATCGCCATCGCGGTGCGTCATGTTCAGAGCTGTGGATACATACCAGCCGTCACAGGTGCCGTACCAGCCAAAGTTGAAGTGCAGCAGGCCCTCGCTGTTATAGCCGTCACAGACGAAGGCATGGCCGCCGGCGGCAGGGTCACTGGCGCTGTACAGGATGGGATAACGCTTGTCAAGTTCTTCCCTGACCATGGCTTCCCATTCGGCAGTGGTGTAGTTGGTTCCCCACCAGCTGTCGCGATCCTCTTCATGGGCGGAGGCACTGTAGCCAAAGTCTTTCATTGCTGCCAGTTGGCTGAAGGTATAGGCGCCGCTACCGTCAGGGCTGTAACCCATGTCCACGGCTTGACCGCAATAGCGACTCAGCTTGGCAACCTCTTGGGCCTGCTCGTCAGTGTAGGTGTCCTGGATGAGTTCACCCAGATCATAATCCCAGTGGCAATAGGAGGGAAGCATCTTGTTGTAGTCAAATGTGGTTGCAGGCAATGCAGAAAGGGTCTGGCCGATGTCATAGCAGTAGTAGGAACCCACTCCATTGCAGTTTGTCGGATAACGCCAGTAGTACATCACTTGGGCCATCGCCGTAGCTACGCAACCCACAACGCAATACCTGCCCTGATAGATGGGGCACTGCAGGTAATAAGGCATCTCCTGGCCCCAGTTGCACTTGAGGAGCGGCTCAACGCCACTGCCGCGTTTGGTGCGTACGACAGGAGTCATCTTCAGTTCGGGATGGGCTTGCAGATATTCGATTTCTTCTTTGTAACCACGCATCAGCGCCTTGAAGTTGTCGGGAAGGTTCATAAAGTCCAGCCGACCTTTGTCACTGTAGCCCAAAACTTGGCTGGCGCGATCATCGCCTGCGATAATGATAAAACCTCCGCCATCGATGTTGAAGGCATAGTATGCATTGGCATTGGCATCAACCGAAGAGGCCTCAACATGGGCCACTTTCAAGTCGGCTGATGCGGGAGCTTTAAGCGAGCCGGGAGTTACGGCAGCGTGAAGTTTAAGGTAACTGTTGGCAACACCACGTGCCGAGTTCAGATTCACGTTAGCGGCATTAACGTGCAGACCCATAATGGTCAGCACAGCAAATGCACATACAAGATTCTTGATGTTCATAAATTGGAATATAAAAGGTTATTATTGTTGAATGATTATTAATTAGCTGCCAAAAGTAGTAAGTTTCTGCTAAAATAGCAAGAAATGACGAGATTATTTAGCCAAACATGCGTTTTTTCAAAAAAAAGACGCTAATGTCAACTGTGTCTTTTTTAGAGCGATTTAAAATATAAGTGGTGAGTATCACACGACACTCACCACTATAATTAATAAGAAATAGTTGTCAAATTAATTATTGAAGCAGAATCACGTCGATGAGTGAAGTGACATCATCGATGGTGACCTGTAAGCTGCTTGAAGGCGTGCCAACGAGCAAATAATCGATCAATGTGATCACATCACCGATAGTAAACTTGGTATTGAATTTTGCGAATTTGCCAGAAACAGTCAACTTGCCTTGTGACGTCCCTACGGTTGTCTCTGTACCGTCCATGAGGTAGTTGAATTGCAGGTCATAGGTGCCGTCATTCAGCGTTGTGGGCAGCGTGATGGCGCCATTGATGTTGCTGCGCTGAACAAACTCGCTCTTGACGATGTTAATCGGCTCGCTAGTCGCTACACGGTTACCCTCCTGATCGGCCAATGTAAACGTCATGTCAACGTCGCTGAAGGTCGTGTAAAGACTTACTCCAGTTGCTTGAGAATGAAGCGTCTCTCCCAATATGAGTAAATCACTTTCGGCATCGATGTCCTGAACGATGACCTTGCAATATACAGGAGGTGCCATATCAACAAACATATAGTGGTTGGCGCCATAATCGCGGTAATCACCAGTGAGGGTGGTGGTGATGATTGCTGTTGTGAGGAACCAACCGTCATTAACGCCAAACCAGCCCAAGTTAATGTGGAAATAATCGTTGCTGTCATAACCGTCAAAAATGAAGGCATGGCTAACGGACGTATTGCCAACATGTTTGGCTCCATACATGATGGGGCGGCCAGCGTCCAGTTCAGCACGCATCAGATTTTCCCAACTTTCAGTAGTATAGGCGCTTGTGCGAGAGAGATTTTTGGCACTTGAATTATAACCAAGGGTCTTCATTCCATTCAGTTTTTTGTTGCCGTCAGTAGAACTACCACCTACAGCATAACTCATTTTAGCAGCCTGGCCAACGTATCGGCACAATTTAGCTACTTCCTGAGCCTGCTCATCGGTGTATACATCCTGAACAGTTTCGCCAAGGTCGAAGTCCCAGTGGCAATAACTGAGCAGCATCTTACTGTAGTCAAATGTGGTTTCGGGCAGATCTTCCAGGGTAGTGCTGATCAAGGAACAGGTGTAACCAGCAATGGGACCACAGGTCTTTGGGAACTCCCAATAATACAATATCTGGGCCATTTGAACACCGGCGCATCCCACTTTACAATAATATCCCCTATACATCGGACACTGGAGGTAATAGGGCATCAGTTGACCCCATTGTGTCTTGGTGAGCGGCTCAACGATAACTTCGGTGTTCTCGCTGATGCGGCGCTGGGGCACGTTCAAGCTGGGATTGGCTTGCAGGTATTCAATCTGTCTCTTATAGTCATTTAACAATGCCATCAAGTTATCGGGCATGTTGTTGAAATCTAGTCGGCCCTTGTCGCTGAAACCCAGTACCTTGCTGGCACGGTCATCGCCAGAGACGATGACGAAACCACCACCATCGATATTAAAGGCATAATATGCGTTAGCACTTCGGTCAACCGATGAGGCCTCGGCATGGGCCAGCCTGAGATCGGCCAAGGCAGGAGCCTTGAGGGAGCCGGGAGTGGCACAGCGAAGCTTAAGGAAATTGTTTGCTGCCAAGCGTGCTGCATTTACGTCAACATTGGCGGCATTCATGTTGAATCCTATCACTGTAGCTAGTACGATCAAACTAACGCTCAGGAATTTTGTGATATTCATAACTAGGAAAAGAATTAATAATTAATTATGTTGCAAAAGTAGATATTTTCGCTTTAAATGGCAAATATTGGCGTTTTTTTCTTTGTGTTCAACTGTAAATCATGGGGTTGTGTCGTGTTCTCAGAATAATGTTTGGCCATTGTTTTTCTTGGCGAATACATATTTTTTGTCAAATGATGAAAACAAGGTGTTGCTCAATAGGAAAACAATTAGTAAATTTGCAACGTGGAATAATCATTATTCAAATTTCTGAAAAGAATACAACTTTAACTTAACTACTATTATATGAACAATTTTATCTATGACATTCCTGTAAAGGTCTATTTTGGAGAGAATCAGTTGCAACACCTGAGCGAGGAACTGGCAAAATTCGGAAAACGAGTACTGCTTACCTACGGTGGTGGCTCTATCAAGCGTACGGGGCTCTATGATGCAGTGGTCGCTGAGGTTAAGAAAGCTGGTATGGAACTGTTTGAGCTCTCAGGGATCGAGCCCAATCCCCGCATTGATAGTGTGCGTCGGGGAGCTCAGATGTGCAAGGAGCACAACATTGATGTGTTGCTCGCTGTGGGTGGCGGTTCCACTATCGATGCCACCAAGTTCATGGCAGCGGGTGCCATGGTGGACCATGACCCGTGGGACTTCTTCAACGAGAAACGGGCTCCCATAACTCAGGCGTTGCCCATCGTCAGCATCCTCACACTCTCGGCCACTGGTAGCGAGATGGATGCAGGTGGTGTCATCAGCAATCCTGAGACCAATGACAAGATCGGCAGGGTAGTGCGGCCCACTTTGTTACCCAAGGTGTCTTTCCTGGATCCGACAGTGACCTATACTGTGAGTCCCTATCAGACCGCATGTGGCGCTGCTGACATGCTCTCACACATCTTTGAGGTCTATTTTAACATGGAGCCAGACCTTTACATGCTCGACTGTTTCATGGAGGGCATGATGAAGACGATTATCAAATATGCTCCTATTGCCATCAAGGAGCCGGAAAACTATGAGGCACGTGCTAACTTGATGTGGACATCGTCATGGGCCATCAACGGATTTATCGATGGCGGCAAGCGACTGGCGTGGAGTTGCCACCCGATGGAACATGAGGTGTCGGCCTATTACGACATCACCCATGGCTTGGGCCTTGCCATCATCACGCCGCGTTGGATGGAATACTGCCTGAGCGAGAAGACGGTCAGCAAGTATGTGCAGTTTGGTGTGAATGTCTTCGGCATTGACGAGAACCAGCCTGCAATGGACATAGCCCATCAGGCTATCGAGAAGACCAAAGAGTTCCTTTTTGGCACCTTAGGCTTGAAGAGCAGTTTTACCGAACTGGGTATCGGCGATGAAAAAATCCCCATCATGGCCCGCAAGGCCTGCATGGGTGGCACATTGCAAGGATTTATCCCCCTCAAGCAAGAGGATATTGAGATTATCTTCCGCAACTGTCTGTAATGGTTTTGAGTTGTCTCAAAATGATTCACACCTAATGGTTTTTAGCCAATAAATAAGGGGTTTTATCATAATAAAGAAAAAAATTGTTGAAAAAATAAGAGAAAAATTTCCATAATTCAATATTTGTATATAATTTTGCGGAGTCAAAATGTGTTAGAGCCCTTTTAGGGTAATGACTCAAAGGACTAGAATGATTGGAATAAAGATTAATAAGCTTTCCAGCTTTTAGATCAATTCTATAAATTAAAAGTTAATAAATTTGGAGAAATGTTATTTGCAGTGAGATCCGTGGCGCGGGAGCGTCGCGGATCTTATGCTTTACTAATATTATATGTTACGTTGTCTTGTATCTACTTGCTGTTGGAGAAAGAGTAGGGAACGTCGCTGGCTGCAGTACCGCGGTGGGTGTTTGGGGTGTCTCCCATAACAAAATGTATCGTGCTGCCTTTCGTCAGTCTGTTGTGATCCAGATAGTTGTGGCTGTATGACTTGCCGTCAATGGTCATCGATTGGATATAGCAGCCTTTTCCCTCACGCGACAGTGAAACGGTCTTGCCATTCTCGAGTTGGAGGGTGACTTTGTCAAGATAAGGTGCTCCTATCACATACTGGTTGCTGCTGGGGCAAACGGGATAGAAACCCATGGCCGAGAATACATACCAGGCCGAGGTTTGTCCGTTGTCCTCGTCGCCGCAATAGCCGTCGGGCGTGGCGCTATACATTCGGTCCATCACCTGATGGAGCCAGTACTGCGCCTTCCAGGGTTGACCACCATAGTTGTACAGATAGATCATGTGCTGGATGGGCTGGTTGCCGTGGGCATAATTGCCCATATTCATGATCTGCATCTCGCGAATCTCGTGGATGGTGTAACCATAGTAACTGTCGTCAAAAACAGGAGGAACGGCAAACACCGAGTCTAGCATCTGACAGAACACTTTCTTGCCCCCCATCAGGTTGATGAGTCCTTGCGGGTCATGGAACACGCTCCACGTGTAATGCCAGCTGTTGCCTTCGGTAAAGGCATCGCCCCACTTCAACGGGCTGAAGGGTTCCTGGAAGTAGCCGTCCATGAGTCGGCCACGCATCAGCTTGGTTTCGGTGTCAAACACGTTACGGTAGTACATCGCACGTTCGGCAAACACGATGATTTCATCGTCAGGCTTACCTAGTGCTTTGCCCAACTGGTAGATGCACCAATCATCATAGGCATATTCCAGCGTCCTGGCTACGCTCTCGTTGATGCCGACATCATAGGGGATATAGCCATAATCATTGTAATACTCATAGCCCAGACGGCCCGTGGAACTCACCTCAGGATGTACTGCGCCGATGCCATGCATCAACGCATCCCACAATTGGTCGATGTCATAGCCGCGCAGACCCTTGAGGTAGGCATCGGCGACTATCGAGGCACTATTGTTGCCCACCATGCAATTGCGGTGGCCTGGACTGGCCCATTCGGGCAGGAATCCGCTTTCAAGCCATGTGTTCACCAGGCCCTCCTGCATCCAGGCTCCCGTCGTGGGATATACCAGATCAACCAGCGGGAACAGGGCACGGAAGGTGTCCCAAAAGCCGGTGTCGGTAAACATGCGTCCAGGCAACACTTTCCCGTTATACGGGCTGTAGTGAACGGGCTGGCCATTAGCATCGATTTCATAAAAAATGCGGGGAAACAGCACCGAGCGATACAGGCACGAGTAGAAGGTGCGCAAGTGGTCGATGTTGTCATCCTCGACTTGAATGCGTCCCAGTACCTCATTCCACCGCTGGCGCCCTTTCTCCTTGATGGTCTCCAGTTTGTCATGGCTAAGCTCCTTGAGGTTGCGCTCGGCTTGCTCGAGACTGATGAATGACGAGGCAACGCGCGCATTGACCTGTTCGCCACGTTTAGTCTTGAACGTGACAATGGCACCGGCATGGTCACAGGCGATACGTTCACCGCCTTCATGCAGGATGCTGTCTTCTACAGTATAATAGACTGCGAACGGCTTGTCGAACTCGATGACGAAGTAATTCTTGAAACCATCGGGCACACCACCACTGTTGCGTGTCGAGTAGCCGATGATGCGTCGTTCGGCAGGCAGGATGGTAACTTCGGATCCTTTGTCAAAGGCATCCATCACCACATTCGCCCAATCGGTCTCGGGGAACGTGAACCGCAGTATGGCGGCGCGTTCGGTGGGTGCCACCTCGACCGTTACGTCGTGGTCAGCTAGATAAACCTGATAATAATAAGGTGTAGCTACCTCGGCCTTGTGCGAGAACCAACTGGCACGCGCGTTCTCGTCAAACGTTGGCTCGCCCACGGTAGGCATCAGCGAGAACTGGCCGTAGTCATTGATCCAGGGGCTGGGCTGGTGCGTTTGCTTCAAACCGCGTATTTTTGATGCCGTGTAAGTGTATTGCCACCCGTCGCCCATCTTGCCCGTCTGCGGCACCCAGCAGTTCATGCCCCACGGCATGGCAATGGCAGGGTAGGTGTTGCCTGTTGATAATTGGAAACTCGATAGCGTGCCCACCAGCGTATTTACATAATCCACAGGCTCCAGACTGAATGCTGACACGGCTGTTGTCCAAATCAGCATAATGATGGGTAGTATTCTTTTCATGATGACAAGGTCAAAATTATTTTTGGCGTAAAAGTATTGAAAATTTGCCATTTGAAGAAATGAAATTGAAAAAATCAAAGAAAAGTGCATAGAATTTTGTGAAATTGTGATTTTGTATATATATTTGCAGATAAAATAACATATCTAATTAATAACCTTTAAAAACTAAAGATTATGAAGCAATTTCTACTCTTTGCCACTATTGCACTGGTTGTTGCAACCGCTGGAGCCCAAATGAAGAACAAGACGGAATTCATTGCAGCTGGCGCTAACACCAGCGTTTTGGCGCAAACCAAGACTAAAGCATCCCCAAGCAGGGCTGCTGCAAGAAAGACGCTTGGTCCGGTTGATCAACACCCGCAGGTCACCCCTGTAAAACTTTCCGACATTTCCACGACACAGGAGATGAAGATAGGCGATTTATCTTCCCGTCCTGCTACCGCTGCGCCCAAGGCTCCCAACAGGGCCTCATGGCTTTATCCCTACTATTACCGTCCTGCTGGCATGTATTGTGCTACTTTCTTTGCCAAAGATGGTGTTGGGTTAAACACCATGAATGATGATCGTATTTTTCTGATGGCAAAACCGTTTGCTCCATATACATGGGAGGGCACAGCTCTTAATGCTGATGATTTGACAAATTATGCATGGGACTTCTGGATGGAGGACAATATGCATCAAGTGGATTATCAATCAAGTATCACTTTCAGTATCGGAGATACGGTCGAAACAGTTCCCACCTTTTATGCGGTGAACGGTCGTTTGGACGACCCCAATGCAATCTGGTATAATAACCAGATTGAAAGTTTTAACTATGATTACATTGCAGATACTATTAAAGAAAGAGTTCCGGCCATGATTCTCGGTGCCGAGAATGATCAAGCGGTCTCACGGCTGTTGGGAGAAGATTATGTTCCCCTGTATTCAAGTAAGACGATGGTTGCTAATGATCAAGGATGGCTTGTGACGAGTTACTATGGTGCAGAACCATGGGGAGATAATGAGCGCGGTTGGTGGTTTGGCAAAAACGGGAGTCATGTCGATGGCATAGCGCAAGCGTTTGAGAAACCTCAGCACCCCTACCTGCTCAATAAGGTTTACCTTCAGACTAATTTTTATGACATGGTGGTCAATGCGCCTGTCACTATGACTTGTAAGGTGTATAAATTGAACGAGATTCCCGATTATTTGGAAGATGATATCGTTGAGTTGCCCGAAGTGCCAGGCGAACTCATCTGTACTGGCAGGGCTCTTGTTACTCCAACGACTGGTGAGGAGAATTATGGCTTAATCACTTTTACGCTATATGGTGAGGAAGATGGATTGACATATCAGATTACTCCCACTATTGACTATCCCATTCTCGTTTGTATTGATGGCTATAATGACGAGGGTATGGAGGATTTGGTTGAATTCACGGCGTATATTAGTACTGACTATGAGGATGAAGGTCACGGTGAATTGGCCTATCTCAAGTATGAAGGGAGAGACCCTGTTTATGATGATCAAGGTGAGATCATCGATTGGCAATTCAATGGTGACTATAAATGGGTAGGATTGAATAATTTGTTCATGGAAATGAAGACTGGTCTGACCATTTTCATCGGTACCGAAAATCCGTACATCACTTTCGCTAACGAGCAAGAGGATGGGGAATACCTTTTCCCGAGCAATGGTGGAACCTTGAGGAAAACGTGGCTTGACGGAACCGGAACCACCGGCATCATCTTATTGAGTTCTTACCCGTCTGAAGACCAGGGTTGGATCGTGACGTGGAATGGCAATGAGGATCTGCCTGATTGGCTGAACATCGATCTTCAGGACACATATGACAGTAGCGGCAATTTTGCTGGCGTTCTCGCTAAGGTAACGGCCAATCGACTCCCCAGCAGCATGACTTACCGCGAGGCAGTCATCAGGTTTGAACTTCCGGGTGACTATATCGAGTACAAATTCATGCAAGGCACGCAACCTATGGGCTTGAGGGGCGACGTAAACACCGACGGCCATGTCAATATCAGCGATGTGACCGAATTGATCGACATTCTGTTAAGCGGCACTCCTAGTGGGCCAACTGCAGACGTGAATGCTGACAACAAAGTCAATATCAGCGATGTGACCTATTTGATTGACATTTTGCTCGGCGCTGAAGAACCGACTCAGATCATGAGCGGGAACAGGACCTTTACTGTCAATGGTGTGTCTTTCAAGATGATGGCGGTCGAGGGCGGTACCTTTGCCATGGGAGCAACTCGCAACCAGCTGGGAAGTAGTAGCAATAGCATGGAAAAACCGGTTCACATGGTTACGCTGTCCGATTATTACATGGGACAGACCGAGGTGACACAGGCGCTTTGGCAGGCCGTGATGGGATCCAACCCGAGTAATTACACGGGCGACCTGAAACGTCCAGTGGAAATGGTTTCGTGGGACGATTGCCAGCAGTTTATCACCAAGTTGAACCAGATGACCGGCATGAACTTCCGTATGCCCACTGAGGCCGAATGGGAATTTGCCGCCCGTGGTGGTAACAAGAGCAGAGGTAACAGGTATGCCGGTAGCAACATTATTGAAGATGTGGCTTGGTTTGTCGATAACTCTGGCGGCACCACTCATCCAGTAGGTACCAAGGCTCCCAACGAGTTGGGCCTCTATGACATGAGTGGCAATATCTATGAGTATTGTCAGGACATGTGTGACGGTACATATGGTTATCCTAGTGAGCCGCAGTCCAATCCCACGGGTACTGATACAGGCTATACCCGTATTATTCGGGGTGGCAGTATTGATTGGAGTGAAGACTATTGCCGTGTTGCTCGCCGATGGAGTGATTCTCCCGATTCGAAATGGAAGGATCAGGGCTTGCGTCTAGCCTTGTAAGAATTCCATCAGTATGACCAAATGAATTGGCGCCTTGGGGACAGAACGTTGTCCTCAAGGCGCTATGTTGTTTCTCTGGTAGTTGGGGTAGTGCAAACCTCTGACTTGTAAGCGAGACTACGGCCTGTTTTTGGGTGCTGAACCCCATTTGCTGGTTTTGGGACCCATTTTCATCACCAATTCACCGCCGGCGATAATGTCGCGGTAGTCAATGTAACTCTTGTCATAGCGCTTGCCGTTGAGCGTGGCGCTTTGGACATAGATGTTGCTGTCGCTGTTGTTTACTGCCTTTATTGTAAACGTTTTGCCGTCGCCCACATTGATAGTCGCCTCATTAAACAACGGAGTGCCGATGATGTACTTGCCACCAGCAGGCTCTTCCTGATAAAGTCCGATGGACGAAAGGACATACCAGGCCGACATTTGGCCCACATCTTCATTGCCGCTCAGACCGTCCAGGTCGTTGCGGTATTGCTCTCGCAGCACTTGGCGCAGGAGCCGTGCCGCCTTCCACGGCTGTCCCACATAGTTATACATATATATAATGTGGTGACTGGGTTCGTTGCCATGGGCATATTGGCCTATGAGGCCCGTCACATCGGGTGACGCCTCATCGCCCAAATCTCCCTCGACGGTAAACAGCGAGTCCAGTTTGGCGACAAAGGCCTTTTCGCTACCGAAAAGTTTTACCAGCCCGTGCACGTCATGGGGCACTAGCCAGGTATATTGCCAAGCGTTGCCCTCGCAGTAGTCGTCGTTACGGTGTTTGGTCGATAGCGGGTCAAACTCTGTTATTGGACGGAATTGGCCCTTTGAATCCTTTCCGCGCATGAAGTGCGTCTGCTTGTCAAAGTAATGCTGGAAGGACTTGCTTCGGTTCAGGAAATAGTCATAATTCTCTTGGTCGCCTGTGAGTTTGGCCACACGGGCAATGCACCAGTCGGCCAGTGCATATTCCAATCCTCGGGCCACTGTTTCCTTGTCGGGTTCCAGGTCGTAGGGGATGTAGCCGTATTGCTTCAACAAGCCCATCGAGCGCTCGTCAAGCATCGCGCTGGTGGTCATCGCGTTCAATGCCGCAGTAGCATCCACATCAAAGCCTTTCAGCACCAGGTCGGCCAACACTGGCACACCGGGATTTCCCACCATGCAATTGGTCTCGTTGCCCATCAGGTGCCACACGGGCAGTTTGCCTTGTTGATCAAAAATGTGCAGGAACGTTTGGGCAATGTCCGTTTGTTTCTCGCGATGAATGAGCGTTTGCAGCGGGTGGGCGGCACGGTAGGTGTCCCACAGCGACAGGGTGGTGTAGTTGGTGAAATCGCCCTGGTGCACCTCGCCGTCGGCACCGCGATACTCGCCGCACACGTCATTGAATACCGATGGGGCCACCATTGTGTGATAAAGGGCAGTATAGAACACTGTGCGGTCATCCTTGTTGCCGGTCTGGATGTTGATTTTGCCCAGTTCAGCGTTCCACGCCTTGTCTGCTGCCGCTACGACCTCATAGAACTCCCAACCGGGATTTTCGCTCATCAGGTTGCCGATGGCATTTTCGATACTTACTGCCGACATGCCTGTCTTGACAAGTAAGGGCTGGCCGTTGTTGGGTGTGGTAATGAAACCTAGGGTATCACCATTGAGCTTTTCAAGCGAGACATCTTGTGAAAACTCCATAGCAAAGAAATCTTTCTGGTCTCTTGCCCAGCCCGAAGAATGCCGGTAGCCCGCAATCATGCGAGGCGACAATTGCTTCATTTTCATCTGCTTGGGCGTGTCCCATCCGGTTCCTTGTCCCAAATCCAACAGCAGTTGGCAAGTTGCTTGCGAGGGGGCGAAGGTATAGCGGTGCATGCCTGTTCGTTGGGTTGCGGTGAGTTCCACGTTAACGTAGGGTTTACCGCTATCACGCAACGTGATGGCATAATAGCCTGGACGGACGGTCTCGTCACGGTGACTGAAGATGACCTCGCGTTGATTGCGGTCAGGTACGGGAAGAAGTCCCACGTCGCCCAAGTCACCAATGCCGGTACCGCTCAGATGCTGATGACCGAAGCCGATGAGCACCGAATCACTGTCATGGTAGCCCGAGCACCAGTCCCAGCCTCGTGTGTGCTCGGTGGGTCCCATCTGCACATAACCAAACGGCACATTGGCGCCCAGAAAGACGTGTCCATGGCCACCCGTACCTATTCTGGGATTTACCCACTCGGTGTAATTACCCTCGGCAGCCATTGTCGCGATACAACCGATGGCTGCTATAATTGTCAATATCCACTGTTTCATTTTACCAAATCATTTAGTGTTTGCGATTGCAAATATAGCAAAAAAACTAAAGTCTAAAGCCTAAAACCTAAAACCTTTTCACTACCTTTGCCCCATGATGAAGAAATTTTTATTATTGGCGGTGATGCTGACATCGATGATTGCCGCACAGGGTAACAATATGAATGATGATTTGACCAAGCGCATCGATGACGTTTTCGGTGCGGTGTACAATAACCCCAATGAGCCTGGTGCCGCTGTGCTCATCATGCAGGCGGGTGACACGCTCTACAGCCGATGCTTTGGCGTGGCCGATATGGAGACCAAGTCTCCTGTGACCTTCGAAACAAACTTCTGCATTGCTTCGGTGTCCAAGCAGTTCTCGGCAGTGGCTCTCATGCAACTCGCTGAGCAGGGCAAACTGTCACTTAATGACCCGTTGTCGAAGTTCTTTCCCGAGTTTCAGGCGCCCTTCTTCAAGGAAATCACCTTGCACCACATCATGAGTCACACCTCAGGTATTCCCGATGCCCGTCCGCGCAGCGACCGCAACTTCGTCCTCTACAGCACCGACGTCAATTCGGTCCAGTATATGCGCAAGCTCGATCGCTTGAATTTCACGCCCGGGACGCAATATGAGTACATCAATCCCACGTTCCAATTGATATATCAGATTGTTGAGCGCGCCACGGGCATTCCTTTCGAGACCTACATGCACGACAATGTCTTTGGCAAGGCCGGAATGCAGACCTGCCGCTACTTTGAGCCCGACCGTAACATCACCTGCATGGCTCACGGCTTTGAGCGTGACGATAAGGGCGTTTGGCATGAATATGATTACGGCGAGGAAAGCTTTTTTGCCACCAAGGCCGACGGGGCCCTCTATTGTTCTATCAACGATTTTGTGCGCTGGGAACGTGCCTTGCGCGACAACCGTGTGTGGACGGCAGCCAGCAAGCGCATGGCCTACAATCCATGGATTCAGATTCCTGCTGATGCCGAGTATGGCTACCAGCCCCACACAGGCTATGGTTACGGCTTCTTTGTGCAGGACCTGCCCGAACGTCCTACCCACGTCTATCACCTGGGCGACAACGGCGGTTTCACTATCTATGCCGGCAAAATTCCCGAGCGTGACCTGATCTTCCTCTTCTTCTCCACGCGCCCCGACATTGACCGCCTGGGCATGGTCAACAAGGTCTATCAGATCTTAGGTTTTTAGGTTTTTCGCCTGCACTTTATTGGATAGTGCTCTCCGAGAAGTAGTGCTCTCTCAATGGCTTTGCGACGGGCTCTCCTTTAAGCATGACGGCCTGTTGCAGCCTAATGTCGGTCGACGAGACCCCCACCTTCAAGATGTATTCACCTGGCATAACATTCCACCTGCGCTGACCATCGTTGGTGTAATAGCCTAGCTGTTCGGTATAGAGTTTTACTTTCACCGTTTTGGTCTCGCCAGGTTCTAGCGGCACACGTGCAAAACCCTGTAACTGAATGGGTCGCAACGGTTGGTCGCTGCTGGATGGCGACAGGTATATTTGAGCAATCTCGTCGGCTGCCATCTTCCCGGTATTCTTTATGTCAAAAGACAATTCGATGCTTGGGGCAGTAGTTGTGAACTCGCCTTCGGCTTTCAGATTGCTGTACTCAAATGTGGTGTAAGTCAGGCCATAGCCAAAAGGCCAGGCAACACGAGGATCTTGCGTTGCGGTGTAGTTATAACAGAGTGGCTCATATACCTCGGTGTTAGGATAACTGACGGACAGTTTGGCCGAAGGGGATATCTTGCCATAAAGGATATCGGCAACAGCGTTACCGCCTTCTTCACCTGGATACCAGGCCTGGATTACGGCGGCACATCGTTCGGCAAGTCCGGAAATGACTTGGGCCCGACCGCCAAACACTACGAGCACGACAGGCTTACCCGTCGCAATCAGTTCTTCGACATATTGCTCTTGTTGGCCAGGAAGACGCAAACTTTGGCGATCACGGTTCTCACCGCAAAGCATGACATTCTCGCCGACAGCGGCAACAATGACGTCACATTCCTTAGCCATTGCGAGGGCTTCGGTCTTGTTCACGGTCTCACCGGCATCCACCTTGCGGTGCAACAGTCCGTATTCCCAAGAGCGCGGGTCGCCGTTCTTGTCATATTTGGTCTCAATTTCCTCGGTCCAGTCGCAGCCGCGGGAGTAGAGGATGTTCACGCCCTCGGGTTTGTGGCCCTTCATGCCCTCCAACAGGGTCACGATATTAGGATGCTCGAAGCCGTTTTCCATCTTCTTCCAGAAATAGGACATCGCCGGGAAGGAGTAGTCGCCGCACATAGACCACATGGTGTTGGCATTAGGGCCTGTTACAAGGATGGTTTTGGTCTCTTTCAAGGGCAGGATGCCGTTGTTTTCCAGCAACACTATCGATTGGGTGGCAATGTCGTAGGCGGTTTGACGTTCCTCGGGAGTGTCGAGAGTAATCTGCTCCTTGCTGTAGAGATACGCGTCCTTGTCAAAAAGGCCCGCGCGGAACTTGTGACGCAACACGTTCTTCACGGCACGCTCAAGGGTGTCGGGGCTCACCAGTCCCTGGTCAATCGCCTGCTGCAAGTTCTGGTAGCAGTTGCCAGTAGGGAAATCCACGTCATTGCCAGCATTGATGGCCGCTGCGGCTTTTTGGACAGGATCAGTCAGTTCAGGAATCTGGTCGATAGAACTGTAGTCACTGACAACCATGCCGTCAAAACCGAGATAACCACGCAGAATGTCCTGCATGATCTCGGCATTGGCCACGCAGTTGGTGCCATGAACAGCATGGTAGCCAGGCATGATGACGTGACTGCCAGCAAGGCGGATAATTGTTTCGTGGGGCAGGAGGATTTCTTCCATCAACTCCTTTTCGGCAGCGTCACCACCGCCGCCATAACCCAGGTAATGCTTTGAACAGGCACCAACACCGTGCTTGAGGTCTCCCTGCTGCATTCCCCTGACAAAGGCTGTTCCCATTACGGCCGACAGATAACTGTCCTCTCCGTAGGATTCTTCCAGACGATTAAAACTGGGCGTGCGGCAGACGTCGACCATTGGCGAAAGCGCCAGCACAGCACCCATTTTCCTCATGGCTGTGCCGGTTTGACGTGTCTTGAGTTCTGCCAACTCTGGGTTGAACGAGCAGGCTTGACCTATCTGTTGGGGATAGATGGTTGCTCCCATGGTGTTGATTCCGGTCAGCGCCTCTTCGTGACAAAGGGCAGGGATGCCGTTAGGCGTGTGATGTATCAGCCAGTCTTGGACGGCTGCCACACGGTCACGCAACACGTTGGGATCGCGGGGTTGCTGCATAGCAAACTGTGAAAAGTGTCCAATGCCGTACGGAATCAGTTGGCGGCACTTTGCCGTATCCAACTGGCCCTGTTCATCGAACAACTCATCCATATACATGCTTTTCAACTGGGCGATGCGCTCCTCTTGTGACATTTTGCCATAGAGTTCATCAACCTGTTGTTCGATGTTCACGGATTTGTGACATCCTGCAAGCATCATAACGGTGCACATGATGGCACAAAACATTGCTTGGAGGAGAAATAATCTTTTAGTATTCTGGTACATATCTCTTGAATATTGGGTAATTGGTGAATGATTCTTAATGTTTGACCGTCAAGCGGTCGGTGGTCATGCGTTGCATGTATTGCTGGATGACGGCCTTCATGTGGCGTTGCATGCGGTCGAGCGTTGCTGGTGGCATGGTGCCCAGCACGTTGTGTGAGAACGTAGAGTCGGTGCGGAAGGCGTAGGCCGACGTTACCTGCTTGCCATCGAATTGCAGGGCGTAATCACCCCAAACGTACTCGTAACTGCTCGACTCGGGTAACCAGTGCAGCGCAAAGTTATCATCAACGTTGCCGAACAGCATGTTGCGTCCAAAGGCAATGTATGGCTTGTCGTAGTGCAGATAGCTGAGCACGGTGGGCATGATGTCGATCTGCTCGACCACGCGCTCCTCGTCATAGCCGTGCAGCGACGGGTCGCCAGGGGCATAGAGGATGATGGGCACACTGAAGTTGCCCAGCGTCGTGCAGTAGAAGGGATCGATTTGTTGGCTCACATGGTCGGCAGTGATGACAAACAGGGTATTTTGGAACCATGGCTGACGGCTGGCGGCCTCAAAAAACCGTTTCAAAGCATAGTCGGTATAAGCGATGCACTGTTGCAGAGGTCGCTCACCCTGGGGGAAACGACCTTGGTATTTCTCAGGCACAACAAACGGATCATGTGACGAAGCACTGAAAAAAGCAGTCATAAATGGCTCACGCATGGTGTTTAACTGGCTGGCGAAAAACTGGAAAAACTCCTCGTCCCAAATGGCCCAAGTGCCGTCAAAGTCCTGATCGCCATGGAAGTGGGGGTCGTCATTGAACTCGTCACGGCCATAGTAGCGTTCAAAGCCCGTGGCGCGGGCAAAGGCCTGGAAGCCCATCGAGCCGTTCTGTGCCCCGTGGAAGAAAGCTGTGGCATAGCCCTTGTTTTCGCCCAGTTCGCGGGCTAGGCCCGACATGACGTTCAGCGAGGCGGGTGTGAGGAACAGGGGCTCGACAAAGTTGGGCAGCGACGACAGCACCGATGGCATGCCCTCTATGCTCTTGCGACCATTGGCATAGGAATATCTGAAGGTCATCGCACTAGACGTGATGAGTGAGTCCAGAAAGGGTGTAAAGCCCTTGTAGGTGCCATTCCTCAAGGTTTTGTTGTAGAAACCGATGTGCTGTTTGCTGTAACTCTCCAATATCAGCACGACCACGTTGCGGGGAGTGAAGGCGATGCTGTCGTTGGGCTGGTGGAGTGGGGTATAAAGTGCCGAGGCCTCTTCATCGCTCATGTAATTGGGAACGACAAAAGGCGTCTTCTTCAACGTGCGGAAGATGGAAAACGGTGTGTTTAGCACGATGCCCGTCTCGGCAGGACGGTTGACATACTGGTTGGCATTACTGATGGTAATGGGACGCGTTGCCTTGGTGAATCCGCCACGAATGGCACCGATGCACAATGGAATAGCAACCAGCAGCGAAACCACCTGAATGATGTAATAGCTGGCAACTGAAGACTGACAACCGAAAACCGAGCCGCAAGATTTTGCCTCTCTTTTTGGACGGAACAGCTTCCAGAATGCCCAGGTGACCAGTGCTGCCAGCAGGACCAGATACCAGTGGCTCAGGAACTGGCTGCCAAAGATTTTCAGCATCTCGCCCGTACTCTCGTTGCTGAACTCGGCAAACACCGATGCTGTGGTGCGTTTGCCCGTGAATGGAAAATAAACGCAATCCATCAGGTTCATATATACCGCGATGCTGTTCACGATGGTATATATCCATCGTGCCACACGGTAATAGCCCTTGTTTTCCTTCCAGTGCAAGGGCAGCAGGAACATCAACATGATGATGGCGTTGGTATAGAGGATTGCAGGTGTGTCGAACAGCAGGCCTGCACCGAACAGTTCCATCGTGTGGCCAAACGTTAATGTGCCGGCATACAGCGACCAGTTGAGCGCAAGAAAGACGCAACGGCACAGTGTGTAGGCACAATAAACCACCAGCAGGTTCCACAGTAGGGACACGATAGGTATCTTGGAGAAGAATAATCTACGTTTCATGCCGCAAAAATACGAAACTATTGACTATCGGCTATTAACAATTCACTAAAAAAGCACTACCTTTGCGCAAAATTTGAACAATCACTATGACAGAGAACGCATTACTACAACGCCTTGACGGCCTCGATGCACGGTTTGAGGAAATCAGCACGCTCATCACCGATCCTAACGTTATCGCTGATCAGCGACGCTATGTCAAGCTCACTAAGGAATACAAGAGCCTTGAGACGCTTCTCAACGCCACTCACCGTTATCGCAAACTGCTCGACGACATTGCGCAAGCCAAGCAATTGCTTGATAGTGAGACCGACGAGGATCTCAGGGCTATGGCGCGTGAGGAAATCGACACCAATCAGGCCGAGGTGCCTAAACTTGAAGAGGAAATCAAGCTGCTGCTCATCCCCGAGGATCCCGAGGACAGCAAGAACGTGGTGCTCGAAATTCGCGGTGGCACGGGCGGTGACGAGGCCGCCCTGTTTGCCGGAGATCTCGCACGCATGTACACCCGCTACTGCGAGACCAAAGGCTGGAATGTGCAGATGTCATCTTGCAGCGAGGGTGCCGTGGGTGGTTTCAAGGAAGTGGTGTTCAGCATCACGGGCGACAACGTGTACGGTACGTTGAAGTATGAATCGGGCGTGCACCGCGTGCAGCGCGTGCCCGTGACCGAGACGCAGGGCCGTGTACACACCAGCGCTGCCAGTGTGGCTGTACTGCCCGAGGCAGAGCCGTTTGACGTGCACATCAACGAGGGAGAAATCAAGTGGGACACTTTCCGCAGTGGTGGCGCTGGTGGCCAGAACGTGAACAAGGTGAACAGTGGTGTGCGTCTGCGCTACATGTGGACCAATCCCAACACCGGCGAGCAGCAGGAAATCCTCATCGAATGTACCGAAACGCGCGACCAGCCCAAAAACAAGGAGCGTGCGTTGGCTCGTCTGCGCACGTTCATCTATGACCACGAACATCAAAAGTATATGGACGATATCGCCTCGCGACGCAAGACTCTCGTCTCGACGGGCGACCGTTCGGCCAAAATCCGCACCTACAACTATCCGCAAGGCCGCATCACCGACCACCGCATCGGCTACACCATCTACAACCTGCCTGCCTTTATGGACGGCGATATTCAGGACTGTATCGACCATCTCATCGTTGCTGAGAATGCCGAGAAACTAAAGGAAGCAGAGTTGTAATTAGGCTTTAGGTGCTAGGGTTGCATCTGCTACTTGTGTTAAAATAACGTTAAAACGCCGCTTTGTTGTTGCAAAACGGCGTTTTCATGTGTCTATATAGCAAACGACAATCTGAGATGAAGCCTGAAAACACAGTCATAAAGTAAAATTAGTGATGTTTAATGAAGAGACACTGGAGCCGGCTGGCTCCAGTGTCGTTTAATGGTTATTGAAGAATTACCCGAGTTCGGGATAAGATTGGTCAAAAAATCGACAATTGAGCCGACTGTTCAAGGTAAAAACCCCTGATAGCAGTCGGTTTGTTGTCAAAGAAGCAATAGGCACCCAATGCAGCGGTGAGATTCATGATGAAGTTG
>JAEEGL012298427.1_pt1 | contig 33667 bp, 30 predicted proteins | sample 9134231 | NCBI WGS metagenome assembly JAEEGL01 (sample SAMN16246548, study PRJNA631951) | gut metagenome | biome: gut microbiome; feature: rumen; material: fiber-attached | host: Bos | place: Iran: Karaj | collected 2018-10 | reverse complement strand
TGAAGGATACGAAACTGAAGACGACATAATAGATTATATGTATAAGAATTATTTCAGCGACATCCGCGACGCGAAGTTTTTTGTTGAAATGACTAAAAACAACCATGTATATTATCATGATCATATGCACAGTTTCAGCACCATGTTTGACCAGTTCCCCAGTACAGGCATAGCAAGAGGACTGCAAACTTATGAGACGTCACATTATGATAACGCTGAAAAATACGTACTTCCCGCATATCAGACTCTTTATGAATATGATGAGATGTTCCACGATTGATATTGAATAATCTCTTTTGAAAAAAAGGCTGTCTCCGGATCATGGAGACGGCTTTTTTCTTTATAAAAGTGTTGACATTATGCTGTTTATGTTGTATACTGTAAGAACGATAATTATTCTTCCAAAACGGCATTTACAAAGAAGATAAAACTGCATAAAAGCCATGGAGGCGTCATAAGTGACTGAGCAAATCAGAAAAATGCTTTTTTCTCTGGCAGACGAAAAATATCGCGATTTCCAGTGCCGTATTATTTCTACGGTAAGTCCCGAAACGGTATTGGGCATCCGCACACCGGACTTGCGCAGATACGCCCAAATGCTGATCAAAGAAAATGATACGGACAATTTTCTGAACAGTCTGCCTCACTTATATTTTGAAGAAAATCAGCTTCACGCATTTATTATTTCCGAACTGAAAAATTACGACGAATGTATCGGCAGAGTCAATGTTTTTTTACCCTATATCGACAATTGGGCGACATGTGACCAGCTTTCGCCAAAAGTCTTCGGGAAGAACCGTATCAGACTTTATGAGGAAATAAAGAACTGGATAGCTTCCGAAAAAACATATACGATCAGGTTCGGCATCGGTATGCTTATGCAGCATTTTCTTGACGATGATTTTGATCCTGAATACCCCGAAATAGTTTCTGAAATACATTCCGATGAATATTATGTGAATATGATGATCGCATGGTATTTTGCGACTGCTCTCGCAAAACAGTATGAAACGGTCATTCCGTATATCGAGCAAAAACGTCTTGACAAGTGGACACACAACAAAACGATCCAGAAAGCTGTGGAAAGCTACAGGATCTCCGCAGATAAAAAGGATTATCTTAAAACGCTCAAAATAAAATAAACACAAAGGAAAGCGCAATACGATCATGATGGCAGAAATACCTTACATAACCGTTTTTACGTTCATAACCGTTTTATGGGTGATTGTACGTGCCATAGTTGCATTGAAAAACCGAAAAATCGACATAAGGCACGAGCTGAAGCTTCTGGTTTTCTATTTTTATATTGAAATAATGGCAATGATAGTTTATTTTCCCATGAATTTTTCATCAGGACAGATCGGAACCATGAAATTCGATTCGGAAAGAATTATCCCTCCCCTGCTTAATCCAGTCCCGATAATACATATTTTTGACAGATATGCCGGATGGCTTCGAAATCTTATCGGAAACATAGTCCTTTTTATTCCGATCGGTATCATATGGCCTTTTTGCTTTAAAAAAATGGACAACATCCTCAAGGTTACTGCGGCAGGACTCGGTTTTTCGCTTTTTATAGAACTTTCGCAGCTGCTTTTATATGAAAGAATGACGGACGCCGATGATCTCATACTCAACACGCTCGGAGCGCTGACAGGCGCCGTGATATATTTTTCGATCAGACTGATATTCAGAAAAAAAAGAAATTCAGAACGGATGGAAAGAAAAATCAATGATTTTACAGACAAAGAGAACTATTCTGCGTCCGTGGACTGAAAATGACGCGGAAGAATGCTATAAATACGCGAAAGATCCGCGCGTAGGTCCTGCGGCGGGATGGCCCGTTCACACAAGTGCGGAAAACAGCAGACAGATAATAAAAGATTTTCTTGCCGTTCCGGAAACTTATGCGGTCGTGCTTAAAGAAACAAATTTGCCAGTAGGCAGTATCGGTCTTCATTTTAACAGCGGTCTGATTAACAGCGGTCTGACGACAAAAGACGATGAAGCTGAACTCGGTTACTGGATAGGCGTTCCCTACTGGGGTCAGGGGCTAATTCCCGAAGCAGCGAAGGAAATGCTGCGCCACTCATTTGAAGACCTGGATCTTGAGAGAGTATGGTGCGGTTATTTCGACGGAAACGAGAAATCGAAGCGTGTGCAGGAAAAACTCGGATTTGTGTATCAATGGACAAGCGATAATGTGCCTGTGCCGCAGATGAAAGAATTCCGCAAAGGTCACGTAAACCTGATGACAAGAGAACACTGGGAACAAATTTACTGTTCCGACAGAACGAACAGCTGATTTCACATATTTCAAAATCACTGCTGCTACGTTTTACCGCCGTGATTTTTCTATTATATACCTCTATTTTAAAATCAAGTTTCGGAGAATAAAATGTTTTCTTTGCTGGCATCTTTTGCAGTTCTTATAATAGGTTATTTTGTATACGGTAAAATAACCGAAAAAGTTTTTTCGCCCGATGACAGATCAACGCCTGCATTAACGATTAATGACGGCGTTGACTTTGTTCCGATGAAAACATGGAAGGCTTTTCTTATCCAGCTGCTCAATATCGCTGGCACAGGACCGATATTCGGCGCGCTTATGGGTGCGGTCTTCGGGCCGGTGGTGTTTTTATGGATCGTTTTCGGTTCAGTTCTCGGAGGAGCCGTTCATGATTACATGAGCGGAATGATAAGCCTGCGGCATGACGGGGCATCCGTTGCGGAGCTTTCGGGAACATACCTCGGCAAAGCAGTCAAAGTTGTCATGCGCATTTTTTCAGTTCTTCTGCTTGTCCTTTGCGGAACAGTGTTTGTTACAAGCCCCGCAGGTCTTCTTGACAAGCTTACTCCGGACTGGATGAACGGGACATTCTGGACTGTTGTTATACTTATATATTATCTTCTTGCAACACTGCTGCCGATAGACAAACTTATAGGCAAACTGTATCCCGTTTTCGGAATTTTACTGATAACGATGGCTGTTGCTGTTATAGGCGGTATTGTTTTTTCTGACGGAACATACACGATTCCGGAAATATCGCTTTCAAATCTTCATCCTGACGGAACACCTGTATGGCCTTATATGTTTGTAACAGTGGCCTGCGGTGCGGTATCGGGATTTCACGCAACACAGTCGCCGATGATAGCAAAATGCATAACATCAGAAAAAGCAGGCAGAAAAGTTTTTTACGGCGCCATGATAAGCGAGTCGGTGATCGCTCTCGTGTGGGCAGCGGCAGGTGTTTCGTTTTACGGCTCAACTCAGCTGCTCAATCAGGCTCTTGCAAGCGGCGCATCAAACGTAGTTTACGAAATATCAACAGGCGTGCTCGGCACTGCAGGCGGTATTCTTGCAGTTGCGGGCGTGGTAATATGCCCGATAACATCGGGAGATACTGCTTTTCGCAGCGCAAGACTAATTCTTGCGGAATCATTCGGTCTTAATCAGAAAAAACTTGTAAACAGGCTGTATATCACTGTTCCGCTACTGATTGCCGGCGGACTGCTTACGCTGTTTGCAATACTGAACGACAACGGATTTCAGGTTATATGGAGATACTTTTCTTGGAGCAATCAGACACTTGCAATGATCTCGCTGTGGGTATCTACCGCATATCTGTTAAAAAAAGGAAAATACAGATTCGGATCTCTTATTACCGCCGTTCCCGCATCTTTTATGACTGCTGTAAGCGTTACATATATCCTTATGGCAAATGAAGGTTTTCATCTCGATAAAACGATATCATACGCCGTTGGAGCTGCTTGCGCAGCGATAATCTTTATCATTTACATCGTTTTGCTGATATGTAATTTAAGTAAAAATAAAACCAACTGAAAAGCATAAACGCCTCCGTCATTGACGCAGAGGCGTTTTTATTATTTTCGCTGCGGGCAGAAACAGAATGAAATAAGCAAAACAGTATTGATGAAATGTATGACCTCACGGTCGGCTTTCCTGATTTATCGAAGATTCGATTTTGTTCAGGGTGTTGAAGAAACGGTGTGTGGCGATCATCGGTCCGAAACAAAAGCAACCGAGCATATTCCACCAGAACATATGTTTCCATGACGTATGAGGAGCCGGAATACCCATTTTTTCGGCTTTTTCTTTGAGTTCTTCCGATATATTCGCCATCCACACAAGAGTATATATAAAAAGAGTGGGAATGCCGAGCAGATACGCCTGATAATATGGCTGTATTTTATGTCCGAGAATCGTCTCAAGTTCGCTTTGCAAACCTCCGAGCGGCATATAGATAAGGAAAAACAGGCCGGCTGTGAAAAAGTCGATAAAACCGAGCAGAAAACCGGGTCTTGAAGTGTGTTTGAATTTCATTTGAGCTTCTTTCAGAGTTTATTTTGTTATTATTCATTATATAACAGAATTTTAAAAAAGTCAAATAAAAATATGCTTGAAAAAGACCTGTCCGTATTGATTTTTTTTTGATTTTATGGTATGATATGAAAAGACAAAAACCGAAATTCGTTAACTTGCAAATAACAAATAATGTAACAACAGAAAGGAAATCAACATGAAAGTATTTGGACGTATTGTTATTCTGGCGCTTATAGCTGCATTTGTTTTATGCGCCTGCGGCACGACAGAGCAACCCGAGACCGTTCCCGAATTTGATGTGGATACCTCAGCGGCAGACCTTGGCGGTTTCAAAGCTGTATGGGGCTGGAAAGGAAGCGAAGGCAGCTCTGTTTTCGGTTTTATACCCGACACTGAAAATGCCGACATCGTGATTGCACGCAAAAAAGATGTTGAAGATTCCCTGAAATGCACAGTTGAACTCAGATTTTCATCAAGTCTTCTTGATAATTTCCGCGCAGGCATCCTTGCTGGATATCAGGACTACGATATAATCGCTGCAGACGGTAATTTAATGCCCGACGTGCGCGCCGGATATCTGGCAGGTCTTTCACAGTATATTGACGTTCAGAATACCGATAAATGGGGAACGCCGAATATGCTGCAGCAAATGCTCTGGGAAGACGATCTTTTCGGTGTCGTTCCGTTTGCATGGCCCGATATCATATACAGACTTTCAGGACACATCCTTGCGGTAAATGAAAATCTTATTGCAAAACTCGGTCAGACTGACCCGAGAGATTATGTGGAAAACAATGAATGGACATGGGATAAATTTGAAGAAGTGCTTGCGGATTACACATACACGGAAGGTGACAAAACCGTATACGGAGTAAGGGTCCACAGACCGTATTACGCGATCAACATGTTCCTCTCAAACGGCGTTGCGATCTCTTCGTATGAGAACGGACAGGTAGTAGCGGGCGTGTATACTGAAGCGGGAAGAGAAGCGCTTGAACGCGCTCAGAAAATTTATTATGAAACATGCAGCGATTATTTCCATCCTCTTACAGACTCTGTAGGCGACGATGAATTTGTAAACGGCGAAGCGGTAATGTATCTTACCTGGATGAACGAGCTTACCGGAAACACAAGATGGATCATGTATAATATGGACAATGTAGGTGTTCTTCCGTTTCCGCAGGGTCCTCACGCAACGCCGGGCAAATATCTTTCATATAACGAAAATCTTCTTAATGTTTTTGCTATTCCTGCAAACGCAAAAGATCCTGCAGCGTCGGCAGCTATTCTCAGCGCAATGCTCGAACCGTTTGATAAATACAAAACAAAAGAAGATATAATTGATTATATGGCAAGCCAGATCTTCTTTGACAGAAGAGACGCTGAAGTAGTTGTAAACGAAGTTACCAATACGGAATACGGTTTTTACAGCGAAGGCGCGCGCAGTGTTCTTGAAGGTGTCGGTGAAACAAAAACTTCGGTATCGCAAATACTTGAATCGAATAAAGATAGATATGACACCATTGTTGAGCAGTATATGATCCCCTGCTATCGCGCAAAAATAGCTGTTTACGGTGAATAGAACGAATAAGAATCAAAAATAATTCCGTAAAACTTGACTTTTCAGTAAAACAGGTGTATAATTACGATGGAATTGCGGATATTCCGCAAAATAAGAATAAAGGAGTATTTTTTATGGAAAAGCTGAAAAAGGCGATCGCCGAATTTCTCGGCACATTTGTTCTGGTCCTTATAGGATGCGGAACTGCAATGACAGTAGGATGTGACGCTGTAAACGGCGGCGGTTATGTTCTTACGGCGCTTGCTTTCGGTCTCGTAATAGTTGCGATGGCATATTCTATCGGAAATGTTTCCGGTTGCCACATCAATCCCGCAGTATCGCTTGCAATGCTGATTTCGGGTAAGATGAGCGCAGCTGATTTCTTTATTTACATCGTAGCGCAGTTTGCCGGCGCAACGGCAGGTGCAGCAGTCCTCAAAGGCATTTTTTCACTTGCCGGACTTACAGACAAGACCGGAGCTCTCGGTTCAAACGGACTCGCAGGCGGAAATATTGCAGCAACGATCATAATCGAAGTTCTTCTTACATGTGTATTCGTTCTTGCAATAATCGGCGTAACGAGCAAAGCTGAAAACAGCAATGTTGCAGGCCTTGTGATCGGTCTTACGCTCACGCTCGTTCACATTCTCGGTATCGGACTTACGGGAACTTCCGTAAATCCCGCGCGTTCTTTCGGTCCTGCGCTTCTTGCAGGCGGCGAAGCTCTTGCAAACCTTTGGATCTTCATCGTTGCACCGCTCGTCGGAGGTGCGCTCGCAGCAATTATTTATAAGCTGATAAAGCTTGAAAAATAAGCGCCGCAAACCAGACATCAAGCACACGACATTCTGCCGTGTGCTTATTTATTAATTTGATCAGTTATTAATATCCTCCCCTGATTTTAAAAAACGGAGCGCAATACTTATTATGGAAAATATCAAAAAGAAAAACGCCGTATTTTTCGGTGATAAAGCGCAAATGGAATATGTGTATTCAAAAGACACGGTAAAAAAACTTCATGACGATCTGGATTTTGAAACAGATAAAGTGATCTCAAAAAACGAAGCAGAAGAATACAGAGATATACTTTCAGAAACGGATTATATTTTCACTACATGGGGAATGCCGCATTTTGAAAGGAAAGAAATACGGAAATACCTGCCAAAGCTGAAAGCTGTTTTTTATGCGGCAGGCTCTGTTCAGCATTTTGCAAAAGAATTTCTTGATGAAAATATCGCTGTATTTTCAGCATGGGCAGCAAACGCGGTGCCTGTTGCGGAATACACATTTGCGCAGATAATTCTTGCCTCAAAAGGTTTTTTTCAGCGTTTTCACCGTAAAGAAGACGGAAACGAATGGAACAACAAAGATACAGGAGTCAGTTTTCCGGGAAACTACGAAATAAAAGTAGGTATTATCGGTGCGGGAATGGTGGGGAAAGAAGTAATAAAGAGGCTTCACACTCTTGAAAGAGTAAAAATACTCGTTTTCGATCCGTATCTTTCAGAAAGCGACGCGAATGCGCTGTGTGTTGAAAAAACAGATCTAACGACGCTTTTTTCCGTATGCGATGTTATATCTAACCACCTTGCAAACAACATCCATACGGTTGGAATGCTGAACGGAACGCTTTTTTCAAAAATGAAAGCAAACGCGGCGTTTATCAACACCGGCAGAGGTGCGCAGGTCGTTGAAAAAGATCTTGCAGAAGCGTTGTGCGCCGTTCCCTCAAGAGTTGCGGTCCTTGACGTGACATGGCCCGAACCGCCTGAGCCGGACAGCTGTTTATATACTCTTCCGAATGTGATTTTAACGCCTCATATAGCAGGATCGATAGGAAATGAAGTTCACAGGATGGCGGAATATATGCTTGAAGAATGTAAGGCATTCGATAAGGGGCTGCCGACAAGATACTCGGTCAGTCATGCGATGCTTGAAACGATGGCATAAATGAATAGGTAAGATGGATAGACTAAAGGACAAAATAGAGATCATTTTGTTTTTATGAATGTTTTAAACAAATCAATATTTTATTTCACTCCGCTTATTCGAGGATAAATTGCTAAATAATTGACACCAATCATTAATTGTGCTATAATCAATTAAATCATTCTTTAACTGGGTAAACTATTTGTATTTAGAAACGGATATAACGATGAGATCTTTACGGTTTTCTTCTGCAATTATTCTACTATATGCCGTGTCAGCACTATTTCTTTGGTATTCCAACCGACTTTTAGGTATAATATTTACTGCTCTGCCAATAATTGTAACTGCCGCAATCTTTATAATTCAATATCTGAATTTTAACAATTCATCATACAAAAAAATAACACACAATTCATATATAGCTACAATTTTTGACAAAGGAAAGTTTGGAGAATATGAAATATATCGACACCTGAAAAGATACGAAAAAGATGGGTATAGATTCTTATTTAATATATATTTACCCACAACAGATGGTAGAACCACAGAGTTGGATGTTTTGATGATTTGTTCTCAATGTATATTTGTTTTCGAAAGTAAAAACTACAGCGGATGGATTTTCGGAAATGACAAACATAAGAAATGGACGCAAGTTCTTCCCAAAGGCAGGAGAAGATCTCAAAAGAATTATTTTTATAATCCCATTTGGCAGAACGAGGCACATTGTAATGTTCTAAAGGATTATATTCCACAATCAACTATTGTTCATTCACTTGTTTTGTTTTCCAACAGATGCACATTTAAAAACATTTCTTTATCATCAGATAATGTTGAAGTTTCACATCGCAGGAACGTATTGCCTATAGTAAAAAAATACCTGCAGGTCAATCAAACATCTGAGATAGATATTGACGATATATTTAATAAACTGTTCCCGTATACACAGGTATCGGATGAAGTCAAGCGAAGACATATAGAAGATCTGGAATCATTTAATTAACTCAAAAAAGTGAAAAAGGGAGCCTCCGAGGAGGTTCCCTTTTTTCGTTTAAGAACGGTCAGAGCATAGAATTCAGTAATGATAATATATAATATTTGTTTCGTTTCAGTTTAGTTACAGGATGTATAATTCCGTATGTTTGTGATAATAAAGATTACCGGAAGATTCCGAGAAAGGGCATGACATGAAAGGCAAGACCAAAAACATTATCGTCGGCACAGGGTTTCTTGCGGTTGCCGCTGCGGTGACTGCAGGGATATCATATGTGATCACAACGACTCTGGTTCAGGAAGCGCTTGACCGCAATGAGCCTGAAGTAATGAAAAAGGCAAAAACTCGCATAACAGGGACATTCAAGGAAACGCCGGAATATGCGAAAGCGCTTGAGGCGGCGCAACTTCTGGAGTCGAAAGAGCATGAGCGTGTTGAGATTGAAGGGAGAGACGGTACAAAGCTTGTCGGTCACTGGTTTGAACGATGTGACAGTGAGCGGACAATAATAGCGATGCACGGCTGGCGTTCGACGTGGTCGTGGGATTTCGGCGCAGTGGCGGATTTTCTTTTTGACAACAAGTGCAATGTTCTGTTTGCAGAACAGCGTGGTCAGGGTGAAAGCGGCGGAGGTTATATGGGCTTTGGCATGACGGAGCGATATGACTGCGCAGAATGGGCAGAATGGGCAAACAGAAAAAGCGGTTCTTCACTGCCGATCTATCTTATAGGTGTTTCTATGGGAGCGACGACAGTGCTGATGGCTTCGGGGCTTGAGCTTCCCGAAAATGTCCACGGCATAATTGCAGACTGCGGATTCACTTCCGCAAAGGCGATATGGAAGCACGTATGTGAGGACAACATGCACATTTCATATGCGGTCAGACAGAAAGTAATAGACGATCTTTGCAGTCAGAAGATTCAATATCGTGCAGATGAATATTCAACATTGACTGCTCTGCAGAGCAATACGCGCCCCGTGCTGTTCATTCACGGGTCTGACGATACTTTTGTGCCGGTAACGATGACATATGACAACTATAAGGCGTGCCTCGCGCCCAAAGAGCTGCTGATAGTTCCGGGAGCTGAACACGGGCTCAGTTATTTTATCGAGCAGGAAAAATACGAGTCAACAGTTAAAGAATTCTGGCGTAAATATGACGGATATAAGCCCGACGTTCAGACGAAATCGGAATCGGATAATGAATCAGATAACGTCTGAGAATGAAAGCTGCATTTCAGATATACAAAGGGATAAAAATGAGAAAAGTTAAGATAATTACAGATTCATGTTCTGATCTGACACCAGAACTGATGCAAAAATACGATATTGATTATGCACGGATGACAACCGTTTATGAAGGGAAGTCCGCCGTGGCAGATCTTGCATGGACATCGGAAGACGTACATAAATTTTACGATATCATGCGCAACGGAGGAAGGATTACAACAACTCAGGTACCCGTTGAAGAGTTTAACAGAGTATTCATAAAATATCTTGATCAGGACTGCGATATAGTGTATATCGGATGTTCGATAAAACAGTCTGGCTCGGTGAACACCGCGACCGTGCTTGCGAAAAAACTGATGCAGGAATACGAGGGGGCAAATATCCGCTGCGTAAATTCACTACACGCATCCGTCGGGGAAGGATTGCTCGCAATAAAAGCTGCGGAATTTGCGAAAAACGGAACGACTGCGGACGAGGTTGCGGAATACATAAACAATATGCGTAATTATGCGCATCAGTTTTGCACGGCGCACACACTTGATTACCTGAAACGAGCAGGAAGAGTAAAGGCGTCCGCGGCGTTTTTCGGAAATCTGCTCGGTGTAAAACCGATAATTGTTGCCGATGCGGACGGTGAACAGGCAGCGATAAAAAAAGTAAAAGGACGTTTGGCATCCCTGAATGAAATTGTTTCTCTTCTTAAAGAGCATATCAAAGATGCCGAAAATCAGACAGTTTATCTTGCGCATGCAGACTGTTCACCGGAAGAAATTGATGATCTGAAGAATAATATCCGTAAAGAGATCCCATGCAAGGATGTATATATTTGCACGATAGGTCCTATTATAGGCGCATCTATAGGACCTGAGGCTGTTGCGGTATTTGCATTCGGAGACGAACAGACTTACAGGATCGGAGAAAGATAAAATGGAAAGCGAGCATATTGACGGTTCACTTTTTATAAAAATGATTCGCGGAGGGATAGAAAATCTCTCAATGCATGCAGATGAGGTAAACGACCTGAATGTTTTTCCCATACCGGACGGAGACACGGGCAGCAATATGCTGCTGACTTTGCAGGGAGGGGAAACAGATTGTGAAAACGAGGAGATCGGAGCTGTATCCAGACAGACAGCAAACGGTATGCTGCTCTCGGCAAGAGGAAACTCCGGAGTGATACTTTCACAGTTTTATGACGGAATTGCCGACGGACTGGCGGGTAAAGCCAACGCGGATGCGGAAGATGTGGCAGATGCTTTTTTGTGCGGTGTAAAAAGTGCATACAGCGCTGTAGCAGAACCGACCGAAGGAACGATTCTTACCGTGATGCGTGAAGCGTCAAAATACGCAAAGGAAAAACGGCATGAGAATGTAAGTGATTATCTTTCCGATTTTCTTTTCAAAGCAAAAGAAACGCTTGAAGCCACGCCGGATATGCTTGCCGTCCTTAAAAAAGCCGGCGTTGTTGATTCGGGCGGCGCGGGGCTTGTATATATACTTGAAGGCGCCGCCAATGCGCTGGACGGCAATATTTCTGCCGGCTATACAAAACATAATAATGAGGTTCAAGGCAACAAGATCAACTTTGACAGGTTTGACGAAAACAGCGAACTCAAATTCGGTTACTGCACAGAGGTTTTGCTGAGGCTGCAAAACGCCAAAACAGATGTTGAAAGTTTTGACCCTGATATAATAAAAAGATATTTGGCTTCCGTAGGTGATTCTATAGTATGTTTTCGAACCGGAAGCATAGTAAAAATACATGTTCACACAAAAACACCCTATAAGGTCCTTGAATTTTGCCAGAAATACGGAGAATATCTGACCGTTAAAATAGAAAACATGTCTTTGCAGCATAACAGCCTGCCGTCTGAAAGCAAGCTTGCCGAAAAGACGGAACGAAAACAATTCGCCGTTGTGGCTGCAGCATCCGGAGAAGGAATAAAGCAGACGTTCCGCGAAATGGGCGCAGATTATATCGTGGAAGGCGGACAAAGCATGAATCCGTCCGCGGATGAATTTATTGAGGCGTTCAGGCAGGTGAACGCGGATGTTATTTTTGTTTTGCCTAACAACGGGAATGTGATACTCGCGGCAAAGCAGGCGGCAAAAATGTATTCCGGTTCGGACGTTCGAGTAATTGAAAGTCGTTCCGTCGGCGACTGCTATGCGGTTTTGACCATGCTTGATACAGATTCAGGGAATGCTGATGAAATAGAGAACGAAATGCGCGAAGCTATGAAAGACGTAACGACTGCCTTCGTTTCCAAATGTATCCGAAATACCGAAATAGATGGCTTCATGCTTCATGACGGGCAGTATATAGGTTTTGAGGGGAAAGAAATCGTTTCCGCAGATAATGACAGGCGTGATACAGCATGCATGCTTGCAGACCGCCTTGATTTTAACGGTCATGAAATATGCATTATTGTTCGCGGGGAAGATTCGGACGAAAACGAAGCTGAAGAAATTGCGGAGCATATCCGTAAATCGCATTGCGACTGCGAGGTTTTCGTGATCAACGGCGGACAGGAAATATACAGCTATATCATTATTATTGAATAGGGAGAAAATCGTATGAATATAGCAGTATGGTTTATTGCCGCGGTATGCGGTTTTGTTATCGGAGGATTCAACCCTGCAATCACGCTTTCAAAGGCGATATATCATGAAGACATACGGAATGTGGGAAGCGGGAATCCCGGATTTACGAATTTCAAGCGTGTATACGGCAACAGATATGCATGGTTTGTATTAGCGTTTGATTTGCTGAAAGGCGCAATAATGAGCCTGCTTTTCGGTTTATGGATATCGTCTTTCAATTACGATTTTCAGCTTGGGGCGGCATTCACGGGTATGTTTGTTATGCTCGGTCATTCGTTTCCCATACAGTATAAATTCAGAGGCGGAAAAGGGTTTCTTGTTTTGCTGTCAGTGCTTTTTGTTATTGATCTGCCTGCCGGACTGATCGCGGCAGCAATAATGGTAATACTGCTGCTGACGGTAAAATACATGTCTCTTGCCACGATGTGCGCGCTGAGCGTGGGAGCTGTAATGATTTTTCTTTTTGGATGCAATACCGTTGCCGCCATAATATATTCTGTATGCGTTTTATTTATGATCATACGGCATAAAGAAAATATTAAAAGACTTATTGCCGGTACTGAAAGCAAATTCAGCCTCGGAAAAAGTAAATAAAAGAAGGAGACCGTCTGAAATGACGATCTCCTTTATTTTTGATTCAATAATATTTTCTGTATGTCCTGATCAAACAGATTTCCAAGGTATATATTCCTTGCCTTCAAGAATATCTGCAATTCGTTCGCATGCGTGTCCGTCACCGTACGGATTTACCGCATGAGATATCTTTGCATACTCATCCGGATTATCAAGAAGTTCCGAAAACGCCTTGTAAATCGTTTCTTCATCTGTTCCTACAAGGCGAAGTGTTCCTGCATTCACGCCCTCAGGTCTTTCTGTTGTATCGCGCATTACAAGAACGGGAACGCCGTAACTGGGACATTCTTCCTGAATTCCTCCCGAATCTGTGAGGCACAAATAGCTTCGAGCTTCAAAATTATGGCAGTCAAATACTTCTATCGGTTCAATAATATGGATCCGGTCGCAATCTCCAAGCTCTTCATCGGCAATACGCCGAACAGTAGGATTCATATGAATGGGATAAACTGCCTTACAGTCAGGATGTTCGTTTAAAACGCGGCGGATAGCCCTGAACATATTATGCATTGGTTCGCCGAGGTTTTCTCTTCTGTGAGCGGTTATGAAAATCAGCTTTCCGTCCCCTACCCAGTCAAGTTCGGGATGCGTATAATCATCTTTGACTGTATGCTGCATAGCGTCAATTACCGTGTTGCCCGTGATGTAGATCTTATCCGGATTTTTACCCTCTTTAATAAGATGTTCTGCGGCAAGGTGAGTAGGCGCAAAGTTATATTGAGATACAATGCCTACCGCCTGACGATTGAACTCTTCAGGATACGGAGAATAGATGTTATATGTTCTCAGACCGGCCTCAACATGTCCGACCGGTATCTGAAGGTAAAAACACGCAAGCGATGTGACAAAAGTTGTAGAAGTATCGCCGTGAACAAGAACGACATCGGGTTTTTCTTTCTCCAGAACGTCTTTTATTCCCGAAAGGATATTTACGGTTATATCAAACAGCGTTTGACGATCTTTCATTATGTTAAGATCATAGTCGGGAACGACGTTGAATGTTGCAAGCACCTGATCGAGCATCTGTCGGTGCTGGGCGGTTACGCAAACAACAGTTTGCAAATTTTTTCTTTTTTTCAGTTCATTGACCAGCGGACACATTTTGATAGCTTCAGGACGTGTGCCGAAAACAGCCATTATTTTTTTTGCCATTTTTATCTCCTGTGTATCGGTATTCTGACATTTTTATTTTAACATAAAACAGCATCCGGAATTTTGAATACTGTTTTCAGGTACTGAATCAAAAATCCTCGGGAGAAAAATCAGATATTTATATGCAGGATTTTAAGTATACGTTTTAATATCTGATAACCGAAAGTATCTTTATGTCTGATAAAATAAACAAGACACAAAGAGCAATAAACAGCGGCGCCGCATGCTATCTGAATCAACAGGCTGATTATAGTGTATGAAGGCATCAACCAGTCAATCAATCTGACTGCGCCAAACATAATTATGCCCATAACCAGGAACGGCAGTGCGTCAATAATATATGATTTTATATCCACACTTTTACGCATTGGTATGATCTGGCATATCGCAACAGTCAGTTCTGCAGTCATTGTGCCTATCATTGCTCCTATAGCGCCAAGTAAAGGTATTAAAACAGAATTCATTATCAGATTTATAGCGGCACCAGTGATGATAGCCCGAACGTAGTATTTATCCTGTTCCATAGGTATAAGAACCTGATTTCTGAAGGTGTTTGACCATCCGATAAAAATCAGAGTAAACGCCAGACCGGATAACAGTACGCCGCTGCCCGCGAAATCATTTCCGTAAAAAATAATGACGAATCTGTCTGCGACGGCGCAGATTCCCATACCCATCGCTATAGTGATACAGTTGATAAACTGGAACGATTTTTTCAGGTAAACCCTGCACTGTTCAAGATTGTTATTTGCTACAAGATTACTGATCCGCGGAAGCATAACATTGCCCCATGCGGTAACGACTCCAAGGCAGACCATTACGATTTTGTCGGCATTTTCATATAACGCAACTTCTGAATACGATCCGAAGGAGCCTATCATTACCTTATCCATAACCCTGTAAATGCTTGTTGCGAGGATAGGAATGAACAAAATCAGCAATGGTTTGATATGTTTTTTGAAGTTTTCGACAATATTTGTTTTACAAAAAGAGATGTATTTGCGAAGCCCGATCCAAAGGTAGCACTGCCCTACAAAATAACCGATATTCATGATCCATGAATAAAGGAGCAGATCATCCCGAGTTTTTACAAACAAAAACACTCCGGCTGTAGTAAACAGTTTAATAACTACTTTTCTTGTAACCGTGATCTTAAATTCTTCAAGGCCGAAAAAGAGCCAGTTTATATCAAAGCATGCGCTTAATACATAAGGCAACTGTGCAACATACAGAAGTTTGTCTGTATTATTAAAAACTATGAAAATAAGGATATAGGCGGAAAGGAAAAATGCGGAAACAAAAAACTGGACAGAATATAACTCGGAAAATGTTCTGTTGGCTTTTTCTTTTGTGTCTCTTACCTGAGAAATGCTTCTGTTGCCGTAATTGTTTATGCCGAGCATGCCCAACAAAAGAAAATAATATGCAATTGAACGCGTATAAGAAAAAGCCCCTACCCCGTCGGTACCAAGGACTCTTGATATATACGGAGCGGTAACCAGGGGCAGGATCATCTGCAAAACCTGGTATACCATATTGTATGCATAATTTTTCTTTAAACTTTTCATGCTTTAATGTTCTCGCGGATTTTTTTCAGACTGTCTGTAAGAATAGTCAGATTTGACAATGACTTAGCATAAACTGACTCATCTAAGATAATTTTTTTGTTATGTTTTTCTTCAAGAAGCGTATCCATGATCTGAGGGGTAAGGCTGTGATAAGAATATGAGTGATCGGAACAGCCGATTTCATGATAAAATCTTTCGGTTTTAAAGCGGTGAACAGGCGTTGATACCACTGCTCTTCCGTAAGCCGCGCCGATAATTCCGACATGGAGCTTTGTTGTGACGATAAAATCGACACGACTAAGCAGACTGCACATTTCCCAATATGATGAATACAAGTAGTGTCTGCAGGCTATGGATTCGCTTTTGAACAATTCTTCTATAAATGTAAGGTCTGTATTTTTCTCTTCGTTATCCATTCCGTAAATGACACTGTATTCCGTATGTTTTTTACAGAAATCAACGACAGGGATCAAAATGTTGTTTTTATATTTTTCATCATCTTTTGCTCCGAACGGAACATGAAGAAACAGAGTTTTTTTTGCATTTTCAAACAAACGGTCCAATTTCTCGGTCGTTTTCGGAATATCCATAGATGCAACGCTTATAGCGGTATCCTGTGTTTTGATCGCCTTACGTATATTCAGATTTTCAACGCAATAGTCATATGATTCTTTATTTCTGACAGTCAGAACAACAGATCTGTCAAGGATATCACGAATTCCATTACGAAGAAAACCGTAATAAATCGGCCCGACCTCAAGCCCGATTATCAATATCGGTATTTTTTTTCTGATATATTTTTTCCCGAGCTGAACATACCTTTTATAGCGGACAAGAGACTCTTTCAGAGCTTTTTTATCTTCTCCCAAATAACCGCCTGAAATATAAACCAAGGCATCAACTTTATTGTAATCGTCATCGGACATAATATAACGATAATCAAGACTTTCGCGCAGGTATTGACTTATTCCAAACGGCTGTCTGTCAAAAAACCAGATATTGTCATCCGGAAATGCCTGTCGTAAAGTATTGTAGAAGATATCGGCAAAGAGACAATCGCCGAAATTGGACCCGCTGACTGCGCCATGAAGCAATATATTCATTTTATTTCACTCATTTCATATCAACAGTCTGCTCTTTCGAGTTCTTAAGACAGACAAAATTACGAAAGGAATAAATGTACACCAAATCATCGGTCTGAAAACCTCGAAAAGGCTGCATCTGACCAGATTTATTAAAATATAGTAGTATGTATAGTATCTTACACAGTCATAATTGTTTTCAGCAGCTTTTTCTGCCCTGAAAAAATAACCGAGCATCAAACCTATCAGAAAAGCCGCAGGGATGCAGAACAGACCGAAATTCGAAAACAGATCGCCGAACATCGTCGCGCCGACGGCTCTGCCCAAATATGGGTTGACATAGGTTGAAGGAGATGCTTGCGAAAACAGATCACCGAACAAAGATCCTATAGGCAAAGCGGAAGGGATCGTTCGGAGTATAGTCATACCGTACTGGAACGGAAAGACCGACGGGAAGCATGAAACGATAGAAACAACAGAGAAAAAAGAAATGCCGAATTCTTCAAATACATCGTATATTAAACCGTCAAGTGCGAAAACATCCGCACCGTAATTGCCTAAAAATCCAAAGAAATCAGTGAGATTTCCGGTTCTGATCCTTCGGATGATTTCAAGGAAATTAAGGAAAAGGGCGACAAGAAGCACTATCAGAATAACTTTGCCGATATTAACTTTATTATTACTGTCTCCCGTCTTTTTTCTGAACATATATGCGCCGAATGTTACTATTGCCGATACGTAGTATCTCCTGTCACCGGTAACTGCCATTATTACGATAAAATAAGCGGCAAGTATTATAATAACAGGTTTTTTGATGGCAGGTCGGCTTTCCATCAGACAGATAAGTCCCGGAACATACAAAAAAGCAAGATCGTCGATCAATCCCGCGTTAGCGGTAATCGAAAGAAAGTTACCTGTTGCGGATGTTGAAATGACAGACTGGATATCGGTTATGATCCTGCAGGGAAGCCCTATTACAAGAAGTATCATTCCAAGATTGAAAAGCTGACTCTCATCGATATTTGCTGTTGTCTGCAAATAATCTCTTTTGCTTTTTTTTCTGTAAAGGCTGATCATACCTATAAAAAGAGCATGAACACAGCACACGACCATAATGCCTGTTCGCTGCATTTCAAGGGGCTCATATAATTTATGGAGCACCCAGTAGATTTTGCCGTCCTGTCCAAGATAATTGAGCCAGACACGCCCGAACATGAACAGATATGTAAGCAGCGTCATAACTGCAGGAAACTCGGTGATTTTTACCTTATATTTAACAAGGAAAGCAGCATTTATCAATAAAGACACCACAGAAAGATAGAAAACGGGCGCTGACCATCCTCCGCTGCTGATTTTATCAGAAGACCAGAAAAATGCAAGGACAACAAGGCAGATTATCATAAAAATAATTGTGATAATCCACAGTAATGCTTCTCCCTTTGAAACAGTTGTTTTCATTTCAGATCCTCATTATACAATAAAAAATTGAAAAGGTTTAACATCAGATATGGTATACCCCTGGCAGATCGCAAATATTATGGCAATCCAAAACAATTTTTCCCATCAGTTTTTGCATATTATTCTTGATTTCGTTGTGTTTTACCATTATTACAACAAAATCAACATCATTCAAAAATGAATCAAGGCTGTAATACTGATTTTTTACTACTTCCTTTGTTATGTACGGGTCATAAACTTTCAGTCCCGTTCCAAGATGACGTTCCTGACTTTCAAGAAGCTGAAGAGTCGGCGATTCACGCATATCATCAACATTTTCCTTATAGGTAAGACCGTAAAGTCCGACACGGGAGATATCGCTCATACCGTTTTCTTTCATGATCTCATAGATCCTGTTCAGAACAAAATCAGGCATTCCGTCATTTGTTTTCATCGATTCGTCGATTACTTTTGCAAGGGAAGGATAGTCCCCTACAAGGAACCACGGATCTACGGAAATGCAGTGACCGCCGACACCGGGACCGGGTTGAAGGATATTGACACGGGGATGCATATTGCAGATTCTGATTATCTCGTAAACATCCATATTGTCGTGACGGCATATTTTAGCTATTTCATTGGCAAATGCAATGTTTACCGCGCGGAACGTATTTTCAACGACTTTCGTCATTTCAGCGGTTTTGATATCTGTGACAACGATCTCTCCTTTACAAAAAGAAGAGTAATACTTTGCTATTTTTTCACCGATTTGTCTGTTGTCGGCACCGATGGTCCTGTTGTTATGCAAAAGCTCATAAACCATATTGCCGGGAATAATACGTTCGGGAGCGTGAACAAGGTTGATATCTGTTCTGTTTTCTCCGTTCAGAACAGGTCTTATGCTTTTTTCGATAGTTCCCGGAGAAACTGTCGATTCGATTACAAGTACGGCGTTTGCAGGCGCTACTTTAAGGACATCCTTAACTGCGGCAACAACATAACACGGATCTACTTTTTTGCTGAATTTATCATAAGGAGTAGGAACAGAAACTATGTAGGTATCTGTTACCTGATATTCCGTTGTAAATCTGATACCCGCTTTTAAAGCATTCTGAAAAAGATCATCGAGTCCATCCTCTTTGAATGTGGTATGACCTGACTGAAGCGTGGCTACAAGTTCTTTATTGTAGTCAGTTCCTATTACCTCAACCCCGTGAGAGGCCATCATAAGAGCGGTAGGAAGTCCTATATATCCAAGTCCGATTACGTTAATCATTTCAGTTCTCCTCTATTTCTAACAGTTGATTTTTTACTTCATCCATGCGTGATCTGAGTTCGTCCTGCGAACGGACAGCGTCTTTCAGCAGCTCATTGCATTTAAGCTTTATCTCGTCAAAATCACGGGTGGTATACCAGTCATAAAACTTATCGGCGAAACTTCCGTCAAGGCAGTCGTCAACAGCGAATGCAATGCCGCATTTTTCTGCAAGTTCGGCAACATATGTATTTTTGTATACAAGTATGGGTAAGCCGAGCGCTACAGCATAATATAGCTTATTGGACAGCGCATACTTTAAATTCAGATCCTCTGTTCCATATAAATTGAAAATCACATCAGCATCAGCAAGGAACTCGCCTGTCTGTTCCTTGGGGAATTTACCGTGTACAACGACGTTTGTGATGCCATTTTTTTCAATGTAAGATTTGATCGATTCTGAACCGGAACCGGCGACCGTAAGCTCGTATCGGGGATCGTTTTTTATTTGTTCAATAAATTTTATAAGGTGATCGTAAAATCTGATATATCCGATATATAAAATTCTGATCTTATCGTTATTTTCGGGTTTTTTCTCGATATTCGCCATTGACTGAAGAGTTTCATCCATAACCTTCTGGTTATAGCTGTGGAAGAAAAGATAATTGTCAAAATTATGTGTCAGTTCGGGAATATATTTTTCGGAAGAAACCGTAGTGAAGAGAGAGGATTTTATCGCTGAATTCAATGGAATATTCAACACTTGCCTAAGACCCACATTCAGATCTCTGACGTTTACGCAGTATCTTTGCTTATACTCTTTTTTCAGCACCCGGCAGATAAAAGCAGCGGTATATTCGCTCCATACAATAACAAATCCGTATTTATTCTTTTTAAGGATGGAAGAGGCTTCTTTTCCGAATTTAAAAAAGCCGAACAGCTTCTGGAGCTTATTCTTTTTCTTGTATGAAACAGGATAGTTCACCTCTGCGCCCGTATTTTCATCTTCATCATATTTATTCATATAAATAACGTCATACGGAATACCGTTTTGTTTCAGATAATCGAAATAAATATTTGCCATTATCATATGACGGGGAGCGCTTGCAAAAACAATACATACTTTTTTCATTTCAGTTATTACCATCCATTATCGTTATAAAGCATTGACGCCACATTTCCTCTATTTTTTCAGGCTTGAAACGTTCGGTTACCTTAGTGGCGTTTTCGGCTACGGAATTACGCAATTCGGTATTGCCTATCAGTTCACAGACTGCATCAGCTGTTGCATCAACGTTTTCTACCGGCACGAGAAGTCCGTTTTTATCATTTTCCAACAGCATTCTCGGTCCGCCCGGCGGACAATCGGCTGCGACACAGGGAATTCCTGCCGCCATCGATTCAAGAAGCATATTCGGAATCCCTTCGCTTCTTGAAGGAAGGAGAAAAACCATGACATCGTGAATATCTTCAATTATATGAGACGAAAGTCCCATATATTCTATATACGGTCTTATTTTCAGATCATCGATCAGCTGTCCGTAAAGCTTTTCAAAATCGCCGTCTCCATATATCCGCAGTTTATAGTCCGGGTATTTTTCAATAATTTTTTTCATGGCTTTAATGCCTATATCGAAGCCTTTTTCCTGCTCAAGCCTCGCTGCGGCCATTGCTATGATCTTTTTTCTTTCCGGATTCCGATCAAAACTGCTCTCTGAAGACAGGAACGGATTTGGGATCACTGCAGTTTTATTATCCGGGATATTCGGATAAAAATCTCTTGCTCCCTGAAGCTGAAATACTACCTTGTCGCATTTTTTATATGCATATTTGCTCATCAGCTGGTTAAACGCAGAGATCATCTGGGGAGCACGGCGTTCAGAACCGATCACCTTACATTTTGTGCTTTTCACCGCCTTGACCGCAACGGTAGTGAAATAATACCCGAACGCACATAAAATATCGATATTTTCCCGAACGACAATTTCTCTTGTTTTTTTTGCGATATTGCTTAATTCATTTATCTTTCCGAAAAAACCTTTTCCCTTTTTTATAAGATCACCTATATATATTTGCTGAACATTGTCGGGAAAAGAGTATATATTACCCTGCTGTGTTGTAATCAAAAATATTTTATCAGCACAGGGAGCAAGAGAACGGACGACAAATGCCATCATTTTTTGTGCTCCCCCGGAGCTGAAGTTGTTTGTGACAAAACCGACATTCATACAATGGTTCCTCTGATCGATTACGCTTTTCTCCATATCATTTTGTTTACGATGCCTGTATAGCTCTGGATGATCTTTATGACCTTTGTGCTCACATTTTCATCGTTGTAAGCGGGTACGGTTATACCGTCGTCGCCATTGGCGTGCATGGAAACTGCCAGATCAACTGCCTGGAGTACCTGCTGTGCGGTAATGCTGCCGATCGTAAATACTCCCTTATCCATTGCCTCGGGTCGTTCCGTGCTGGTTCTGACAGACACTGCGGGAAATTTGAAATAAGCGGCTTCCTCCGGGATCGTACCGCTGTCGCTTACTACGCAGAAGGCATTTTTTTGGAGCTTGTTATAGTCAAAAAATCCCAGCGGTTTATGCTGTATCACTCTTTTATCAAATACAAATTTGCGTGCTTCTATATATTTTTTGCTTCTGGGATGACATGAATACAAAATCGGCATATCATATTTTTCCGCCATCGCGTTTACCGCATTCATCAGGCTGAGAAAGTTGCTTTCTATATCTATATTTTCCTCGCGATGAGCCGACAGCAGGATATATTTTCCGGATGCAAGACCGAGATCGTCCAGGATACTGCTTGAATCAATGACATCCTTGTATCTGTCAAGGACCTCTTTCATGGGAGAACCGACAACAAACGTATACTCGTGCTTTACACCGCTGTCAAGTATATACCGTCTGGCATGCTCGGAATAGCAGAGATTGATATCGCTTGTTACGTCGACTATTCTGCGTATTACCTCTTCGGGAAGGTTTTCATCTTTGCAGCGATTGCCTGCTTCCATATGGAAGACGGGTATTTTCAAACGCTTTGCAGATATAACGCATAAACAGGAATTGGTGTCTCCGAGAATTATCAGGGCATCAGGTTTAACGCTCAACATCAAATCATATGATTTTGAAATAACGTTACCCATTGTCTGACCCAGATTTTCGCCGACAACGCCGAGATAATAATCAGGCTCACGAATTCCAAGGTCTTCAAAAAAGACCTTATTCAGTTCATAATCATAGTTCTGTCCGGTATGTACAAGGATCTGATCGAAGTATTGATCTGCCTTTTTGATTATTTCAGACATTTTGATTATTTCGGGACGCGTTCCGACAACGGTCATAAGACGAAGTTTTTTTATCTCCATGTCGATACTCCTGTTTTTGTTGATCGTATGAATTATTTGCCTGAATACGGGTCAGATTCCGTAATGCGGATATAAGGATCTGTGGTCTTTCATCCACTCGGAAAGCTCTGATACCATAATTTCGTAGTCAGGAACTGCATATTTAAAATTCCACCGTGTTCTTTCCAGACTTTTATCGGCGGTGATCTTATCCGATGGAATAACGGTTATTTTTTCTTTTCGTATGTATTGATTAAACAGTAACAGCAGACCGTATTTTGAAATACTTGTATCAGGGACCATATTATAGAGTCCGTGAACTTTTTCTTTTGCCGCTGTCTCCATTGTTTTTGCCAGCTGAAGTGTAGTCTGACCTGTCCACATAGCGCCTGTATACCCTGAAACTTCGCCATGCTGCTGCATAAACCAGTTCAGAAGACCGATCCCTTTGGGATTGATATCGGGTCCGACGATCGATTGCCTCAAGGTTAGATCTTTTTCGTTTTCGATTTCTCCGAGCGCCTTTGAGCGATCATAGAATGTTGTGCCGTCTCTGAGATCATCTTCCTTATAGTGCCCCCGATTACCGCTGAAAACACAGTCGGTGCTCATATGGATGACCTGAGTATCCGTTCCTTCAGTCAGCTGCGCAAGGTAATGAGGAAAAAACGAATTGAGATATACGGCTACAGCCTTGTTTTTCTCTGCGAACTGATTAAGGATACCTATACAGTTGATGACAGTATCAAATTTGTTTTTTCCGACGAGATCTTTGATAAGTTCTGCATTCATGGCGTCTCCGGAAACAGAAGTTATCAGATCGGAGGGACGGAGATCGAAACCCAGGACATCATGGCCTTTTTCTTTAAGATAAAGGCTGATGGTATGTCCCGCCATGCCGTTGCATCCAAGGACAAGAAATTTCATAATCTACCCCTTATTGTTTTCATTGGCGAGCTGTTCCTGAACGTAATCTGTGGTAAGAAGTTTTTTTACAACTCCGGCAACATCAAGCCTGATCGTATTATGACTTGTATATGCTTCATCCGATTGTGTAAGTATCTCGCCCTTAACGAAATATTTATCGTAGTTTAAATCACGATTGTCGGCAGAAACGCGGAAATAGCGGCCCATATCTTCGGATCGCAGTTTTTCTTCAGTTGTAAGAAGCGTTTCATAGAGTTTTTCACCGTGTCGCGTGCCTATAATGCGTGTTCCTGTATCGCCAAACAGCTGCTGAACCGCTTTCGCAAGATCACCTATCGTAGACGCGTCGGCCTTCTGAACGAAAAGATCGCCCGGATTGGCGTGTTCAAACGCAAACTGAACAAGATCGACCGCTTCATCGAGATTCATAAGAAAACGCGTCATTTCAGGATTGGTAATAGTGATAGGCGCGCCGGATTTAATCTGGTCGATAAAAAGAGGGATAACAGATCCGCGTGAGCACATTACATTGCCGTAACGGGTGCAGCAAATAACAGTATTGCCGCGTTCAGCAGCAACACGCGCGTTTGCAGTTATAACATGTTCCATCATCGCTTTGGAAATACCCATTGCGTTGATCGGATATGCTGCTTTATCGGTGCTGAGACACACGACTCGGCTTACTTTTGCCTCTATTGCTGCGTGGAGCATATTATCGGTGCCTTCAATATTTGTTTTGACAGCCTGCATGGGAAAAAATTCACACGACGGAACCTGTTTCAGAGCAGCCGCATGAAAAATATAGTCAACACCTGGCATTACGTCTGCAAGACTGCGGGGGTCTCTTACATCGCCGATGTAAAATTTTACTTTATTCGCATAATCAGGATGTTTAGCCTGAAGTTCATGACGCATGTCGTCCTGTTTTTTTTCGTCACGGGAAAAAATACGGATCTGTCCGACATCGCTTTCAAGAAAATGTTTTAGTACGGCATTGCCGAACGAACCGGTTCCTCCGGTAATTAAAAGTGTCGCTCCGTTAAACACAGACATGTCATATCTCCTCTTTAAACAGTTCATCCATACGATTCAGTAATATTTCTTTGCTGAAATGGTTTTTAGAATATTTCAAAGCTCTTTGACCCATTTCTTCTCGTTCTCGTTGGGACAAGTCTATAAATGTCAATATGCTATTTACTAATCCTTCAACATCTTCTGCATTACTGACAAGACCTGCACCGGCATCTTTTATGATTGCCTGAACTTCTCCGTCGGCAGAGACTAAAATCGGTTTTCCACAAGCTAAACATGATTGGGTTTTTGCCGGAATAGTTATCGAAAACACTTCACTCTTTGACAGTGTTATCAATAATCCATCCGCCCAAGCCAAATATTGAGGAATTTCCTCTGCAGGTTTTCGTGGAACAAAATTGAAATATTCGTCAACCTCAAGCTCTTCTATCTTTTTTTTCAATTCTGGCAAATATCGGCCATCACCAATAATATTAAATCTAACTTTTGTCTTTTTTTCTTTTAGCTTTTGTGCCGCCTCAGGCAATATTCCCAAACCTTGTGCAAATCCGATATTTCCTGCAAAAACCAGATTCAACGAGCCATCGTCAGGTATCTCCAAACCTGTTTTTCTATCAACAGGTTTATAAAAATCCTCAGCATATTGCGGCCAAAATTCTATTTTATCCTCACTAATACTTCTGTTCTTGATTGCCTGAATAAAACTTCGAGAAGAAGTTAGAATTCTATTACTGCGTTTATAGATATAATCCACAATTTTCTGTATAGAACCCAGAAAAAGTTTATTGTGAATCCCGGTAATTATTTCGACATTTTCAGGCCATAAATCAGTTACATAAAGTATATGAGGAATTTTATTCTTTTTTGCATACCACACGCTCACAAGTGCTTGTGTCATGGGTGATACTTCATAAGTGAAGACAATGTCAGCCTTCAAATCTGTCTTTTTTACCCATTTTCTTCCCTGAATAACAAATGATAAATAATTCTTCGCCAGATTTATAGAGCCAGATTTTCGAGGCTCTATCGGTAAGCGAACGATCTGAATGCCTTGCCAGTTTTCAGTTTTTCTTTCTGTTTTGCTATACCCGTCGTAATACTGCCCTTGCGGATAATTAGGAATTCCAGTTAAAACAGTTACTTTGTAACCTCGTTTAACCCATTCAATGGCTATATCGTTAATTCGAAAGCATTCAGGATGAAAGTATTGTGAAACAACCAGAATATGCTTTTCCATCAGCCTTCCGTCCTCTCTATGGACTCTTTCAGACCTACAGCTCTATACTCGAAACCAAATATGCTCATGCTCTGATCGTAAGAAAGATTGCCGAACGCCTTGTTTGCCATACCTGAGGGCTTGCCGGGAAGGCGTGACGCCAGAGAAACAAGCCAATTGAACGCTTTCGAAACTCGTATTTTATGCCCGTTTACATCTGCTATCATTTTTACCATTTCACTTGTTCGTGTATATTCCGCATTCTGCGGCCAGAATATGCCGCCTTCGCCACGTATCATTACCTGTGAAAGAAATTCGCAAAGATTTTCAATGTATAGCATTGAGCGCTCGTTTTGAATATCAGGAAATACGGGAAGCTTTTTGGCCATCTTACTGAGAGTTGGATAATTGCCTTTACTGCCTTTTCCGTAAATCATCGGAGGGCGAAGGACGGTTACGGTAAATTGATCGTCCGCAAATTCTCTTACGCCTTTGTCCGCCTGCCATTTGCTGTCTCCGTAAAAATTGGATGGAGTCGGATCTGTTTCTTTTGTTATCCTCTTCTGCTTGCCGTAAGGAGCGCTGTCGCCGTAGATAATCGAACTGCTCATAAAAACGAATTGTTTAACGCCCTCACCTTTGGCTTTTCTACATGTCTCTATAGCCAAATCGGTATTTACGGCATAATATTTTTTTTTCGTTTCTTCGCTTACTTTTCCAATATCCGCATGCGCGATTCCCGCCACATGGAACACTATATCATAGGGACTGAAATCTTTTTGTCTCCAACTGCCGTCAATCATGTCAACAGTATTGATATTCAGCTCAGAACTATAATGATCTTTTACATAGTTTTCAAAGGAAACACCAATATATGAACTTGCTCCGGTTATAAGGACTTTTTTCATTTGGCATTCTCCTGTTTCTTGATTTCACCGGTACCGCCTTCGACTACGCTGTCGTCTTTACCGAATACGTGAAGGCTGCCGAAAAAGCATTTAATATCCATTTTCAAGCCGAGCTGTCTGGCATATTCTCCGTCAAGCTTTGCTTTTTCAGGGATTTCGAGTTCGTCGCGTCCGTTTATCTGTGCCCAGCCGCTAAGCCCCGGTTTTATATCGTTTGCTTCGTATTTGTCTCGCTCCGCAGTCAGAAGATCCTGATTCCACAATCCGGGGCGAGGACCTATCACGCTCATATTTCCTATAAAAATATCCCATATCTGAGGGAGCTCATCAAGACTGTGCGCTCTGATAAACTTACCTACTCTTGTTATATACTGTTCTGGATTTTCAAGCATATGCGTCGGTCTGTCGCGCGGAGTTGACATTTTCATGCTGCGAAATTTATGCAGCTTGAAATACTGTTTGTTTTTTCCTATCCGCTTTTGCGTGAAGAAGACCGGCCCCGGATCATCTATGACTATTGCTAAAGAAAGTCCAAGAAAAACAGGAGATAACAATACAAGTCCGCCGAAAGAAAGGATAATATCTATGCAACGTTTAACGTATTTTTCGTAAAAACCTGCCTTACGTGAAGAAACTCCTGTTGCTTCAAGATGACCGCATACGCCGTCGGCATTCTCTTTTTCAGTTTTGTCTTCTACAAACCGAACCATTTTTCCCTGCATGGGATTCAGTTCGTCCGGGTGGTTTTTATATCTGCTTCCAGGTCTATTAATCAATGCGATGATTTCAAGGACAAGGAAAAGCCCCAATATGACAAGTAATACGATTAACCATGGATTCATACTTATGTTCCTCAATACAACACCTTAAAGAAAGACTTGTGCTGTATTTTTAATTATAATTATATTGAATATATTAAAAGCGAACTTCGAGTCCGTCAGTAGCCAGAATTATCTTAATCTCATTCTTCATTTTATTTATCCTCATGCAATTCATTTCCCGCATTTTGTAAGGATATAACGAACGATTGAGTTCATGGCGTCCATCTTATCAAGCATATCCTTTGCGAGAGCCGTCTGAGATCTTGTTCTGTCAAGGTTATGTTCGGGATAAGTTGTTTTGTAATACTTATCTCCGGTTATATAATCATCGACAAATCTTACAGCCTGTTCGCATGCCAAAACAAAACAACCGAGCGAAAGAGTTGAAAGTTCGTTTTCAGTAAGAGTATGCGCCGTTTTGCTTATAAATCCTTTGGCAAACGCTTTGAATATGTCGAGATCCACTCCGGCTTTTTCATATTCTTTACTGTCTTCTGCAACATAGTTTGCGGCAGAGCGGACAGCGTCGCCGAAATCATGTCCGGCAAGACCCGGCATTACGGTATCAAGATCTATTACCGTAAGCGCTTTCTTTGTTTCTTTATCGAAAAGAACGTTATTTATCTTCGTATCGTTATGAGTTACGCGAAGCGGCAAAAGACCTGCGTTTTTCATTTCAGTCATTTTACACGCTATTTCTTTTACCGAAAAGAGCCAGTCGAGTTCTCTTTTTACTTCTTTAACTCTGCCTAAGGGATCGTTCTGAACGTCCTTTTCAAGTGTGTCGTATCTCTTTACGGTATTATGAAAATCAGGAATGGTTTCAAAAAGAGTTGAGGCGTCAAAGTCCGAAAGAAGCTGCTGAAATTCGCCGAATGCTTCCCCTGCGCTGCAAACAGCTTCGAGGTCATCGCATACGCTGAAAGTTATTGACCGTATGTAACCGCAAATCCGCCAATACCCTGTTTTATCGTGTATATATGTTTCACCTTCGGGCGTGTGAAGGTAATGAAGGAACGATCCGTCGGGCTTCTTTTTGGTTATATGTTCAGCTATTTTCTCTATGTTTTCCATTACCTGCGCAGGATTTTTGAAAACATATGTATTTACCTGCTGGATTACATATGATTTTACCGTGCCGCTTTCGCAGACAAAATCTGCCTTATACGTTTTGTTAACGTTGCCGACTGTTATTTCTTCATAAGATACGAGTTTGCCTGGTATTCCGAATGATCTGCAGATCTCTTTTATTCTCTCTTCCATTACCTGTTTTCTTCTTTTTGAACTTCGGAAGTTTTGGGTTTTATGTCAATAAGCTTTCTCATCAGCGGGATAAATACGCCGCCGACGGCGTTGCCTGCGGTCATTACGAGAAGATAAAGCGCTGCGTTCAGGCTCCACGCCTGTCCTACAGTGAAATAATACATATTCGCGACGCAGTGTTCAAATCCGCAGATAACGAATACCGTAACGCCGAAGAATATGGCGAGATATCTGCCTATGCCTTGCTGGATCGATTTGTAACCTTCAACGGCGATATATATCATGATATCGCACAAAAACGCAAGGATAAACGCGCTCAGAAGGCTTTGTGAAAGCTTTGTTTCGCAGACAGAAACCGCTTTTTCGGAAAGAGACGGGAAAAGTCTTGTCTGCATCTCTATAAAGCCGGTAAAAAGCGCTCCTATGAGGTTACCAAGCCATATAAGGGGAAGTTTAAGCGCGTATTTCGCATCGTTATCAAAAACATAGCATATTTTGCCTGTGAACAGATTAAACCCGAATACACAAACACAAAAAAGACCGACGGCAAAAAATATTGCCCCGATTATTTTTGATTCGCAAAGGAGAAAAACCGTTCCGCCGAGTGAAATACTTATACCTGCAAGGATACCGCTCAAAATTGCTTTCATTTTTCGCTCCTGAAATTATCGCTGAGAATCAGTCGAGAAGAGTATCTATAAGAAACTGCTGATTTTTTTCAAAATCTATTATCGTCAGTGCGCGTCCGTCTATCGTTGCATAGTAATATGATTTATTTATGGGAACTCTCTGAGTGATCACGGTAAAATCTTTTGACATAGGCAAAAGTTCGGTTGCGTAGCCTATTATTTCCCAGTTGCTCAGATCGGTCGTAAGCATGGGAAGAATGTCGTCAAGCAGAGACAAAAGCTCTGTTGCGCTCTTATCTTTATATTTTCCGTATATTGCAAGTAAAACCTTGCGTTGTCTTTCGGAGCGTTTTATATCCGAGTCAAGTTTTCTTATTCTGACATATGACAAGGCTTTTCCGCCGGTGAGATGGACCAAGCCTGACGACGGAAGCGAAAGGACTTTTGCTTCCGCATCCGTGATCTCTAAATCGATTCCTCCGAGCTTATTGATAAGCTGTATAAACTGCCCGAAATCGACGCATACATTCGCATCTATTTTAACGCCGAAATTTTTTTCGAATGTCTTATCGAGAAGCTTCATTCCGCCAAAACGGAAGGCTGCATTTATTCTGTTGTTCTGGTAGCCGGGGATCTGAACATAGATGTCACGGACAAACGATGTTAATGTGACCGTTTTCTTTTCTTTGTTGACAGTGCAGAGGATCATTGCGTCCGAACGCTGACGGGTCGATTCATACTGTCTTCTGTCCTGCCCTATAAGGAGGATATTGATAAGATTTTTTCCTGTTATCGTGGCATTGTCAAGAGGATTGAATTTTATCTGATCCGGAGAAATTACACGGGTCTTATCTATTGTAACGGTTGTTCCTGATGAAGAGTTGCTGCCTGAAGAAGAACTGTTGCCTGAAGAAGAGCTGTTGCCTGAAGAAGAGCTGTTGCCTGAAGAAGAGCTGTTGCCGGTGGATGTGTCGGATGAAGTTTCGCTTTTGTTTTCGTTTGATTCCTGTTCAGACGGCGACTCCGTTTCGTTATTTGTATTTTCGGGGTCTTCAGCTACAGTCTGAGGATTTTCTTCAAACGGATCCCAGAGCTCTTCGTCATCGTCGGGAATTATTTCAAAAAATCCGCCTTCTTCGTTTTCTGCCTCTTCTTCCTGTCTTTCGATTTCTGCAAGTTCTTCTTCGGTTATAAATGTCTCATTGGGATCAGGACGGTTTATTTTATTGAGAAGAGAATGGACATAAATAAGAAGCCCTGCAGCGACAAGCGCAATACATATCAGGACAATAAGAATTATTTTTAACGCAAGAGGTATTTTTCTTTTTGTTTTATTGTTGATAGATTCTTTCAGTTCACTATTACTCATCTTTTTTTGGCATTTCAAAGAACTGATGCCGTCAGTGTGTTGTGTGTTGTTGATCCGGTTATTTTTCGTTTACTTCTTTGGGGTCATGATAAGTGGGAACGACTTTTTTAAGGGCATCCTTGACGACCCTGTTGCTTTCTGATGCCAGGGCTGTTTTAAGGATCTCAAGTTTTCTTGAAATTTCTTCTTTTTCAAGAGGTTTGTCGCGTTCCACGAAAATAAGGTCATTGTCTGTCTTATCAAGTTCTTCGGTTTTGATAAGAAGTTCCTCATACAGCTTTTCGCCGGGGCGAAGACCGATCTCAACGATGTTTATATCTTTATACGGCGTAAGACCGCTCAATCTTATCATACTTTCTGCAAGATCGAGGATCCTGACAGGTTCACCCATATCAAGGACATAAAGCTCTCCGTTTTTTGCCATGGCGCCGCTTGTTAAAACGAGCTGTGAAGCTTCACGGATAGTCATAAAGTATCTCGTGATACGTCTGTCTGTCAATGTTATCGGACCGCCTTTGGCGATCTGGCGCTTGAAAAGAGGAACGACAGATCCGTTGCTGCCGAGAACGTTGCCGAATCTTGTTGCGGAAAATGATGTTGAAACGCCGGAACGGCTCTGCACTATCATTTCACACATACGTTTTGTGGCGCCCATTACATTTGTGGGATTTACAGCCTTATCGGTGCTGACCATAATAAAGCGTTTTACACCGTATGTTTCGCATGCTTTGACAACATTGAGAGTGCCGAATACGTTGTTGTTGACTGCCTCTATAACATTCCGCTCCATAAGCGGAACATGTTTGTGCGCGGCAGCATGAATAACTATATCCGGGGTATGTTCGCGGAAGATCTTGTTTACGTGTTCCTGATCGCAAACGTTTACGATTTCCACACGCATATCAAGTTTATCGCCGTATATGCTGCGAAGCTCCTGCTGAATATCGTAAGCGCCGTTTTCGTAAACATCAAGTATCGTAAGCCTTGCAGGACCGCAGGAGGCGACCTGTCTTGCCAGCTCTGAGCCTATAGATCCGCCGCCGCCGGTTATCATTACATTTTTACCGCTGTAAAAAGACTTGACTTTTGAGTCCATAAAATGTCTTTTTTCGCGGAAAAGAAGATTTTCCATGTCTATATCGTGAATTTTACGCATGGCATCTTCATTGTCATCCAAAATGGGATAATCGTATGTCTTTACCTTGAAACCGATATCCTTGTATTTGTTATAAAGCTCGAGACGTTTGTCTTTCGAAATATTTGAAACAGCTATAACTACTTCCGCAACGCCGAGGTCTTCAAGCCTTGCTTTAAGGTTGCCTGTGGGAGAAATGACCGGGATATCGTCGATCGATCTGTTTATTTTTAATTTGTCACTGTCAACGAAGCATACGGGAGAATACTCTGACGAGGGATTGCTTATAAGTTCTTTTGCGAGCATTGTGCCCACTTCACCCGCGCCTATAATAGCTATTTTTTTCTGCTGATTGGTATTTCCGTTATTCAGAAAAGATACGCCGAAAAATACTTTAACAAGTTTCAGCGCAATTTTCTCAAAAATATTGTTTTTGTTTCTGCTCTGATAGACTTTTTGATAAAGCAGACGTGAAGTAATGCCGAATACAAGATTAACGAAAAAAAGGATCAGAACAGAAGAGACAGGAACGACAGGGAAGAAAAAAACAAATATCGCCGCAAAAAAACAGGATATGAGGTCTGCGGCAATAAGTCTTAGATAATATCCGGCAGCTGCGTAGCGTAATATCTGTCCGTAAACATCAAAACACATTCTTGCAACTGTCAGCAAAAGAAAACCGACGGCAAAAGGAATAAGGGAAGACGGGAAGCCGCCTCTTATTTCGGGGAATATAACAAACAGAAGCGCGGAAATGAGAAAAAAGATCAGGATGTCATAAATATACAACGCCCATCTGATACGCTTTAAAGCATTTGCTTTCATATTTGATCCATACCTCTGTTATTTATACTGTTTAATAAAGTCATCGACTATTTTTTTCATGCTGTCCATTTTATTGAGCATATCTTTTGCAAGCGCTATCTGGCATCTTGTTCTTACAAGATTATGATCGGGGTAAAGAATTTTGAAATACCTGTCGCCCGTTATATAGTCATCAAGAAATCTTGTTGAAAGCTCGCATGCAAGAACAAATCCGCCGAGAGCCAGGGTAGAAAGTTCGTTTTCGGTAAGAGTATTTACCGTTTGTTTTATAAATCCGTGGCTGAATGCCGTAAATACGTCAAGGTTTACTCCCGCCTCTTCGTATTTTTTGCTGTCTTCCTCAACATAATTCGTCGCAAATCTGATTGCGTCTCCGAAATCATGTCCGACAAG
>JAEEGL015872239.1_pt1 | contig 33668 bp, 40 predicted proteins | sample 9134231 | NCBI WGS metagenome assembly JAEEGL01 (sample SAMN16246548, study PRJNA631951) | gut metagenome | biome: gut microbiome; feature: rumen; material: fiber-attached | host: Bos | place: Iran: Karaj | collected 2018-10 | reverse complement strand
GTGGCTCCCCGCAGGAAGTTAAATCCGAACCGGTCAGCTCCTCATGGAAGATTTTGTTTACCTCTTCCAGAGTGATCGTCTTGGAACCGTCTTTGAAGGTGTATATCAGCACGATTCTGTCATCATAAACATAGACTGCCTTTACAAAATAGTCGATGATCTGCTTTTGAAACTTGGCCTCTCGAATGTCACCGTAACGGAAGCGTTCCATCCAGTGGACGATCATGTCCCGGTTCAGATTCGGCTGCTGCATCTCCTCCTGGATGATCTGCATCTCCAGCTCCTCTTTTTCCGCTTCCAACTCATCCATCCGCGATTTTACGGTTTCGTTGAAAAAGCCCTTTTGCACGGCGTCCAGCAGATTGTCTCTGGCGCTCCTGTTCTCCTCCAACCGCTTTCGCAATACAGGGAGAAGCCGATTCTCTTCTTCCTGTGCCTTGATCATCATATCGGCGACTCGGTCGATCGCGGCATCGGTAAGAGCATGATCCACTGTGTATTTCACGACAGCGTATTCGATCATCTCCTTGCGGACAGCTTTTTTCTTGCAACCCTTTCCGCGCTTCGCTTTCGAGCACTTATAGTAGTGATACGTCTCCCCTGTTCGGCTCGTGCCGCTCTCCCCCGCCATGAACGCGCCGCATTTCCCGCAATAGAGCTTAGTGGTCAGCATATAGTCCACATCAGTTTTGAACCGGGCGGGGGCTTTTCGGTTGCGGGTGAAGCGCTCCTGTACGCGATCATACAATTCTGGGGACACGATCTGCGGCACACCGTTTTCCACGACGATGTCCATGAATCGGTATTCCCCGATATATTTACGGTTGTGGAGCATAAATACGATTACGCTCGGAGAAAAATCCTTTCCGGTCTTGGATCGAATGCCGCGGGCATTCAGATCCTTACAAATCCTGGTGGACGGTTCTCCCTCGGCATAGCGCTGGTAAACCTCCTGGACCACCTTCGCCTCAGTCGGCTCAATGTGGAACTTCCGATCTTCCCCCACATAATATCCGTAAGGTATCAGACTGCCGTTGGACTTGCATTTCAGCGCGTTCTCGGTCATGCCTCGAATGACCTTCTCAGAAAGCTCCGCGGAATAAAACTCCGCATACCCTTCCAGCATCGCCTCCAGCAAAATGCCCTCTGGACGATCCGAAATGTTTTCCTTGGCGGATACGACGCGCACGCCATTCTTTTTAAGGATCGCTTTGTTGCGGGCAGAGTCATACCGATTGCGGGCAAAGCGATCCAACTTCCAGACGATGACCACATCAAACAGATGCTTGGCGCTGTCCTTGATCATGCGTTGGAAATCAGGCCGGTCGTCAGTTTTCGCGGAGAAGGCGCGGTCAATGTAATTCGCTACGACGGTGATGCCCTGTCGATCAGCGAACTCCATACACTCACGGATCTGGCCTTCTATGGACTCCTCCCGTTGATTGTCAGAGGAGTATCGCGCGTAAATGACGCCCTTCATTCATCTTTACCTCCCGAAAGCATGGAAAGCAGCGCATCCTTGAACTTTGCGTGCATGGCAGAGGTCGGGTCAAAGCACATCTCAATAAACTGCTTCAATTCCGGATTGTCCGCCTGCGTCTGCGGATGATAATCATACAGTTTACCCTGCGGATGATCGGTGCGCCCGAGCAAATAATCCAGGGACACATCGAAGTAATCCGCATATTGCACCAGCATTCCATACGGCATCTCCGACACATTGTTTTCGTATCGGAAGATCGCCGACTGTTTCGTGTTCAGCATGGCGGCCACCTTCGCCTGTGACAGACCTGCGCCTTCACGCAGGGTTTTGATTCGTTCTCCGACAATATCCATATCATTCCGGTCCTTTGTTTGGTATGATTCATTATAATCATAATATAGTATATTGTCAATCCTTTTCCGGTATTTTCTGGCTCAATCAGCGACGTCTACAACAGATCGAACAGCATCCCCAAGCTTTGCGCGGCAAATGCCAAGTTTCTGCGGCTCGAAAACAACCAAGGAGTCGGGAATGTGCGGCTTATGCTTCTTGCTGAACGAGGTGTCTCCATAGAAGGCGTTGAAATTGGCCATGGGGATGTTGACCCATTCCGTGTGATCCCGTTGGTTGGCCAGAATGAATCGGACCAGCTCCTCGATCATGCGATCGGGAACACTCTTTGGCGCAGCCTGCGCGATCTTGTCCCGCACAGCCTGTGGCAGCGGGTATTCCTCCATCCGCAGCGGCCCCGCCGCCAACGCTTCGGCGATCATATCATCAAAGCGGATGACCCATGCCCCTTTGGTATTGGGGGCGTACAAAGGCACCTGAAACTTTTTCACATGCTTTTTCCATTCCTTTGTAAAGCCGTTGGACATGCCGTAACAGCGCTCCAGCGTCTGCTTTTTCACATCATTAGGATGGGCTTTCACAAAGGAGATCACGTTTTTGACATGCCGATAGAACCAGCCCTTTCCGTCAGCGGTCACTAGCTCAGGAAACAGGCCGTGAAGCTCACGAAAGTCCACCTGCGCCGTGCCCTCCGCGTTCTTCGGCGCACTGCACCAGGCGCATAAGGCCATGCGGGCGTAGCCGATCCGATCATAAGGATCGTGTGCCAGGGTCCCGTCCTTCTCATGAAACAGATACCCCCTGGCAAGGATGGTGAATACCCGAGCAAAGCCCTTGTTCATATCCAGCAGCATTTCCAGCGTGAACCTGCCGAGAAAGGAGGTGTCCCGCTTGTGAGCTGCGGCGTACCTTGGGAAATGGGTATACGCCTGAAATTCCTGCCATTCGTCGGTCATCCGCCCAGCCACCTCCATTTCCTTTTCTTTTTCGGTTCCGGTTCAGATACAGGCGTGATCACCCGCAGCACCAGATCCGGGAAGCACGCCAACAGGAAGTCACGCCGTCCCAGGGCAAGCGCATACTGCACGATCTCCTGAACAGTGAAACGGTCCGGATCCTGGGAATAAACCAACTGCGCGTGACAGTTCCGCAGCACTCCCTCCTTGGGAGAACGGAACCGATCCACATCCCGCAGCATATCCCGCAATTCTTTGGGATCGGTCACCCGATAGAGTCGGGAGGGGTCCTTCTCCTTGCGATAGAAATCATCCAGATCACAGATGATGTCCCCCAACAGCCGATACCCGCCGTTCCTGAAATCACAGAATAGCTCCGCGTACTCGGGAACGTACAGCGGCGCTCGGGTACGCAGCGCATACAGCTTCGGTTTTCGTTCCTCCGGCGGCAGCAGATGCCATTGCACCTCTCCGAGCCAAATACGGGCTTCATGAATCTGTTCCGGAGGGGTGTCGTCGAACAGGCGATATAGCTCATCGGACAGGTGATCGCCGTCCTTGGCCTGGGCATACAGTATCCGATCCACATCCGATTTGCGCGGAAACTCATGTGCGCCATACTGTGCCGCCCGGCACCGGCCCATGGCGGTGTCATACGCGGAGAGGATCGCCTCCATGCGCTGTATCTTCTGCGGGTCCAGGCCCTCCTTCCAACGGGGCTCCTGTGCAAAGGAGAACAGCACCCCGTCCTCCGCGGGGGATGGTTGGAGGCAAGGCGTTTCCCGCTCCAGCATATACGCAAGATAGGGCACCCGTTCCAGATTGGCGGTCACATCTTTCCATTCCACGGACGCAAAGAAATCCTTCATCCGCTTTTGCAGCGTCTCCTCATACCATTTGCGCTTCTCTCCCTGCTTCAGGATGTTTTTATACCGCAGGAACAGGCTGGTGGGTGCCTTGTTGAAGCCCAGATAGTCCCTCAAGTCTGGCTTGACGCCGCTCTTGGAGGAATCGATCTCGAGCCCGATCAGAATGGCCAGCAGCTCCGTGTCTATGGCATACTCCTCCTGCAGATCCCCTTCATCCGTTTCGTCATACGCGATCAGCCCCCGGCGCAGCGCCTCGTTGCTGACCTGCCCGACACGGGAGGAGAACGTGCTTTTGACCGTTTCCATCCGAGCCTGCCAGTCGTTGGCATCCGCATACAGCGGCTTTGCCGCAGGGATCTTCAAAACCGGCAGATCGTTCCTGGGGTCGACACAGTTCACCAGCAGCGGTTCCGCGATGGTCTTCACATAGTCGCCGTCGTAGTCCGCGCCACCCAGCCGCTCCGCGATCAGGGCGCGAGAGTCGATCATCACCACATATCGAAGATGGGACAGATACCGTTCCCGCAAGGGGCCGACATCCTTCAAAGGCACCGCCGATACCTCCTCGTTGCGGGCGATATGGGGGCTACGGAGCAGCAGATACCGCTCTTGAACGGGGTAGGCCGGCGCTGGCGCATAGATCGTGTTCCCCTGCAGGCACTCCCTGCGTATGGCGTCATACGCGGCGGTCCTCCCCACGCTGGTTTCCACCATGTGCATCAACAGGCGCATTAGGTCGTCCGACAGGTATCGGTTATCCCCGGATACCAGCAGCTGGCCGAGACTGTAGTGGCGGATCAAGGCTTTTGCCTGAACAGAGAGCTCCTTGGCAAAACAGGGCTCGTCTATGAACCGTTCATTCTGACGGATCAGTTTGAACCGGGTATTCCTTGGGTCCCTGTCTGTCCACGGTTCGTCACTGATCCGGGACAGAAAGTAGCTTTTGCGGGTGTCGGGGTCGGCGACCAGATCGTAGTATGCCGTTTCCGTGGTCTTGGTCAGCCAGGTACGGGGATCGGTCCTGGGCGATTTCTTCCAGCCCAGCGGAAGATCCAGGGGTCGAAAAGTCTCCGCATCCATTTGGAGGGTGTTCAGAAACTGATAATTGAAGTAGACGGTCCCCTGTGACCCCGCTTTGTCCGCGCCGGACACATACAGCCCATGATCATACCTTTCCCACCGCTGCCGGTATTCCTCCCAGGACAGGCCGTTTTGCTCCATCCAGCCAAAGCCCTTGAACATGCTCTTGGTCAAAATGATATGCACGAGGCCCACGAGATGCCGCCTGCCCCAGCAGTCCACGATATGGGTGACGCCCACCTCCTTCAGGAGCCCTTCAAAATCCACTTCATGGACCATACCCTTGATGTAGGGCAGCCGGATCTGGAACGAGTGGTGGTGCTCTCCGTGTATGTTCAATACCTTCGCGGCATACGGGGAGATCAGCCCTTCCCCATCGAAGCCCATGACCTCAATGTCGGCAGTCTGCTCTACGCGATGATAGGTTCGCATGGGCCCGTCGCTACCATCGTCCGCAACGGTGACCTGGTCCACATTCCTGACGACATACACGGGATTGTCTATGACGATGATATTGTCCTTATAGGAGAAATCCTCATACTCTACCCTTTCCCCCGTGGTGAACATGAGGCCGTTATAGGCGTACAGCTTGGAGAGCTGACATTCTCCTATCTCCATACCGAGCTGCATCCGCTCCTTCAGCGGGGCGTATACATCCTCCCGCACAAAGGCAAGCCGGCAGTCCCGGCTCATGTTGGCGGATCGTTCAAAGGCCACATATCGGTTATCGCCCCTGCCGAAGTTGATCACCAACCCCTCCGGTCGGAAAAAGGATTCCGCCATTTCCGCCAGCTCCAGACGCTTCTTGTTGGAGGTCATGCCGAAAGTGTTCTGGAAGTCTATGTACACAAACACCTCTGACAGCACATTTGGGTCTGTTCTGTCCGGGGCCATTCCCAGGTCCCGCAACGCAGCGATGGCCTGGTAAAAGATAGGGCAATCGTCTTGCAGGATGCGCTCGACCATATAGCGGCAGGAGGGGTCCTGCCCATCCAGCATGATCTGCCAGCCGTCCGCAGTCCTCCTGCCGTTTACGATGATCGTGATTGCCGCGATCTGCGGGATCATGTACTGCATATAAAAACCTGCACCCTTCCTATTCTGAGCAAACTATATCATAGGCCGAAGAACTTGCAATGCCATTTATGGGACAATTTAGCAGACCGCATTTTTGGCGGGTCATGGGATGCCGCCATGCGGTGGAACACAAAAAACATTCAAATCCATTTTATGATAACTGGGAGCACTTTTTATGTGTCTACAGTGAAATGGGATGATCTACAGGAGGAGAAAGTATCGCACTGCGGCGGTCTCCATCCCCATACGGGATGCAGCGCACCGCAGGAAGAGGACCCACGCGGACCGACCGCCCCGGCGTTACGGGGCTTATTTCATTTCAAGGAGGAGAATCGTGAAAAGACTTCCCAACAACACCTATTTGATCGGAGTGGACCACGGCTACGGCAACATGAAAGGAGCCCATGTCTGCTTCCCCACGGGGATCATCGCCTATGATTCCGAACCGCTGTTTACCAGGAATCTCCTGGTATTTGAGAACAAGTATTACCTGATAGGCGAAGGGCACAAGGAGTTCCTGCCCAACAAGGCGCTGGATGAAGATTACTATATCCTGACCCTGGCCACCATGGCGGAGGAATTGCGCCGGGAGAGCATCACCGACGCCGCCGTGTTCATTGCCGCAGGGCTCCCTCTGACCTGGACCACAGGTGGGAAAAAGGAGTTCGAAAGGTATCTCACCCGGAAGCCGGAGGTGAGCTTTACCTATAAGAAGGTGGACTATCACCTTCGGATCGTCGGTGCGAAGATCTATCCCCAGGGATATGCCGCCGTCGCCCCCGACGTAGCCAAGATGGACGGGGTGAATCTGATCTGCGACATCGGCAACGGCACCATGAATCTGCTGTATATCGTGGACGGTATGCCCGAGATCAACCGGATGTTCACCGAGAAGTACGGGACCTATCAATGCACGCTCATGGTCCGGGAGCGCTTTTTGCAGAAGACCCAGCGGGAGATCCCCGACGCCATCATCGAAAAGGTCCTCCGCACCGGCACGGCGGACATCCCCAAGGCGGACCTGCAGCTGATCACGGAGATCGCCGAGGCGTATGCGGAGGGGATCCTCCGCCGACTTCGGGAGCATGGCTACGACGGAAACACCATGAAGCTGATCGTGACCGGCGGCGGAGGCTGCCTCCTGTCCAATTTCGGCAAGGCTCCGGCGTCCGTGGTGAAGGCCAAGCGCATCATCCGCCAATACGACATCTGCGCCGCGGCGAAGGGGTACGAGTATCTGGCGGAATTGCAGCTTCGGGCGGGGAAATGATATGGACGCCTACCGATTGAACATCCGCCTGAACCGAAACGACCCCGTTCATCGCCGGATCGCCGAATACCTGGATGGACTCTCCTCCTCCCGAAACCGATTTGTCATCTCGGCCATTGCGGCGCAGATGGATCGGGAGGAGGATGGCTCCCTGACCGAATCTGACTTTAGGCGCATCCTGCGGGAGGAGCTGCGAAACTTCGGTGCGCTGAACGCTTCTTCCCCGGCTTCATCCGAGACAGATGTTACCCGGCAGTCTCTGCCGGAGACATCGACCGAGGAAGAGCACAACCAGGAACTGACCCTTGCGGCCCTGGCCCTTTTCAATTGACGCCAATCGGTGCCACGGCATGAAAACGGTGCCAAATCGGTGCCATGGCAAAAGCGGGAAACAAATGCTAAAGGAAGGAGCAGGCATATGGACCATGCCCTCAAGCCAGGCATCAGAACACAGATCGGGGATTTCAGGGTCATGCGGCAATGGACTAACAGGGGTCCCGTTGTCGCAGACTCTTTTTTCTGTCGCAGAGGATAGCAAGCAGGACATTTGTGTTCCACAGAATGTCCGGGAGGCCATCGCGCTGTGCTCGCCGTTCTCCCGCTTTAAGGGGCTTCCCGCCCCCTAACCCCTGGGGTGCGCGCCGCGCGATTTTATGTCCTGCGACAATGGGACCCATGTGAAAAACAGAAAGGAGAATCAACAGTTGACACAAACCACTAAACCGCGAGACGAGACTCATATCTCGCTCCGCGTGACGGAGAAGCAGCGAGAACAGATCCGCGCCGCAGCGCGTAAATGCGGCGTCTCGCCAAGCGAATACCTACGCCAGAAGGCGTTGGACTATACGCCGAAACCGGCGTTGCCCGACGCCTTCTTTGTATGTTGTGAACGGCTGGACCGGCTGTGCCGTCCGCCGTTTTCTAAAGAAACCAATGAGCAGGCCTTGGCCCTGCTGAACGAGATGCAGAGCGTCCTCTCCAACGGATACGATGGCCCGGCAGAGCCGGAGCCCCAGGAGATGATCGTAGCCCCGGAGAAACCGGCAGAAGAGCCGACGCCTCGAAAGCGGCTCTTCGGGCTGAGGAGGTGATCATATGGCGATCACAGGCTTCTGGCCCGTACGGGGCAAGCTGAAGAAGGTCCTGGACTATGCCGACAACCCGGATAAGACCACCGAGCGGAAGTATCTCGACGAGGACTTATATCAGGCGCTCCGCTATACGGAGCAGGATGAAAAGACTGATGAGAAGAAATACGTTTCCGGCGTCAACTGCTCAGCTACTTTTGCTTACCGGGAGATGGTAGCGGTAAAGCAGCGGTTTGGGGAACGGGGCAAGGTCATTGCCTACCATGGCTATCAATCCTTCAAGACTGGGGAGGTCACGCCGGAGCAGGCCCACCATATCGGCATTGAGACCGCCCGGCGCATGTGGGGCAAGGACTTCCAGGTCCTGGTCACCACCCACCTGAACACGGACATTCTGCACAATCATTTTGTGGTCAACTCTGTTTCCTTCCGGGACGGGCACAAATTTCGCAACAGCATTGAGCAGCATAAGGAGCTGCGAGAGATCTCCGACGCCGTCTGTAAAGAACACGGGCTGTCTGTTTTGACCAACGCGCCGTTCTACGGCAGCCAGTCCAAGGGAGCATACTGGAAGGAGCAGAAGGGCCAGCCCACCCACCGGCAGCAGCTGAAGGAGGATGTGGAATACTGTCTGCGGTACAGCCTGGACTGGCCTTCCTTTGCCCGGCAGTTGGAGGCCAAGGGGTATGAGCTGGACAGGACGCGCATGTCGGTCAAAGCCCCCGGCTGGCAGCGGGCAGTGCGGCTGAATCGGCTGGGCTATACGGAGGATGTGCTGTATGAGCGCTGGGACAGGAACGAGGCTGACCCGGAGTTTGAATATCAGTACAACGATCACCGGCCCCATGTCAGCAAAGCCGGGGTGCTGATGCGGGTCGTGGTGGAGATGGACCAGACGCGGAGGGCCCGACTGCCGCTGTCACAGGCATATGAGCAACAGCCTCACTCAAAGCAGGATGATCGCTCTCCCATGGAAAAGTTGCTGGATGATTTGGTCTATGAGGCCAACCACACCCACGACACGGCGACGATCCTGGCCGATGCCATATTTGCAATTATCCTTGTCCTGATCGAGCTTGTCAGCCACTACACCCGGGAGGTGATCCTATCGGCGGAGCTGCGGCACGAAATGAAGAACGTGGTCCAATTCCATTCTGACTACCGCTTCCTCAAGGACAACGGTCTCCACTCCATCTCCGACCTTGACCGGGACATCCGGCGAACGAAGGAGACCATCTCCACTCTGACCGAGCAGCGGTCAAAAGTCCGCAACCGGGTCCGGCACGAAACGGACCCCATTGCCCTGGCTGACAACAAGGCGGAGCGGGCTGTAATCACTAACCAAATTGCCTCTCTTCGTCAGCGTATCAAGCACCTGAAGCACATTCAAAAGGACACACCCCGGCTACTGAATCTGCTGAGAACGGAATTGCAGGCGGAGTTTGCGGTCAAGCATCCTGTCAAAGAACAGCAGATGCAGAGGGCACATTCGCATGAACAGGAAAGGTGATCGAAAAAACATAAAGGCAACCGTATCAGCAGGGTTCACGCCCTGCTTTTTTCTTTTGCCTGCGTATCGCAGGAAGGGAACGAATACAGCAGAAAGGAGGGATGCTATGGGTAATAAACAGAATATCCCAAGCAAAAAGCCTTCCATGAAAGGCTCTCCGCATGGGAAGCAGAAAGAAATACAGCGTAACGAATGCCCGGTGGACAATATTCCCGATTACGTCTTTGAATCGCTTGCTCGTTGTGCTTTACCTATCATTCAGGCGTATTATGAATCTGAAGAAGGCAGAAAGGCATACGAGGAATGGGAAGCGATGCGATAAAATCTATAAAAACAGCTTGCCTAAGGCTTTGCTACAGTAATTGATAGTATACCTCTTTCCACTTTCCACAAACATAGGCACTTGACAAGAGGAATGAATATGGTAAAATAATATTGGTTAGCAATTGCTAACCAATGGAGGTAATAATGCCAGAGGAAGCGGTCATCCTGCACGGCGCGCCAACGCTTGCGGGCATCAAAACGGGAAACATATTTCGCTGCGCCTACGAGAGCGAAAATGAGATGCGCACGTCCCTTCGTCAATGGAACAGGGCGTTCTCAGAAAAAGGACTGCGCGTGATCCCCCTGTCCTTCCGAGGCAACAAGGCGTTGCTGTATTTGTACCGTCCCGCTCGGCTCCTGCATGACCTCGACAATGAGAAGGCTGCTGACATCTTGAAGGCCTGCGGGTATTGCGCCAAGACGCCCGGGCAGTGCCTTGGCTGCCTTGTTCGACGCATCCAAACGGAGACGGAGTTCCCCCATGAGATCGGGTTGTTTTTAGGGTACCCAGCCGAGGATGTGCAGGGATTTATGGAGCATCAAGGCAGCGGCTGCAAGTGCGTCGGATACTGGAAGGTGTACGGAGATGTTCAGGCAGCGCAAAAGACCTTCGACAAATACCGCAAATGCACAGACGTTTACTACCGTCAGTGGTCTCAGGGAAAGCCCATCGAACGTCTGACTGTGAGCAGGCCGAATATTTGACCTTTGACAGGCGAAAGGACCGCAGAGCAGCGGTCCTTTCCTCCAATTATGGCGTTTAATCAAATACTCCAGTTTGCGCTGGCAGCCTGCAGCTGCGTCATGCGCCGAAAGAGGCTGTTCTCGTTTGCAAGCAGCTCGTTGGAGCTGCCCATCTCGGCAACCGTGCCGTCCGACAGAACCACGATCTTGTCGGCGGCCTCCACGGTGCGCATGCGATGGGCGATGACCATCACGGTCTTGCCCGCCAGCAGCCGGGACAAAGCACCCTGTACCTTCGTTTCGTTCTCCACGTCGAGGGAGGCCGTGGCCTCATCCAGCAGGATGATCGGCGCGTCTTTCAGCAGCGCGCGGGCGATGGAAATACGCTGACGCTCGCCGCCGGACAGCTCGCTGCCGTTTTCGCCGATGACTGTGGCATAGCCCTGCGGCAGCTTCAGCGCGAATTCATCGCAGTTGGCAAGCTTTGCCGCCGCCAGGACTTCTTCGTCGCTCGCGTCCTTTTTCCCGACACGGATGTTCTCCAGAATGCTGTTGTTAAAGAGCGTCACATCCTGAAATACGATGGAATAAACGCTCAGCAGCGTCTCCGGATCGATCTGTGAAATATCCTGCCCTCCAACCGTGATCCGGCCCTGACTGACATCCCAGAACCGGGCGGCGAGGCGGGAGACGGTGGTCTTTCCACCGCCCGAGGGACCGACAAGCGCCGTGACCTCGCCCTGCTTTGCGGTAAAGCTCACATTGTTCAGCACGGTTTTATCCTGCTCATAGGAGAAGCCGACGTTCTCAAAGCGGACATCATAGCCCGCCGGATGGAAGTCTGTCGTTCCGGTCTGGGCCGGATGCTCCGCGATCTCGTTCATCCGCTCTACGGGTACAGTCAGGAGGTTCAGCATACCGAGATTGATCAGGTTGCCGCTCATGGGCTCATACAGGCGAGAAGCCACAAGCAGGAACGCAAAGAACTCCATCACATTCAGCCGCCCCTGCAGAAGGAGCGCGCTGCCAACCACGGCGACCGTGCCGATACCGATCTTTAATATCAGCTGAGCCGAGACGATGAAAGCCGCCTGTCCCAGCTCCGCGCCGATCGCTTTTTTCTCCACGTCGTCGATCTTTTCCTCCAGCTCAGACAGATATGCGTCTTCGGCGTTGCAGCTTTTCAGATCGCGGGATACTTCGATGAATTCCTGCACGGCGTCATTCAGCCGCACCTTGGATTCCGACTGACGGCGAATGAAATGTGCCTGCACCTTTTTCGACGCCGCCACGATGAAGATGGCGATGGGGATCGGCCACACAGCCGCCAGGGCCATTTCCCATTTGTAGAAAAAGAGGCCGATGCAGATCAGCGTTGTGGAGATCAGGCTTCCGTAAAACTGCGGGATCTGATGGGAGGACGCGTGCTCAATCGTTTCAGCGTCCGCCATAATCGTGTTTGTCAGGTCCGCCAGATCCTTTTTCCCGAAGAAAGACAGCGGCAGCTTCCGCAGCTTTTCCGCCAAGGAAATGCGGCGCTTGCCGGACTCCACATAGGTCGCGAAGAACGTGGCGTTGTACTGCCAGTAATTGGGAAGATAGATCAGCACCAGACAGGCTGCCGCAAAGAGGAGGTAATACGCCCAGCGTCCGGCGGCTGTTCCAGCCAGATACTCTCCGGTAAACGAAAACAGCAGACTGACGGGGATCATCAGGGCGAGATCCGAGAGCGTTACCGCCAGGATCGCCTTGAGCATATCCGCGGCGCCCTTTTCCGTCAGCGCAAAGTGCTTCATCATCATCTGCTTCATACCGCTTCACCTACTTTCCAATTGACGGCCTTCTGATACTCCGCCCACATGTCCGCATATAGGCCGCCCTTTTCCAGCAACTCGTCATGTTTTCCCTGTTCTTTCACCTTGCCGTCCTCCAGCACATAGATCCGGTCGGCGTTACGGATCGTGGAGAGACGGTGAGCGATCATGATCACCGTCCGCCCTTTGGCCATCTCCTGGAAAGCCAGCTGCACCTGTGCCTCACATTCCGGGTCGACAAAGGCGCTGGCTTCATCCAAAATCACCACATCCGCATTCTTCAGCATGGCGCGGGCGATGGCGATACGCTGCTGTTCGCCGCCCGAGAGGTAGGTCCCCTGGGTGCCCAGCACCGTGTCGATCCCTTGGGGCAAACGGTCAAGGATGTCTGTACACTGGGCTTTTTTCAGCGCATCCAGCATTTCAGCCTCAGTAGCGTCCGGCTTGGCTATACGCAGATTGTCTGCGATGGAGCGTTTCAGCAGGCGACTGTCCTGGAAAACATAGGCCACATGCCGCATCAGCTCTTCCTTGGATATCTGACGCACATCCGTGCCGCCGATGAGCACCTGACCCTCCTGCGGGTCAAAGAAGCGGGAGATCAGACCGGCAACCGTCGTTTTTCCGCTTCCGGACGGGCCGACGAGGGCGACGATCTCGTTTCGTTCCGCTTTCAGGAAAAGATCGGAAACTGCCGCCGGAGCGTCAGGCGTATAGCAGAAGGTCACGCCTTTCAACTCCACGGTCGCGCCGCACGGTTCTTTGCCGTGCTCTGCCTCCGGCAGAGGCCGCAGGCCGAGGATTGAGTCCACCCGGGCCACGGCGTCCTTGACCTTCATGTCGTTCTCGCTCATGAACATTATCTTACTCATGGCTGTCGAGATCGCGGGGGTAAAGATGACGTAGAACAGGAAGTTCAGCAGGATATCCATCCGATAATTCTCACCGCGGATCAGAAGCAGCGTCACTCCGAGAACAAAGACAAAGGCGCTGTTGATCAGCACGGTGTATCCCAGCATGGATTTGCGCATCATGCGGGTATAGTGCATGCAGAATTCACAGTAATCGTCGATGGACGCTTTGAAGCGGTGGAAGGAGAACACGGTCTGCCCGAAGGTTTTGACCACCGGGACGCCCCGCACATACTCCACAGCCTCGTTGCTCATGCGCTCCAGGGCATTCTGGTAGAGCCGCATATCCTCCTGCATGCTTGGGCCCGCCATGCGCATCATGGCAGCAAAGCTCAAAGCGATCGGGATCAGGCAGGCGACGCCGTACCGCCAGTCGTACACAAACAGCATCACAAGCATGCAAATCGGCATAGCGATCGCGCCTGCCATGTCCGGCAGGTTGTGTGCGAGCAGCGTTTCCGTGGAGCCGGTCACTTCCGTCACGATCCGGCGTACTTTGCCGGAGCCCATCTCATCCGCAAAGCCGAAGGGGAGGCGGGCAATGTGGCGCATCAATGCCTTTTTCATATTGGCCGCCGTACGGAACGCACTGCCGTGAGAACAGACCAGCGCGCCGACATAGACAAGCGCAGCCTGGACGGCGAATAGGACGGCCATCCACCCGTTTCGCACGATCCCTGTCGCCCGCGAGAAATCCGGCTGCACTTCCAGCACCTCGCGGATGATCCGCCACAGGAAGACGAAGGGCATCAGGGACAGCACACTGCTCATCGCGGAGAGAATAAGCGACAGGTACGTCAGCTTCCCGTAGCTGCCTGCGTATTGAAGCAGCTCCGAAAGCGCGCTTTTCTTCTTTTCTTTCATGTTAATTCTCCCCTCACATGAACAGTGCGGCGATGTGATACACGATGCAGGCGAGGATCAGTGCGGCACCGATGTAGAACAGAGCCACACGGGCCGTCCATTTCAGAGAGTGGGACTCGCGGTAGGTGGTGCTCAGCGCCATGACGCAGGGCACGTTGAAAGTACAGGCAAACAGGAAGGCCAGCGCCTCCGGCTTGGAGATGGTCTGCACCATGTTGATTGCCAATGCGGCGTTGTCCTGCACAGCTGTTTTGGCGAAGAAGGTGGCTTCCAACAGGCTGCTCTGTCCTACGAAAGCGGCGTTCAGCACACCCAGCACCGCTTCCTTGGCAAAAGCCGAGCTGAGAAACGCCATAAAGGTTTGCCAGCCGAGACCGAAGAAGCGGGTCACCGGCTCGATCGCCGCGCCGACACGGTAAAGCAGGCTGTTCTGGATATTCCCGCTGCCGCTGAACGAGAAGATATAGAACACCAGCGACACCAGCGTGACCGTTCCGAGCGCACGTTTGAAGATATCCCACGCCTTCAGGAAGGCCTCCTTGAGAATATGCTTCCAATGTGCCTTGTGGTAGGGCGGCAACTCCATGATCATACCGCTGCGGCTATCGGTGGGAGCGAGCGTTCTGCCGAAGACCTTGGAGACGATCCACATCATCAGCACCATGTAAGCCAGTATCAGCAGGCACACCAGCAGCGTACCGACCGGGCCAAAGAACATCGTCGAGATCACGGGGATCACGCCCCAGATCGCGCCACAGGGTACCGCCCAGACAACAGCCATTGCCAGCATACGCTGCCCCCAGTTGTCCATGATGCGTGTGCCGCAGGCGCCGCCGATGGTGCAGCCAAAGCCCATGAGTACCGGGCAGATGGCCTTTCCCTGCAGGCCAAGCCTGGAGAGGACGCCGTCGAACTGATAGGCGGCGCGAGCCAGAAAGCCAATCTCCTCCAGAAAACCAAAGGCCAGGTTGACGCCAAAGACAAAGCTCGCCATCGAGAGTGTGAAATACAAGACGTTTGGCAGCATCATGGCAAAGACGGATACAAGCCAGGGGTGTACATGCCAGCCGTTCAGGAGAGTAGAAATGGGCTCATACAGGATTTGAGGGATCATCTGGGCGACGCCCATGATCGGGACGCAGACCATCATGGCGACCAGAAAGGCAGCCAGCACCACGCCAAGGCAGAGGAACTTGCCCTTGACAGGGCTGGTCGCGATGCGGTCGAATTTCGAGAGCTTATAGTCCGGGCTTGCCGTGTGGGTCACGCCGCTCAGCATGGAGGAGATCCAGTCATATTTGGCTGCGCTCTGAGAGAGCACGGCTTCAGCGGAGCTTCCTTTCGCTCCGGATCCCGGCGTGGAGAGGAGCAGGTGCGGTGCATCCAGTTCTTTCATCAGCAACTGTTTGAGCGCCTCATAGCCTTTGCCGTCCGCCGCGGTGAAGGGCAGGACGGGGATACCCAGCCGCTTTTCCAGGAGCTTATGGTCTATGTCCTTCTTCTGCTGCTTCGCCACGTCCATCATGTTCAGCAGCAGCACAGCAGGTTTGTTCATCGGTGCGAATTCCGCGACCATGTACATACTGCGCTCCAGCTGTGAGGCGTCCACGAGGATGCAGACCAGATCCGCCTGACCGGACTTGATGAAGTCGGCCGTGATGATTTCCTCATCGGAGTTGCCAGAAAGGCCATAGCTGCCCGGCAGATCGGTCACGGTGTACTTCGTTCCTTTGTATGTATAAAAGCCGTCGTTCTTTTCAACAGTCTTACCGGGCCAGTTGCCCACATGCTGCCGGGAGCCGGTGAGCGCATTATACACCGTAGACTTACCTGAGTTGGGCTGTCCCAAAAGCGCGATCCTTGTGTTCATACCGTTTCCACCTCGATCCTTCCCGCATCCTTACGATTGATGGCGATCAGCGTTTCCCGAAGATAGACCAGAACGGGCATCTTCCTGTCATTGCGCACCATCTGTAATTCCGTTCCTTCTGTGAGCCCTATGGCGGTAATGCGGTTTGCAAAATGCGCGTCACCACCGATCCTGCGGACCAGACCGTGCTGATCCGGCTTTGCGTCTGTCAGTTTCATATCTTTCCTCCTTTTTTATGAGCCGGGCAGCCGCTGCAGCCTTCACAGCCGCAGCTGCACCGCCCCTTGTTTACGATCCTGAATCTTTCTTCGCACGATGAAGAAGACGATGGAGGCTACCACAAGCATCAGTACGATAGTTACCCGCATAATCCAGCAGGACGGATACATCGCTTTGTTTCTTTTCCTTCATTTCAGATCCCTCCTTCGTTTCGTAAAGGTTTCAGTCTGCTTTTTCATGACCCTTTCGGCGATCCGCATCCCAATGACAGCAGCCGGGATCGTCAGAATCAGCACGATGATCAGCGCCGGGATGTTCTCGATCACGACCGCCATCTTGTCGGCATAGCCTGCCGGCATCTCCTCCACCGCCGCCGCCAGAGAGCCCTCCGTATCCGTCCACCAATGGGCGGTATAGGTGAAAAAGGAGAAGGCAAAGGGAATGAAGCTACGGCGAACGCCCTTCAGCGTGTCATACCCGTTTACCTTCCTGACAAGCTCCGTAATGACAGCAAGGCCGATCAGACCGACGATCAGTGCCAGATTGCCCTCCCCAGCGATCAGACCGACGATCAGCACGAAGCCGTTTAGGATAACTGCCGCTCCAAAGCAAAGCACGTTTGCCGTCGTGTATAGATAGATGAAGCTGAACAGGAACGGCAGCAGGGCCCCGATATACGCATAGCAGGCTGGATGGATCGCTCCGCTGGAGGAACCAAGAAAGAACAGAAGCAGATACGCCACGCAGGCGATCAGGATGCGTCCCACAGGTAGTTTTTTCATACATATACTCCTCCCTTTAATATGTCTGCTGTTAGCAGTTGCTAACCGATGCGCCTGTAAAATGCCTCGTTTTCACGAGGCGGATTATCCGATAAGAATAGTTAGATATCTCTAACGCATTTAGTATAGCAGAACAGTTCGTGCCTGTCAAGGATAAACGTCATTTATACCCCTTTCCCTGCGTGAACACGGGTGGCCAGTATTCCATCGGCTCGGCGTCGATCTTCAGCTTGAAATCGCAGTAATCCCCGTCTTCAAAGCAGGTATGTTCCCGAAACAGGGGGACGCCGAATGCCCCAAACATCACATAGTCCAGGTTGCATAGATACGGCATGTACGCTTCATAGCCATGGGCCTTTGCAAAGTTCGACAGGGGGCAGACCAGATTGTGATAGCTGAAATCATACCCTTTTTCCGGCGGGATCATCGTTTTTGTTTCAAAGCTGCCCGGATGTATGGCGGCGTTCGCCGCGTTCTTCGCATCCTTTTTCCGATACTTTCTGTTAAGGGACTTGATATTTGTAAAGGATCTGTGCGCGATCGTTTTCACGAAGCCCGGCATCCCGTTGAATCGGCGCTCGTAGGCCTGCACCATCAGGTGGCCGATCTCTTCCATACCGACGCTGTACCCCTTCAGTACCTCGCCCATGGAAACGAAGCAATAGGCGCCGGTCAAATTGCCGGTGCCGCTGACGTCATCCCCACCGATGTAGGGGAAGTTCTCCAGCATGTTCTGCTCATAATGCGCCCATATTTCGCCAAAGAGAGCGTCGTATGACTTCCCGCCGGCTTTCTCCAGCTCCGGGGTGATGGGTTTGAGAAGGCTGTCCATCGCTTTTCTCAGTTTTGGGGCCTTTTTCATGTAGTATTCGTGCATGCATCCATCCTCCTTACACTATTTTTGTACCATAGCAGCTTCAAATGTCCTGAATTCCGCTTCGTCCGGCAGCGTGACCAGCAGCCCGCCAAAGGTGAACGCGTTTCCGAAGCTCAAAGACATGGTCCCGATGGCAGGGCCCAGCGCCGTGTCCCGGCCCAGCAGAAAACTGATCATGAGCGCCGGAGCCGCGCCGACGAACAGATTGAACCATTTTGCGTATGCCGGGTATGGTGTGAGCCCCTTGGAAAAGGCCTTGAATTGAACGATGAGCATCGGCAGCCAAAACAGGATCAATAAGATCCAAACGGGCAGACTGAAGGCCATCAGAAGCCTGTTCCCCACCTGATCCGCCAGAGCCGCATCCTCCGTCAGCAGGTACTTGTAGGCCATATTCAGGACCCCCACGTTCATATGGCAGCCGATGGGCGCCAGCCATATATAGCCGAATATCCCGGCTCGGTAAATGTGTGCGTACTTTGGCGCGGCGTCAGCCATCAGGCGATAGATGCCGAAAAACGCCAGCCCCTCCAGGAACAGCCCCACAAATCCCAGCAGCCCGCCCCAGATGAGCTGCGCATCGGAAAGTCTTGTCGCGTTCGACATGACCTGTGATGCCAGGCTATTTCCCGGCGTCTCCTGAGCATAGCCCAGCAGGAAGTCGCCGACACCGGTGATGACTGAAGCGAACAAACCTATCGCCAGCAGTTTTTTTATCCTTGCCTGGTCCAGATTGTGATCGATCCCTATGGTATTCATACGAACTCCTTTTTATTGAAACAGCGTACATGCCCAGGCGGCCAGCGCAGAGGCGACCGGAAAAACGACCAGGAGCTTTAGCAGTTGGCTTTTAAGATTGAACCCGTACTTCTTAAGCGGGTACACACGCCCGACCTCCGGATAGTAATGCTGGAAAAAATGAAACCTCATGAGCAAGAAGTAGTCGAAGCAGACCATGTCATAGACCTTGTAGATGGTGAAGATCAGCACGAACCGCAGGAAAAACTGCCGGAAGGCGAACCCGCTTCGAAGGCCGTCCCAAACGGAGATGACCCCGACGCCCAGTATCATGAGAACGGCGAACGCCATGAGCGTCCATCCAATGACGTGAGCCCCATAGAAAAGCTCCTTCTCTCTCGGCTGAATGACCTGTCGCGCTTTTTCAGGTGCGGAAGAGAAAAACCGCTTGTCCTGAATGAACGCCACCGCCGCAAGCAGCATCAGCGTGATCGCCGCGCAGAATACGATGGCCAGAAATATCGTTAGCAGCATGTATGTTATCTCGCCTCCTTCATTTGATCCCCTACGCCCAGTAGTCACAGATTGTGTCGCCGTTTGCGGTGGTACTCCCGCTCTTCACGCACTCGGCATACATCAAAGCGATCCTTGCAGCCATCTCACGGCTGTGTATTACGCGCCAGCCATTGTTCTCCAAAAACCGCAGATATTCCTGCGCGGTCCACTGTTGTTCGAAACGGACCCCCGCAATTTTCAGAATCCCTGACCAGATACGGCTGATGAAGGTGCCCTTGTGTTCCACAAAATTGGGCGCGATCAGAATGCCGCCTGGACGAAGCACACGGTCGATCTCCCGCAGCACCCGTTCCGGGTCGGGGACGATGTGCAGGGCGTTGGCAATGAGCACCACATCGAAAGAATCGGCGGGATAGGGAAGATCCATGGCGTCCGCGATCTCAAATGTTAGATTGGCGGGATTATCGCCCTTTTTCGCTTCCGCGATCATGCCGGGAGAATAGTCCGTGGCGATCATTCGCTTCGCCGCCGATGCCACGTGTTTTGCAAGCAGTCCCGGCCCGGTAGCGAGTTCCAGCACCTCTTTATCCCGGATCACCTCAGAGATGCGTTCGTACATATAGTCGTAGATCTTTTGATCCGCCTTCATGGCGTGCTTATAGATCGGCGCATACAGATCCCAAATCTTTTTCTTCATGATTCTTACTCCTCGTGATCTGCTTGCTTTTTCATACTGAGCAGCAGTCCGTCTTCGTTCTTTACAAGCTCATACGCCGCAGCCAAGGGACTTTCGTCTCCGACGATGCAGTAATCGCAGCGGTCCGATGTGATACAGGTCCCATCCCGGATCAGCGTTGCGTGAAGTTTCTGCATGGCGAAATGGTCGCAATTGCACATGACGGGGAGAACATGCTCCATGTGATGGCGTTTGGCGAACTCCGCGTTCGGACATTGCGTAAAGCAATACCGAATAGCGCCGTTTTCAGCGTCAAAGGAATACGATCCCATGCGGAAGGATGCCGGCAGATTCTCGATCTCTTTCTCCCGCATGTCGCTGGTCTTCTTGAAAATTCTGTTTGCCAGGCGGCTGTCCAGCTTACGGTTAAGATTAAATACTTTCCCCAGCGTGTCAAACCCGCCCATAAAGCAGTCATAGACATCCTGCTGTATGTCTTCGATGGACGGCTTGTCTGGCACGACGGCATACCAGGCAAAGATCAGGATAGGGTCGTAGATGCTGACGGTGATCTTTGCACCGCCAAGGGCCGGTTCATCCTTCAGGAACTCTGCGTATTTCAGCTGCACCTTTTCCCACAGATCTTCGGCTGTCTTGTCGTTATAATACCTGTGCAGGAGTACTTGAACACACTTCTTGGCTTTCTTTGTATAAATGACATGTTTGCTGAGATCGATCGGGAGATCCTGTTCTCTCATTTCGTGCTCCTCCCCGGGCCCTACGCCCCAAAATCATTCCGGATCTCTTTCCAAGCGGGCATTAGACTGTTCAGTTTGTCAAAATGTGGCATCGGGAAGTCCGGTCTCTTTTCTCTGAGTTTCTGGAATGCTTTGTCCAGATCCTCCATTTCTTTTGGCGCGTGACGGCAGTGCTCCGTTGTGCAGAGCGCGCCGAGCCTGGTTCTCGACATCCAATAGATGACTAGTTGCACTAACATATTGGCAAAGCCCGGTTCCAGGGATTTCTCATCGCCGACGGGTCTGACCGGATAGCCGAGTGCCATCAACAGATGATAAGCGTCACCCACAGCATCAAGTAGGAGCTTCCGTTCCTCTTTTGTGGATCTCTTCAGATCGCAGCCTGTTTTATAGCACAGATAAACAACAGGCAGAATGAATGCGGCGTGATATTTCAGCCAGGCGTCCATATTGTCGCACCAGGAGATCGAAAGTCTGCTGCCCCTAAATGCGTTTTTCAGCAAAGCCTTTTCTTCTTCGGAGGCTTCTTCCTGTGCTTTTCCGACAGTCAGCTTGCCGTCGCCTGTATGCACTGTGGTAAGCATTCCCATCTCGCGTGTTCCGGCGGTCGAACCAAAGCCGAACAGGATCTTTTTCGGAGAAGGAGAAGCGCTCAGGATGTGACGCTCCATCTCTGAAACGGACAGATTGTTGCCGACCAGTACGACAGTTCTGCTGTTTACCGCAGCCAGATCGTCCAGGATCTTTTCCATTTGGCGATACTGCATGACCGCGAAGACAATGTCATACTGCTCGTTGTTCGGCTTTTCCAATACGCGCGGATGGTCCACGGTATCTTTCTTTTGAATATAATGGTGGATCCGCAAGCCATCCTTTTGAAGTGTATCCTTCCAGGCGCCTCTGGCGATCAACGTAACCTCGTTCCCGCTCTTGATCAGCGCATGTACGAGCTGTCCTCCGATGACGCCCGCTCCGTATACCATTACCTTCATGGCCTGTTTCCTCCGTATTTCGTTTTATCCAGAAAACTACTGATCTCTTGTGCCATGAGATCCGGGTGCGCCATGATCTCCCCGTGGCCAAAGCCGATAAAGGGATGGCCCTCCAGGCTTGGCCAGGCGCGTTTGAGCTTTTGCAGGGCCGTACGCATGTTTGGCTCCTTTGCGCCGTACCAGACGGCGACCCGGGCGGAGGGGTCTGGCGGGAAGCCGTCGATCGTTTTATACAGTCGAAGCGCCTCCTCCATGGCGTTTTTCAGTGTGGCGAGGGAGATGTTCGGCGGCACATTCCGGAACTGCGCCAGCAGCTTCTCATCGTCCGTTCGCGTATAGAGTTTCAGAAGAAACGGCAGCTTCCTCCGTGTCTGTATGCTGTACAAAAGCCGATGCTGATTGCGTGGAATGATCGACGCCATCAGCCCAGTCAGCGGGCCAAGGTTCATATACTGCGGGCCGCTCAGGATCATGGAACCAACTCTGACGCTCTGCCGGTGAAATAGCATCCCCGCGGTGGCACAGCCGAAGGATTCTCCGAACACGAGGTCGATCGCGCCATGCAGACGCTCTCGGATATAGCTCTCCAGCTTTTCGGCGGAGGCTTCCGCGGTGGTGAAAGTCGTTTCTCCCGAGCCATCGAATCCGTCCGTACTGACAGCGATGATGTGATACTCCTCCTCAAGCAGAGGGATCACGCCCTCAAACTGACGCCAGCACATCATATTTCCGGGGATCAGGACGATCTTCCGGCTGTGTTCCTTTCCGAATTCATGGACCTCCATTATTTGCTCCTACCTCAACAGCGCTGCGATACCCGCAACGATTAAGCCCGCCATGGGGCAAACGAGAAAGGTCCAACCGAGAGCATGCTCCGGGATGGCCAGCTTCAGAAGCCATTCCTTTCGTTCCCACGCCTTGCAATGCTCCGCACCCTTGATCCTGTCTCTGACCTTCTGCGGAAACCAGCAATCCAGGATCATAAAATCGCTGACGCTGACGAAGGTCATCTCTATATAGCCGGTCCAGAATAGGCTCCAGAAACCCTTTGTTCCCGCAAGATGGGCGCTGACCGCCCAATAGAGGAACAGGGTAAGATACAGCCCGTACAGGAACAGCTTCATCTTCCGCACATCCCTTTGGTTCACATAGGGTGCTGCCGCTTCCTTGATCTCTTTGGGGAACATGACGCTGTACTCCTGAGGCCAAAGAGTAAATCCCACCAGTACGGCAGCGTTGAACAGCGCCGACATGGCGATGCCATCCCGAATAATTCTCGGCCAGTTCATCACAGTTTCCTCAGATAGAAATCGCAGCGGTCCGCACCGGTACCAAGGGTCCCGGTTCGTTTGAATTCCAGGCCGGGGAGATTGCCGTAGCAGCGGTCGTCGTTGGAGCAGGAGATCTTTGTGATCTCCGGGCAGCCCAGCTCTGTAAAATACCGATAATACGGGCAAGCGACGATATCCATGCGGTACTCGCCCTTCTTCTTCGGGTAGAAAACGTTTTTGAATCCACGATCCGGTCCAAACATCTTTTTCGTCATGGGGTCCCATATCCGGACAAACAGGCTCTTCATCCCGGGAAGGCGCATAAGACGGGCAAGCTTTTTCCCGATTTCCACCGAGCCCTTTATGGCCGCGTTCTCTATCACGCTGTAGGCTACTTCCTCGCCCACAGCCTCCTTCAGCGTCAGGTAGATCGCTGCCGAGGGAAAGATGAAATAGTCCGTGTGAGCATGCTCTCCTTTTGGGATCCCGGCGTACTGTTTCATGATCTCATCAAGTCTCTGCTCTGCCTTGCTCCAAAGAGAATCACTTTCTGTTTTTGTCATCCGGGCGTCCATCTCGGCCTTGATTTGCTGTTTGTTCTTCATGATTTGTGCTGCTGTCTTCATATGCGCACCCTCTTTCCTTGTTACCGGACCAGCGTGCAGATCCATGCCGCAAGCGCGGACGCCGCCGGGAAGATGATAAACAGTTTCAGCAGCTGGCTTTTGATGTTATATCCGTACTTTTTCAGGGGGTACACGCTCCCGACCTCTGGATAGTCGTATTTGAAGAAATGAAACCGCATCAGCAGGAAGTAATCGAAGCAGATCATGTCGTAGAGCTTGTAGACGGTGAAGATCAGCACGAAACGCAGGAAAAACTGCGAGAATGAGAACCCACTTCGGAAGCCGTCCCAAATCGCAATGACTCCGACGCCCAGGATCAGGACAACGGCAAAGCCCACCAGTGTCCAGCCGATGATCCTTGCTCCGAAAAACAGCTCCTTTTCTCTGGGTTGGATCAGCTCCCAGGCTTCCTTTGGGGCCGAGGAGAAAAACTTTTCGTTCTGAATAAAGGCCACCGCAGACAGCAACATCAGCGAGATTGCCGTGCAGAACACGATCGCCAGAAAAACGGTCAACAGCATATACTTTCACCTACCATTCATGCATCCTCTTATCACGATCAAATAGCGTCAATAAGTAAAAACGTTGCCGAAATCCAATGCGGCGTGGAGCAGGATCGGTACCCACAATGTGCCGGCCTTTTCTTTTAGAAACTGAAACCCACAGCCGACCGTCACAAGTCCCAGAAAGCTCCCGGTGAAAAAGCGCAAGGCATAGCTTGCTGTGATCTCGCCCCATTCTGCGTATGCAAAGAAGTGCATCACCGCAAAGAGGCAGTTGGGCCACAGATAGCGCAGCCAAGCCTTCTCCTCCTTCAACAGGCGAACACATACACCGCGAATGACGAACTCCTCCGTAAAGGCGATAAAGACCGTATAGTACAGCAGGCTGTACAGAACTGTGCCCGGATCTCTGTTGATATACAGTGCGGCAACTGTCTCACAGAGCAGCACGCCGATCAACACGAGAACAATTGCCCACTGCTTTTTCCCGGAAACCTTCAGCGCCATTTCCGTCGCAAAGCGGTCTTTGAACACGGCCCAGGCGATCACAAGCAGGAGGATGGGCATAGCAGAGAGGATCAGCTGCTGAAGAAGGGCCGCGCCAAGTGCCCCGGAGGCATCCCTGACTGAGATCATCGTGCCAGCCTCCTGCCAGTGGTAGATCAGCCATGCGCCCCATGCGATGTCGGCTAAGCATATCAGCAGGATCAACAGGGGCCGGACCGCCAACGATGGTTTTTTCCTCTGGATATCTGTTTGAACCACAACCGTCCTCCTATGCGATCATCGTAAAAATCCAGGCCGTCAGCGCGCTGCCGATGAGGGTCATGATGATCTGTCTTGTCTGCTGTTTCCGGTTGTATCCGAAGTCCTGCCATCCGGCGCAACCCTCTGTCTCCGGGAAGTAGTGCTGGAAGAAGTGTGTCTTTGTCAGCAGGTAATAGTCCAGCGCCCCGATATCGAAAGCTTTGATCACGCCGCCTATGATCAGAAAGCGGAAAAAGAACTGCCAAAAGGAAAAGCCCCTGTGCAGCCCGTCGATCCCGCCGAACACGAACAGGCCGATATAGGCAAGGCAAAACAGGATCAGGATGCCCCAGCCGAGAAAGCGACGGGGCGTCATGCCATGACGCTCCCATTCCACAAGTCTCGGCTGCAGGCATTCCTGAACGTCTTTAGGAAAGTTTTTCGCCAACAGCTTTGTCGGCATTGTGGCCGTCACGCCCCAGATTCCGAAAAACAGAAGTGCACAGCCTGCAAGAGCTAAGAGAATTGTCAACCACATTCTATTTACTCAATTCCTTTCATCGGATCCACATGACCATCAGTCCCACCAGCGCGGCAGGGATCAGTGCAAAGATGATCCCCGGAAACAGCATGCCTTTCGCATGGAACCACTTCTGGTGATAGGCTTTGTCCATGTGCTCCGTGCTCTCCAGCCGGAACATGGAAAGATTAGCAAACAACACCCAGTCCAGGAAGCAGGTGTCATAAACACCGATCCAGACCATCAGACCGAATGAGAGCCAGAAGCCCTGCCAGAAGGTACTGGCTCCGGCGATCAGCGCACAGCCAAGCAGGATCGCGGTAAAAATCAGAACACCCAAGCTCTTGGTCAGCAGCACACTTTTTGAGCGGTAAGACACGTCGATGCACTCATGAGTTTTGAAATATTCCTCCTGTATATCCGGAGGATAGTTATGGATGCTCGCGGGGCTGTACTTTCTGTCCCCGCGAAAATAGGTGAATATGCTGATCGTGAAAAGCGCCGCAAACACGATCATTTCAATCAAAATAACCCACCAGGTCATTTTCGATTCGCTCCTTTCCTTTTTCTCACATTTATTACTATCGAATGATCAGTGTCATGACTCCTGCGATAGCAGCTGCAAAAACCGCCATCCCAATCGTCCCCGAAAGCCACTTTTGGACCTTGTCCTTCGCATTGATATAGGGCTGCAGGTCTTCCGTTCCCGAGATGATCCACTTTTTTGTATGGCCGACCCAGTACTCGTCGATCAAAAACCGATCAATCAGATTCATAACGGACAGAATCACAAACAACTGCAGAAATCCCTGTGTGAATCCTCTTGCGCCGTTAATGCCATATACGCAAGCAACAACATATGCAATATAGACAGGCATGGATATCCGGCGGTTTTTGGCGGCACGTTTTTTTATTCGTTCATGCGTGGTATACCCCAGTTCAACACATCTGTCCTGTACATCCTTGTGATAGAGATGAACCATTCCGACAGCGCCATTCCAGATCCCGGCGCCACATACAGCGACCAGGATCGCCCCAAGCCCTATACCTTCTAAAACCAGCTTAATAAGCATTTGCATGCTATCCTCCTTATCGTCTCCCGATCACCACGACGAAAAGCGCGACGATCCCAGCTCCCGCTACCCAGATCAGTGCCAGAATGCTCCGTTTTTTCAGGACCTGAGACCAGGTCTGGATATACGGCAGGTCCTCGCATCCCGGGAGGATCCAGAACTTACTGTATCCGACCCATATCTTATCGATCACGATGCCGTCATAGACGTTCATGACCTCCAGAAAGAGCAATGCCTGGAGGTATGCCCTCTGAAAGTCACGGACACGATTCCAAAAAGCGATGATCAAAACCAACGCTGTCAGCATGACGACATAGAACAGCGCCATGAACCGCTTTCGCTTCCGGTTCATGGTCTTTTTGTCCGTGAGGCCGATCTCCATTGCCCGCTCCTGCACCGTCTTTGGATAGAAGTACAACCCGTCGATGGCGCCGCCTCTGACAGCGTACTTCACCATCAGAGTGAACAATGCACAGTAGAGGATCAATTGAAAAACGTACAGCAAAACTGTTTTCCCTCTCATTTTCTGATTCTCGCGAGCAATTCTTCCAGAGGAATCCTTTCCGGATATTCTCCCTTGGTCAGAATTGCGGTCAAATACTGGTTGTCCAGAATCATATCGTCCCGGATCAACTGCCAGTTGCACATCTTTCTGTAGAATACTTTGAAAATGAGGAAATTCATGATGGGACCGATAATGGGCGTGGTCATGCCGAAAGCCTCTGTATGTGAGAAATGGCATCCGTCTGCCGTCCGCTTTCCTTCAAAGGTGATGAAGGCGGTCTTTTTATCACTTTGGGAAACGATCCTGAAATGATCTTCATCCTGTTCACACTCGACAATCCTGCCCGTCACGTTATAATCAAGATTCATGACGATTTTCCGGAACCGGACCCGATTGCCTGTCTGGTATCCTCCATCATAGAAATCACATTCGATATGGTAGGGACTCCATTTAACAAATTCTTCCTCAAAATTACTGACCCAGGCCTCCAGTCGATTATAGGGGGCAGGGATTTCAACCGTTTCCGTTAATGTGACCATTGACACCTCACTTTCTTATCAAACGCTCTCGCTTCGTTCCCAGCCGTCTCCGGCTTCTGTATCATGCCGCACAAAGCGGAAATCGCAGACATCGCCGCCCTGACAGAGCGTTTTTATACGAATAAAATCGGTATAAGGCAGACTGCCATAATTGATGATATCCGCATGGCAGCACATACTGCCAAGCTTCATCAGTCTGCGCCGACCGAGGATCTTTGCATAAATGCACTCGTTGCACTCAAAGTGGAATTCGTTTTTCGGATCGTCTTTGTGCCAGGTATAGTGCCAGCCTGTCCCAGAGCCCTGTTTGAAGCCAAAGGGCACGATCTTCTTCATCAGCGGCAGAAAGAAACTCTTTTTCGCCAGCTTCTGCATTCCGGACGGATCAAGGAACTTCCACATTTCCTCAGAGACGATCCTATATGCTTCCTCCTCAGTTTTTCCATGTTGCTGAAGAACTTCATATATGGCAATGGACGTCAGGATCTGCGCCATATGCTTATAGTTACCCTTGTCGCAGTATTGTTTTTCCTCCTTAATCAGTTCGCCCATCCTCTCATAAATGTCCTTTTGGACAGAAGAAGAAAGGGTTGGAAAATAGTTCTGGTAGCGGCTGATGGCAACAAGTTTTTCAGGTTTATACTGACTCATTCGCTGTATTCTCCTTCATCACTATTCGGTCCTATCTTTTGCCGGTATCCACGGCCAACAGCGGTTGACCCGTTTATAGTAGTCGTCATACTCCTTGCCGTACAAGTCTCTCAGCCATTTTTCTTCAGTCGCTTTCATCAGTAAGGTCATGAAAAGCCAGTAAATAAACGGCAGGACAAAGAACCATGCGTTGCCGACAATCAGGATCACACCCGTGCAGGCGATCATAGCGGCGGAATAGATCGGATTCCGTACAAGTGCGTATGCGCCCGTTGTAACAAGGCGATTCTCCTTAATTCCGTCATCAATCTTGGAAATCGGAACAGCATAGATCCAGAAAGCAATGCCTACAAGGATCATGAGCGGAGTGTGGATATGGTCCGCTCCTACATCACCTTCGGATAAAAGAAGATGCCGCCGATGGCCCCCCGCTTATGGACGAGGATCGCCATATACAGCGCGTAGCAGATCCAAAGGATCAGTATTTCAATGATTATTTTCCAAACCATCCTTATACATTCACCTTTTTTCAACCGGGAAGTCGGTCCTGATTGCCTTCATTCCTCCGAGGAACATCACGATCCAGCCGAAGCTCTCAAAGCCCGAAGACAGGCCGTTGAAGGGAAGCGGCAGCAGCCATTCCAACAAAAACCCGATACACGCGATGACCAGCGGCGCGGCCAGGGCCCACGCTTTTTTCAGCGGCAGAATGCCCTTCAGCACGACGGCGATCCATCCGCCGGTGGAAGTGATCCCGAGCACGATGAAGCTGACCCAATACGTCACGAACTGAACGCTGTAGATACGGTCCCACATCTGCACGGCCAGCGACCTATTCCCTCCCGCGGCGTCATAGATCACGTTGAAGCTGTGGATCAGCGTTCCGCAGGCAAGGTGGAAATACATGAAAACCATGATGCCCCAGACCAGGCCGACCATATAGGTTTTTAGGAAAACCCTGTCCCATTTTTTATCACATTTAAAGAGCTTATATTGCAGATAGCGGAGAAAGGCAAGCGCGGCGACCGTGTACAATGCCGTGCCGATCATCCCGCCGATGTTGGATACAATGATCCGCCAGTCCGCGATGGTCAGCCACCCGGAGGAGATCATCCCCGAGATCGCACAGCTGTCCGCTGGTTCCAGGCCCATACAGTAATCACCGATGATGGCAAGGATCAAGCCGGGGATCACAAAGAGCATTTGTTTGCGTATTCCGTTCGCTTCCGTGTGTATCATATCCATCCGCTCCTTTACACCGGTGTTTCCATAAACTCGTCGATGGCTTTCAGCACAGGTCCGGCGTATTTCTCCCCGCCGAAGAGCCACTGCTCGTGCTGCATATCGAATTCACGGATCTCCGGGTCGCGGAAATACTTTTTGTATCGGTTCAGGTATTTCTCGCCCATTTTGTTGGCATAGATGAAGTGGACCTTCGTGTGCTCTACGTGGATATCATCTTGAAGATGGGTGAGCAGATCCGTATAATACTCATTTTTGATGGACTCTGGCGAGAATTTTTCAAAGCAGGCCATAAACTTGTCAGCGGCCTCGTCGTCCATTTCAAAGAAGTCTTTGAGCTTTTCTTTACTCTTTGCCTTCTTCTTTTCGCCTTTTGTAAAGCTTGTCAGCAGCGGCACCACCAGCTTCGACTGCAGCCATGCGCTGAATCGGCCGCTCTGGTCAAGATCAGGGCTGCCGAAAATGCCATGATCCATGTGTACATTTTGCCGCTGGATCAGCTGCCCGACGAAGCTGCTGCCCAGGGAGGAGCCAATGGCGCCGTCGATCCTGCCTCCGAAGTTCTCTTGTATGTATCGTTCGATCTTTTCCGTCACCGTGAGCATATCGGGGAAGAGCATATCGCTGCCGTCAAAGCCGTCGTAGTTGACGCAGATTAGATGATACTTCTCCCCCAGCCGATCCAGCACGGAACCGAAATTCGTCTGATAGTCACACGCTGTTCCCGGCAGCAGAAACAGCGCCTTTCCCGTTTTCAAACCCATTTCATCGAATTGCATAGCGATTTCTCCTTATATCACCTGTTCCAGATTTGACCTGTCAGCCTGCGTCGATCGAAGGAAGGCAAGGCACATAAAGGCCCAACCCCAGGATTCCCCGCAGGCAGCCAGAAAGGCGAATCTGTCCAGCCCTACGGCAAACAAGATCGCCGCGATGATTTTTGCCGCGATGCTCATGCCGAGCGGGCTCAAAAGCATCGCCGCCTTTGGAAGACCGAGCTCTCCCCTCCAAACGAGAGCCATATACGCCACAGTGCATGGGATATCCACGAGAAAGCACCACACGGTAAACGGGAGCAGCGACACGATCACAGGCGTCAAAAAACTGCCGCTGAACCCTTCAACGGAAACGCCTTCCTTCAATCCAGCCTTCAGGAACAAGAGACAGATGCAGCAGGCGCAATGAAACGTAATAAACATCAGCGGCGCCGAGGATAGTCCGAAGCGGAACGCTTTGACCGCGCTGCGGCTGCGGTCGATCCCTTTTTCGTCCAGCACTTCCAGCATGACCGGCGCAAATCTCTGACAAGCGAATCCCGACAATATGCCGAAGGCCATCGACAGGATATAGAACCACGACGGGACATCCGTGATCCTCGTATTCGTGATCCCAAACAGGATCGCCTGTCCTCCGCGCGGCTCATAGCCGATCAGCCAGTCACCGATCCCGCAGAGGAAAAGGCCGACAAATCCGAAGATGAGTGCGTTTTTCTTTCTCTCCATGGCAGTATTCTCCTAACTGCGATCTCTTCCTTTTATCCTTTTTGCGCCAGCACCGTGATCCAGGGCTTGGACGGATGATGCTCTGTTTTTACATGAGAAAAGCCCTCCGCCAGAAGCGCTTCTTCCAACTGCACCGCTGTGTAGCACTTCATGCCATTGATGATCTTCTCAAACTTCAGGCCGGTCTGATCTTCGCCGTCCGATTCGTTGCAGATCAGGAAATACCCGCCGGGCTTGAGCACCTTTGCGACCTGGGCAAAACATTTTTCCAGGCCCGGCCAGAAATACACGGTTTCAAAGGCTGTCGCAAGGTCGAAACTCTCCGCGGGGAGAGCCAAATCAGACACGTCGCCTTGCTTGACCGTGCAGCGTCCCGCTTCGATCATCTCCCGATTATAGGCCGCGGTGTTTTCCACGGACAGCGGCGAATAATCGACGGCGGTCACATGTGCGCGAGCATACTTTTTCAGCAGCTCGCCCGCGTTTCTGCCCGCGCCGCAGCCAAGATCAACGACCGCACTCGGAGAAAAGGGCGGTAAAAACGACATGCCCCAGTCCGCCAGCTTCGCGTGGCCGGTATTCATGCCCTTGAGCATCATTTTTCCGAGAAAGCCCTCCGGCTTTCTGGTTTGGCTGACAAACTTTTGAAACAGTCCCATGGCAGCCACCTAAAACGCTATTCTCACGATGCGCATATTCACCAGGCTGTCGCAGAAGCGGATCATCAGCTTATGGAACAGCCCGACGTTTTTATAGATGTCCCGGTAGCCCCGCATGTAGCTTTTCGAGGTGACGTTGGCAAAGCCCCAGCTTTTCAGCTCGTTGGGGTCTTCCAGGGAAAAATATGCGGATACATCCGTGATCCCCGCCTCTTTGAGCCAGGTCTTCCGCATCAGCTTTGCGCCGCGCTCGTTGCAGGAGTCGAAGACCAGCACCGCACCGCGGAAGCGGGTCGCCATGGCAACAAACAGCTTTTTGACCTCCTCCATTTTGAAGTAATAGAATACGCCCGCAGCAAAAAAGACCGCGCCGTCCGATGCATCGATCCAGTCCATCCAGGCAAAATCGTTGAGGTCGCAGGCGACGTTCTGTTCCCGCTCCCGGTTGGACAGCAGCTCGTTTCGCACAGCGATCACGTCCGGCAGGTCAAGGTTATATCCCTTACAAACGCCGTTGTCCACCTGGGAAAAGGTGTCGTCCAGGCCGCAGCCCAGGTTGACCACGGCGGCTTTCGGATGCGCCTTCAGATACGCCTCCGCCTCGCGGCGCAGGTCGTACTGCCGCTGCGCCACCTCCAGCGCACCGAAGAGCCCGGCGGGCGATTCCATCTTCTTCCGCTTCTCGGCAAAGTCATAGTCCAGGGAATCGCAGATGCGCTTGGCCTCTGGATCGGAAAACAGTGTCGGAAAACGTTCGGAGCATACGAGCCGCCCGAACAGGGGAATGATCAGCGTCTCCTGCACCGTGTTTTTCTCAATGTGATACTTCATTTTCTTTACACCTCATCCGTCAGCCGTTCCGGCTGCCACCTTCCCCTCAAGGGGAAGGCCTTTTTATCCCAGCGCCACGTCCAGCGCCATCATCAAACTAAAACCCAGGGCGAAGGCCATCACGCCGATGTTGGAATGTTCCTCCGCCGACATCTCGGGGATCAGCTCCTCCACCACCACGTAGAGCATGGCTCCCGCGGCGAAGGACAATAGATAGGGCATGGCCGGCACCACCAGCCCCGCCACGATCAACGTCAGCCCGCCGAAGATGGGCTCCACCGCCCCGGAGAGGACGCCCAGCCAGAAGGCCTTGGGCTTGCTCTTGCCCTCGGCGTACAGGGGCATGGAGATGATGGCCCCCTCGGGGAAGTTCTGGATGGCGATACCCAAAGCGAGGGCCAGGGCTCCGCCTGCCGTGATGTTCCCAGAGCCGCTGACCAGGCCCGCGTACACCACGCCCACCGCCATGCCCTCCGGGATGTTGTGGAGGGTCACGGCCAGGACCAGCATGATGGTCCGGGACAGTCTGCTCTTGGGTCCCTCCGCCTGATCGATGCTCCGGTGCAAATGAGGGATGACATGGTCAAGGAGCAGCAAAAACAGCACGCCCAGCCAGAAACCGATGAAGGCCGGGAGGAAGGCCCACCGTCCCAGGGCGGCGGATTGGTCCATGGCGGGCACGATCAAACTCCAAATGGACGCCGCCACCATGACTCCCGCCGCAAAGCCCGTCAGCGCTCGCTGGACGCCCAGCTTCAGGTCCTTTTTGAGGAAGAACACGCAGGCCGCGCCCAGTCCCGTGCCCAGGAAGGGGATCAGCAGTCCCCAGATCACCGTGCTCATTTCCAGCCGAACCAGCCTTTCTTCTCACAGGGGGCATACTCTATGCCGAGGCATCTGTAGCCCGTGGCGTCGATGGCGGCTTTCAGGGCGTCTGTGTCTACGGCTTCCTCCGTCAGGAAGGTCGCCTCCCCCTTGCTCCGGGAGGCGCTGACCTTCTTAGCGAAGGGTACCGCCTTGCGGACAGCCTCACAGATATGGGCTTCGCACATTCCGCACATCATGCCTTCGATCTTCAAAGTCGTTTTGATCATTTGTATCTACCAGCTTTCTTTTTATATCCGCAGTCGCAGTAGGGGCCGCCGCTCGCCAGGGTGTACTCCCTCACGAAAACAGACGCGCCGCCTGCATCGCTCATGGCGTAATCGAGATGGCCCATGGCGGGAACGATCTCGTATATGCCCAGTTCGTTCATCAGCGTGCAGATGCCGCACCGGGAGAACCGGGCCT
>JAEEGL017353491.1_pt1 | contig 33670 bp, 25 predicted proteins | sample 9134231 | NCBI WGS metagenome assembly JAEEGL01 (sample SAMN16246548, study PRJNA631951) | gut metagenome | biome: gut microbiome; feature: rumen; material: fiber-attached | host: Bos | place: Iran: Karaj | collected 2018-10 | reverse complement strand
TAAATGTGATATTTGTGGCAAGGGCGTTCATTTCGGAAACAACGTAAGCCATTCTCATAGAAGATCTAATAGAGTTTGGAAGTCAAACGTTCAGCACGTTGCTTGTAAGGTTAATGGCTCTACTAAGAGAATGCACGTTTGTTCAAGCTGCCTTAGATCAAACAAAGTAGAAAGAGCTTGAGTTTAAACTGAAGTCAAAAAATTACCACCTGAGTTATCAGGTGGTTTTTTTGTTGCTCAATAAGAATATGTTCCGCATTTACTAATCATACTGTAAATGCAAACAGCGCGAGTTTAGATATGATCAGTTCTCTCACAATAATTCCAAGTCTTATCTTCTCTTCTGGAGAAATCTTGGATAATTGTTCAATGGTATAAACCTTCTCTTTAAATCCCCTGCTATGATCCTCCGGCTTTTTATACTGAGAAACACGGATTCTTGCTTTTAGCTGCTTATATATCCTGTAATCATATTTTTGAGTATCCAGATAGAATAAGTGGCTCTCAAGCGTAGTATCATAATCAGCATCATCTTTAATGTACTTGGTTATGATAGTTTTGAATTTAAAAGGAACCATTTCATTATTTAAGAGCTCGTTATAATTATAGCGAGCTCCAAAATAATATCTTTCTATATCCTGCATGTAATATTTAAAATCGTCTTCATTAACTATATTATTCATTCTGTGTTTTCTTTTTTTCGCCACTTTCAAGATCTTCAATGTTGTCACCGCTAAATTTGATGGCACTTCTGATTTTGTCTTCGTCCCATCCGGTTTCATCCATTAGTTCCTTGACAGTAACCTTTCTCCTAAGATCCTGCGCCAGTTCACTTGCCTTGTCAGCAACTTCCTGAACAAGCTTAAGCACTTTCTGTTCTCCTGCATCTTCTGCAAGATTGCTCTCAATAACTGTTTCCATCGCATCAAGCATCAGTTTGTACAAAAAACCTTCAACTTCCTCGGGTTCTCCAACAGCATCGAGCATAGTCACGCCTTTAGTAAGAGCAAAATTTCCCTCTCCTATTAAGTCTTCAAGATAAACTCCCTGTTCTGTGTACATTCTGGCTACATCAACAACAAGAGGCAAAAAACATTCGATCAACTTATTCTGAGCCTCTTTATCACCGGATATTGCAGACATCTCTATAGCTCTTTTCTCTCCATCCGTATATTCAGGTAGTTCTTTGAGGCTTTCCAAATAATCATTAAGATAATTGGTCTCTTCATCAGTTAATTCTTCATCAGTAAAAACAGCTTCTTCATCAAGGCCAATCTTGTGTCCCTTCAAATAATCAAACACCATTTCAAACTGATTATCATCAAGGTCAAGCTCTGAAAAAGCAGATCTGACTTCTTCACTGGTGATCATATTCTTATTCTCTCTGGCAGTTCTTGTAACAAGTTTGAGTATTTCCGCAAACTCTTTTTCTTTATTGTCTATATTTCCCATGATACTCCTTTATTTAACATGCTGATGTGTAAAAAGGTGATCCTGACAGTACTCGTAGTTACCATTACACTTAGAACAGAATCTGAACTCAAGATTCGGATTAGTCTCCTCTGTCCTGCCACAAACAGCACATTTATGTCTTGTAACTCCTTTAGGAGTCATCCTTGCATTCCTTTGAAAATCAGCTCTTCTCTTTACTTCCTTGGGTTTAAATCTTGTCAGCTTACCAAGCTGTAAATAGAAAAGAAGTAAATTAAGAAGCTGTGATCCAATAGCAAAGAAAATACCAAAATTAGCAATTCTAAGACCCGAGATTCCTTCCCAGACAAGCAGAACACCATATGCAATACCCATGTACTTAACCTTGATAGGTATTATAAACATTAGTAAAACCTGCACATCAGGATAAAGAATCGCAAAGGCAAGAAAAACTACCTGCTGGATATAATAAACATTAAAATAGGATGAGGTGACAGCCATAATACGCGCAACCTCATCAGGCGCGATAACATAATAAATACCATAAGCAAGAAAAGCACCTATGATCATCAATATAAATCCGCTAAAAATGAACAGATTATATCTAAATGTCCCTATGGTACGTTCCATATTGGAACCGACAAAGTAGTAGAAAATAAGTGTGATTATAACCAAAAAACTAACGGCTGTCGGTGGAATAATAAGCCATGAAAAAAGTCTCCACACCTGTCCATGAAGAATCCTCTCAGGATTAAGCGAAAGATAATATGTAAGATTCATACTTGAGGGAGCAAATCCAACAAGTACATAACCAATTGCATAAAGAGCAACAATATACATGGAAAGATTTGGAATAGCATACTTTCCAAATCTTCTCTCAAGGTCATTTATTAACTTATTCATCAGATTGATACCTCGTTAAGATTTCTGAAGACATCAGCTGTTACAGCAACAATTGGAATGCTGGCCTTGTCTGATTCATCAAGATTACGGATCTGTCTGCAAACCTCATAACCTTCAGTATTAGGCGCCTGAATATCAATTAAAACGCAATCAAAATATCCGGCCGGAGCTGCATTTATTATATCAACAGCCTCCGTTCCATCGGTTGCTATCTGAACTTCGAAACCTACTCTCTTCATTATTTTGGCAGCAGACACCTGGATATCTTTGAGCCTGTCAACAATCAAGACTCTGCTACCCTTAAAATTATACCTGTTAATTGTGTCATTTATGTTTTTATCTGATGAATTTTTAAGGTCATTAATAAACTGTCTGAAATTAACATTCTGGTTATGCCCCAAATATCGTCCATTTTCAACATTACTAAGATCATTTATATCATCAATCAGCCACAGTAAATGCTCACAGGATTTATTTACTCTTCCAAGAAAAGCAACTGCATTTTCTTCTTCAACATGCTGATATGCCATATTTACATTTGAGACAATTCCCTCAACAGAATTATGCATATCCTCAGATAGTTTAGTCAGGAAATGTGTTTTGGAATTATTAGCATCTTCCATAACACTTCTCGCTGCCTCTTTTTCGCTGATCGTCATAGCTGCTTTTGCTTTATCCCTCAGGAACAGGATCAGTAACAGTATTACAATAATAGTAGCCATAATTGTGATAATCCATAAATTATCTACTATTCCATCTATTACAGAGTAATGAAACAGTCTTATCGAATACTGATATGCAAGATTAGTTACAAAGTCCTGACCAACAATATCAATGCCTCTATTAAACAGCTTAAGAAGCCCCTCATTACCTATTCGCACACCAAAGCATCTGTTGTCACTGTTACTTAGCTGTCTGAAAGAGAGATTTCTGTATGCTCTGTTTCTGAGTATATCATTTGTCCTAAGCCCGTTAAGTGTAGTACATTTAGCATTTCCGGTTGCAACAGCGTTAAGACACGCTTCAGTTGAAGGGTAAAAAGATACTGTAGCTTCAGGATAGTGAACTTTGATGTAATAATACTGCATCCTATTATTCTCGTTAACAGCAAAATCTGTATTTGAAGAACTAACATATTTGCCGCTATATATAAGGTTTGTAATTGAAGACGACACAGGATTGGACAAATTCAATCCATCTAGCTCTGAATAAAAGAGCCCGCCGCCAACAGGAAATGCAACATCAATGTTATTGTCAGTAAGCGCTTGAGTCATATCGTCATAACTATCAAATCCTATAAATGAGACATTAAGACTGTTTATCCCCAAAGTACTGAGAATTTCAGGGACTATATCAGTTACTATACCTTCAACATTTCCATCTTTATCTGTATTGCTGTATGGAAGATAATTATTAAGATACCCTATTCTTAGTTCATGGTTATTACGGAGCCATTCTTTCTCTCTTTGCGTAAACGCCCTGCTTGATAAGCTCATGGCAAAATATTTCTCTTTGAGAAGGCTCACATAATTAGGTTCTTCAATATAGATCTGTTCCTGTGCATCGTTAAGTTCACTTAATAAATCCGGCCTGTCTTTGTTTACACACAGATAGTAATCCGAAGATCCAAAAGCTGTAAGAATTTCAGCATGATTTCTTCCATAGGTACCATCTGTTTCAGCAGCCATCAGGTCTATTTCTTTTTTATCAAAAGCTGCAAACAAAGCTTCATAGTCATTAAATACAATAACATTAGCTTCTACGTGATTGGTGCTAAGGTACTCACGAAGGGCGTCAAGAATAGCACTATCAAGAACACCAATTTTTTTACCATTTAGAGTTGTCATCATGGTAGTAATATTATTGTCAGACTCATGCTTAACAAGACTATAATTCTCAGCTCCCATTGGTCTGTCAGGATAAAGGATCAATCCCTGTCGATCATCGGTATAAGCTAGTCCCGCTACAACATCAACTTCACCTTTTAAGAGCATGTCGTAAACTTCAACAAAACTTCCATAGACATAATCATACTTCCATCCAGTATACTCAGTGAGCTTACGATAATACTCATATGCATAGCCACTCTTGACGGCGTTTTCCGAAGCGCCATCTTCAAATACTTCGTTTTCATAATAACCGACTCGAACTTTTTCAGGTTCTGATGCAGTATTTGCATAAACTGTTTGTGAGGAAAAAATCAGACCAGAAATTATAGATATAAATATGAACAGAAATAAAAACCTTGTTTTCCTAATCATGAAAGATCCACCCCATAAAAAACATATATATCTATATGATAGCATAAAAGCACATTATCTTGTGTAAAATTTTATTTCAATCCATAATAGAATTAAATTTTGCACAATATATTTTCGATTGATTTTTGTGCACCTCTGCATTATAATCATATAGATTGTCTTTTACAACATTAATTTAGAAGAAAGGCAGTCAAAATGTTATTCATGAGGTGATTTTCAATAATGATTTCCAAAGATTACACACTTGGTATTGATATTGGTTCCACTACGGTCAAGATTGCACTTCTGGACTCTGAGCATAATATTGTATTTTCAGATTACAAGAGACATTTTGCCAATATACAGGAAACTCTTTCCGACTTATTACATGAAGCAGTCAAGGTTAGCGGCAATGTCACTCTTCATCCTGTTATAACAGGTTCAGGCGGTCTGACTCTTGCCAAGCATCTGGAAGTTCCTTTTGTTCAGGAAGTAATCGCTGTTTCTACTTCCCTCAAAGAACTTGCTCCCAAAACTGATGTTGCCATTGAGCTTGGCGGTGAAGATGCCAAGATCATTTATTTTGAAGGCGGCAACGTGGAACAGCGTATGAATGGTATCTGCGCCGGAGGTACCGGTTCATTTATCGATCAGATGGCCGCTCTTTTACAGACAGATGCATCAGGTCTTAATGAATATGCCAGAAATTATAATTCACTATACACAATAGCTGCCAGATGCGGTGTATTTGCCAAATCTGATATACAGCCTCTTATCAATGAAGGAGCAACCAAGGAAGACCTTGCTGCTTCCATTTTCCAGGCTGTTGTTAATCAGACTATTTCAGGGCTTGCATGTGGTAAACCAATCAGAGGACATGTTGCGTTCCTTGGAGGTCCTCTCCACTTCCTTGATCAGCTCAAGGCTTCGTTTATCAGAACCCTTAAGCTTGATGAGGAACACACTATAGATACAGATAATTCACATCTCTTTGCAGCTATAGGATCTGCTCTTAATGCTAAAGAAGAAACATTCTACACCATGGATGAAATGGTTGGAAAACTTTCTCATAAGATTGTCATGGATGCAGAAGTATCACGACTTGATCCTCTTTTCAAAAATGAAGAAGAATACAAAGCATTCAGAAACAGACAGGACCAGTACAAGGTTAAGACTAGAAAACTTGATACCTATAAGGGCAAGGCTTTCCTTGGAATCGATGCTGGTTCTACAACTACAAAATGTGCGCTTATAAGCGAAGACGGTGATCTCCTGTATTCATTCTATTCCAGCAATAACGGAAGCCCACTCAAAACTGCTATATCTTCTATCCAGGAGATTTATAAGCTTATGCCTGAAGGAGTCCGTATTGCACGTGCATGCTCAACAGGTTATGGAGAAGCTCTTCTTAAGTCAGCCCTTCTTTTGGATGACGGCGAAGTTGAGACAATAGCTCATTACAATGCTGCTGCATTCTTTGATCCTGAAGTCGATTGTATCCTTGATATTGGCGGTCAGGACATGAAATGTATTCATATCAAGAACCAGTCAGTAGATTCTGTTCAGCTCAATGAAGCATGTTCATCAGGATGCGGTTCTTTCATAGAAACTTTTGCCAAATCCCTTGATTACAGTGTTCAGGACTTTGCTAAAGTAGCTCTTTATGCCAAGTCTCCTGTAGATCTTGGAACCAGATGCACTGTATTCATGAACTCCAGAGTTAAGCAAGCTCAAAAAGAAGGAGCTGATGTAGCTGATATTTCTTCAGGTCTTGCTTATTCTGTTATCAAAAATGCCCTTTTCAAGGTAATCAAGGTTTCCGATGCCAAGGATCTTGGTAATCACATAGTTGTACAGGGCGGTACTTTCTACAATGACGCTGTTCTTAGGGCATTTGAGATTATATCCGGAGCTCAGGCAATTCGTCCTGATATCGCCGGTATCATGGGTGCTTTTGGAGCTGCTCTTATTGCAAGAGACCGTTATGCAGAGACTGATGGATACCAGACAACTATGCTGTCAATCGATCAGATCAATAATCTGGAATATACAACCAGCATGACAACTTGTCAGGGATGTACAAACCACTGCAGACTTACGATCAACAAATTTACAGGTGGTCGTCAGCACATTTCAGGTAACAGATGTGAAAGAGGAATCGGCAAAGTTAAAAATGCTGCCGGAATCCCTAATCTGTTCGATTACAAATACAAAAGAATATTTGGTTATGAGCCACTTTCTGCTGATAAGGCAACCAGAGGAACTGTTGGTATACCAAGAGTTCTTAATTTCTATGAAAACTATCCATTCTGGTTTACTTTCTTTACCAAGCTTGGATACAGAGTAGTGCTCTCCCCTCGTTCAACTCATCAGATTTATGAACTAGGTATTGAGTCTATTCCTAGTGAATCAGAGTGTTATCCTGCCAAGATCAGCCATGGTCATGTTGAATGGCTGATCAAGCAGAATGTTGATTTTATCTTTTACCCTGGCCTTTTCTATGAACGTGAAGAAGTAGAAGGAGCTACAAACCACTATAACTGCCCTATTGTCACTTCTTATTCTGAGAATATCAAGAACAATGTTGAGGCAATCACAAATGGTGATGTTAAGCTCAGAAATCCATTTATGGCATTTACATCTCTTGAGACAGTCACTACTGCTCTTGTTAAAGAATTCAGCGAGATTCCTGCTGAAGAGCTGATTGCTGCAGCAAAGGATGGCTGGGAAGAAATGGATAGAGCCAGAAAAGATGTACAGAAGAAGGGTGAAGAAACACTTAAATGGATTGAAGAAAACGGTAAGCATGGTATTGTACTTGCCGGTCGTCCTTATCACATCGATCCGGAGATCAACCATGGAATTCCTGATATGATATGTTCCTATGGTGTTGCCGTCCTTACAGAAGACAGTGTATCTCATTTAGGTCATCCTGAGAGACCTCTTATCGTATCAGACCAGTGGATGTATCATTCAAGACTTTACGCCGCTGCAAGTTTTGTCAGAACAAGAGATGATATCGATCTTATTCAGCTTAACTCCTTCGGATGTGGTCTGGATGCAGTAACAACCGATCAGGTAAATGATATTCTTTCAGGTTCTGATAAGATTTATACATGCCTTAAGATTGATGAAGTAAACAACCTTGGAAGTGCCCGTATCAGAGTGCGTTCTCTTCTTGCTGCAATACGCGTACGTAAGCAGAAGAACAAACAGAGAACCATTCGCGAAACTGCTAATCACAGAGTTCTGTTTACAGAGGATATGCGTAAAAACTATACTCTTTTGTGCCCACAGATGTCTCCTATCCATTTCGACATCTTAGAGCCAGCCTTTGCAGCTTGCGGTTATAACTTTGTTGTAATGCAGAATGATAACAGACACGCTATAGATATGGGGCTTAAATATGTTAATAACGATGCCTGCTACCCTTCACTTTGGGTTGTTGGTCAGATTATGGATGAGCTTCATTCAGGTAAATATGACCTCAACAGAACAGCTGTAATCATGTCTCAGACAGGTGGCGGATGCAGAGCCACAAACTATGTCGGCTTTATCAGACGAGCTCTTAAAAAAGCCGGTATGGAGCAGATTCCTGTAGTTTCTCTGAACCTATCAAAGCTTGAATCCAATCCAGGATTCCACATCAATTTTGAAATGCTTGAGAGAGCTGCCTACGGGGCTGTTTTTGGCGACATATTTATGAGATGTGTATACAGAATGCGTCCTTACGAAAAGGTTGAAGGTTCTGTAAATGCCTGCCACGAAAAATGGCTTCCTATTGTAAAAGAGTTTGTTACCAGCAAACATATGAGTTTTATAAAGTTCCAGAAATTATGCAGACAGATAATCGAAGACTTTGACAGAATTGAGATTACAGATGAAGTCAAACCAAGAGTTGGTGTTGTAGGCGAAATTCTTGTAAAATTCGCTCCTGCTGCTAATAACCACCTTGTAGAACTTCTCGAAGCTGAGGGCGCAGAAGCTGTTGTTCCGGATCTTATAGACTTCATGCTCTATTGCTTCTACAACCAGATTTACAAAGCTCAGGAACTTGGAACATCCAAGAAAACAGCAAACCTTATGAAGCTTGCTATTTGGGCTATTGAAAAGCTTAGAGGTGGTGCAGCAAAGGCCTTTGAGAGAAGTAAGCATTTTGATCCACCAACAAGTATTTATAAGCTCGTTGAATACGCTAAGCCTATCGTTTCTATCGGTAACCAGACTGGTGAAGGATGGTTCCTTACAGGTGAAATGGTTGAACTGATCAAGGAAGGCGCTACAAACATTGTTTGTACACAGCCATTTGGATGTCTTCCTAATCACGTTGTTGGTAAGGGTGTAATCAAGCAGATGCGACATATGTACCCAGGTTGTAACATTGTAGCTATTGACTATGATCCAGGTGCATCAGAAGTTAACCAGCTTAACCGTATCAAGCTCATGCTCTCTACCGCTCAGCGCAAGGTTGAAGAAGAGAAAAAAGCAATTTAATTGTCTTATAAAATGCAACTAAAAGCTCGGAAAATCTTATTGTATTATAAATCAATAGATTTCCCGGGCTTTTATTATCTCGTATTTCTTATTCTGTAGGCTTTATTATTATCTCATTTGTTTTTTCTATTATTTTCTATTAGCTTTACGATGCATTCTTCTATAACGCCAGAGGTTGATATAACAAATAAGGGCAAGAATAAGTGCAATCAATATTACAATGATCAGTTGCAATACAAGTTTATTAACATTTACAGCTTCATAGGCTATAGAATACTCAGAAAATTTATCTGTTCTAAAAGTAACTGTGTCCGGGTCATCATCAAGGTCTCTTAATATATCAACTGTGCCATTATGATTTCTCAATACACAATAGTTTCTTCCTGACTTTTTATATGCTTCAGGAATAGGCAACACTACAAGAAGTTCACTTCCTGTTTTGGTGAGTACTTCACTAGATCCATTTTCTGACTTCATGATAAAGAAATCAAAATAGCAAAGCGGTTTATATCCTATCTTTGTTTGCATCAACTTTTTGGTAGCTGCATCAACTGTGGCAGAATTATCTGTAATGCTGACATTAAACAAAATTGGATTTCCGCTTAAAACTGATACTTTTTCATCTTCCGTAAGTGTAGCTGATACAACAGTTTCAAAGTTAATAAGTGAAGGATTATCAAAATATAGACCTTGTGATGTTTCCTGTGTATACGCAGCAAAAGAATTATTAACAGTGACCTGAAGCGCGCCAGTTTCATAAGCCTCTTTCAAAAGAGCCATCTCAGCGTTATCGTTTATCAGCCTTCTAACTGTAGCATCATCAAGTCCGTATTTAGCCATGATGCTGTTGTTAGAAGCTAGCTCATTATTAGCATTATTAGCAGGAGTATCATCAAGAGGAATAAAGGTATCTTCTATATAGTCCTCACCATCGAGTTCTCCTTCTTCCTGTTTTGTTTCCTCTTTTACAATGTTTTGCTCAGGTACAGCTCCCTGATTTGCAGTTTCTGTAGAATACTCTGTCTTTTTAGTTTCCTTTTTTGGGGGAGCAACAGCCTGTTGCCCCGTAGATGAGGAATTTTTTTGAGATGCAGCCTGAACTTTCTCAAAGGTTGCTGTAATAGTATGTGCCTTTCCTACCTGATTGAATGTATAACTGGCAGCTGGGCCAATGTTTTTTCCATCAACAGTTACGTTTTTAACTGTATAATTAGCACTTGGAACTATCTGATAAGTTATACTTCCACCTTCCTGAACAGTATACTCTCCACTTGGTACTATTGAACCACCCTCATTTGTAATACCTGAAACAACCTTATATGTTTTTACTTCTCTTTTCCTAAAGCTTGCAGTAATATTTAAATCATTTTCAATTTTATCAATTACATATTCTGTGTTATAAGAAACAACCTGTCCATTTACAATCCAACCGGCGAACTCATATCCATCATAGGCTCTTTGCTTGATTACAACCTTTTGGCCTTTATCATATTTACCTGCGCCCTCATAAGTTCCGGTATCCTGCGGTGTTACAGATACATAAACATTATACTTATTTCTAGTAAATACAGCTGTTATATTTCTGTCCGATGTAACATTATTTAGCTGAATAGAATTCGAAGTACTTAGCGTTTTATTGTTTTCAACAAATTCCTTAAAGGCATAGCCCTCTTTAGCTTTAGCTGTGATGGTTATATTTCCGCCACTTTGAATCACGCAGCTGTCAGTAATAGTTCCTCCGTCAGTTGTATTAACACTGGTTTTGATATAACAAGTTGTTCTTGTAAATTTCGCAACTACTTTTCTGTCTGATGTAATATTTGTAAGGTCAAAAGCTGGGGCAGTTGATATAAGATTGCTGTCTTCATACCATCCGGAAAATGAAAAATTATTATTTGGAGAAGCTGAGATACGTACAGATCCGCCATTTCTTACAGCACCTCCGCCTGCCACAGCGCCTCCACCAACAGGATCTGCAGAAACACTTACAATATGATCTACAGGCTGGAGATTTACAATTGAGCTATCATAAAATCTTGTATCTTGTTTGGATGTTGCAATAACAGCGAGGGTTGTAGATGTCTCATCAGCAGATACTGATAAAACGCCGTCAGAATTAATTGTTGTTTTAGTTGTATTATTGCCTGTAACAGACCAGCTTACTCCTTGGTTATAGCCATTACCGCCCTTTACTATTGCAGAAAACTGATAGGACTTACCGCATGGCAAAGAAACTGTAGCCGGTATAATCTCAACAGATTCAACATATGGCTCATTCTTTTTTATTGTCATCGTTACAGTAACCTGCACTCTATGGTGCTGCCTTATATCATTGGCAGAGTAAAATACATAATAAGCACAATAATCGCCTGCAGGGAGGCTGGTATCTGCGACAATATAAAAAGGAATCTGCGATCCCGGCTTTGTATCAAGACTTGCCCCAGGTGCAACTTCAAGGTCAAAAGCTGTTGAAGGATCATACTCATCCCAAGTAATAGGAAATGGAGTTTCACCTGTATTAACAATACTAAACTTCTGAATATCAATGTAATCATTCTGATAAACTATGCCATAATTCAGATTGGGAGTATAGCATGTAAGATCGTAATCAAATGGGTCATATTGAACCTCCTCATTTGATGGCTCATTATCAGGGTTGTAATCCTGGTTTTCATCACCAGAGGTAAAGGTAACATTATAATTATCATTCTCTGGCTCAGACATTATTTCTATGTCGTAGTCGTCAAAAGAAGTCTCCTCATCGTCATTAGTTATTTCTTCATTTTCCTTAGCATAAACATAATGGAGTTGAATCGTGGAAACTGCAGAAATAACGAGACATAAAGCAAGAACAATAGCATTCACCCTCGCAAAGAAATTATTTTTCATTATTATTCCTCCTCATCGAAATAAAACTTCACTATATTATGATAACATTTATAGGAATATGTAATTATAAAAAAATCCTGAAAGTTTTTACGCTTTCAGGATTTTATACGAATATAAAAATATTATGGAAATTAATTCTGAGCTGTTTTGTCAGATACCAAACTTTTAACCAATGCATCCATTGATGTATCTGCGTAGGATTTACCATTTATGTCAGCAAAGAAATTCAATTTACCATTTTTGTCAAGACTGATTCCAAAATTAGAAACCTCATCTTTTTCATTGGTGTTTTCACCAATTTTCTTGCCCAGATCCGAAATTTTACTCATTGCATCATCAATCTGGCCAAGGAGTTTATCTTTTGCTTCCTTATCCTGGGGAGCATCTGAAGAAAGAAGTTTCATCTCATCTTCCGAAAGGATGATACTGTATTCAAGATCTCCTCCAATTTGTGACAGATCATCGCCCGGACCTGCAACAAATACGTCTGCATTGTCATATTTCTTTTGTAAAAGATCTACAACTTTGCCAAACATTTCGACTTCCGGAGAAAACTCCACTTTAGCACTATCTCCAAATAAATTGGAAATCCCGGTTGCCTTTTTTTCGTTAGTTTCCTTTCCAGAAGGTCCTCTGACTATGTTTCCGGCAATAGCGCCGCGAGAATTGCCTACATCGCGTACATAATTGCCAATGTTACTACTTACACTATTAGCCATATTTTCCTCCTTGAATTAGTCGCGTAGAATCCATTCTACGTGTAGTGAAAAGATTATAAATACAAAGTAACCCATTAAGAGTATCCTTATACTTAACTTCACACTATCATTCGTGTTACGCAATAACAATTAAATAAATATTAAATTTAATACTTGACGAAAAAAACTTCCAGATAAATAAATTTATCTGGAAGTAAAATTTCAATATTCCAATACCTGATTACTTTTTAAGGAGTTCATAGTCCTCAACATATTGCATAATGAACTTAACAGTTCCATCAATTCCAAGTATACCTGAATTGATGGAGAGATCATAGCTATCAGCTCTGCCCCACTTCTTGGAAGAATAATAATTGTAATAGCTCTGACGCTGTTTATCCTTCTTATTCATCATATCTCTAGCCTGATCATCAGTCTTGACATCAGCAAAACGTTCCTTGATTCGTTTGATCTTGCTCTCCTCATCAGCGTGAATGAAAATGTTTAGAACATTGTCAAAATCACTAAGAGCATAATCAGCACAACGTCCGACTATAACACACGGTCCTTCCTCAGCAATCTTTTTGATCGTATCAAATTGTGCAAGAAATACCTTATGACTAATAGGCATATCTACAAAACTTGAAGCGTTATATCCAAAAGAATATGTATCCATTACAAGATTATACAAAAATGAATTAGTTGGTCTCTCGTCATGATTCTGAATCATTTCTTCACAAAAGCCACTCTCTTTAGCAGCTCTACTAAGAAGTTCTTTATCATAACAGTTAATACCATAATTCTTGGCAAGTAATTCACCTATTTCTCTTCCGCCGGAACCAAACTGTCTTCCAATCGTAATAATTGTATTCATACACTCACCCCTTTTAAGCAATAATAGACGCTTTTTCTAATATTATTTTATCTTATTTAAGAACATTGAGCAAATGATTAAAATATTCCGGAAGCGGAGCATCTGTTTCAATATATTCACCACTTACAGGATGGATAAAACCAAGTGTTTTGGCATGAAGGCATTGACCATTTGTCTTAAACTTAGAATGTCTGCCTGATGCATACACCTCATCTCCCAAAAGTGGATGGCCAATATGAGACATATGAACTCTAATCTGATGCGTTCTTCCGGTCTGCAGTTTACATTCTATATATGTGAATCCATCTTCAGGAAAGCGTTTCAAAACTCTGTAGTGCGTCGACGCATATTTACCGCTTGGAACTACAGCCATCTTTTTTCTATCGTTAACACTACGGCCTATAGGAGCTGTTACATCTCCTTCATCCTCTTTTATCACTCCATAGCATATAGCATGATACACCCTATTTATGGAATGCTCTTTGAGCTGCTCAGCAATAGACTGATGTGCATTATCATTTTTACAAATAATTACTGACCCGGTTGTATCCTTATCAATTCTATGTACTATTCCGGGTCTCATAACGCCATTAATACCTGAAAGATTATCTTTACAATGATACATAATGGCATTTACCAAAGTATCCTTGTAATGACCGGCAGCAGGATGAACCACCATATCCTTGGGCTTATTTACAACAACCACATCGTTATCCTCGTATATAATATCAAGCGGGATATCCTGAGGAAGTATTTGTGGTATCTCAATAGGCGGAATCTCCATTACTATCTCGTCATTTTCAGACACATGGAAGCTGGCCTTAACTACTTTACCATTGCAGCTTACTTTTTTATCATCAATAAGCTTCTTGATATAAGTTCTGGAAAGTGAATCAATCAACTCGCTTATAAGCTTGTCAATTCTCATTCCATCATATTCATCTGTTACGATAAACTCAAAAAATTCACTTTTTGATTCCATTACTTAAATTCCCTAAATTTGTTGTGCTGTTTAAAGCTCAAGAAATTAAAATCACTTTCCTTATAATAAAAAAGGAATAAAAAGACAAATACAAAAGTTGCCACGGTAACATATATATCAGCAACATTAAAAATCGGGAAATTGATAAGCACGAAGTAAATGAAATCTACTACATAATCATTTTTGATCCTGTCTATCATGTTTCCTGCAGCTCCACTTGCAATGAAAACAAGAAGAATATGCAGAATATTATATTTCTTATCATCAGGTAGTCTAAATAATACATAGCCAATGATCAAAAGAATAATTATTGCAACTAGTACAAAGAATACTTTCTGATTCTGAAGCATGCCAAAAGCTGCTCCGGAATTCTTGAGAAAATTAAGCTCAAGAACACCACTAATAATTTTATATGCAGGTTTATCCTGTAAATGAACTACTGCCAGGTGCTTGGTAAACTGGTCAAGGAAAACCAGTAAAAGTATCAAAAATGCATCAACTGCCAAAAAAATCTTTTTCTTTTTTGAAATCTTATTCATCAAATATATCCTTTACTTAATCATTATTCTCAATATAGATAATCTCATCAAGAGCCTTTTTCATATCTTCATCTGTAATGTCGGTGGTGATGAAAGCTTTTCCTATGCCCTTTAAGAGAATAAATCTAATTTTATTACTGTCAGACTTCTTATCAGACTTAGTTAACCTGATAACCTCTTCAGGATCTATGTCCTCAATGGATATAGGAAGATTAAATGGAACAAACATATCCCTGATTTCATAATATTCTTCCATAGAAATCAACTCTTTTTTCCAGGACATAAATGCAGCAGCAACACAACCAAGCGCCACACATTCACCATGTAAAAGTTCGAAATTCTTGGCTTTTTCAATGGCATGTCCAATTGTATGACCAAAGTTTAATAGAGCTCTGTCGCCTTTTTCAGTAGGATCTTTTTCTACAACAGCCTTTTTGATCTCACAGCTGCGTCTTATCATCTCAAGAGTTACATCCTGATCCTTATCGCTGATCTCATACATATTCTCAATAAGCCATGTATAAAAATTCTGATCCTTGATAAGACCGTGTTTCATAATCTCAGCAAATCCTGAAGCAAATTGTCTGTCACTTAATGTATTAAGCGTAGAAATATTGGTATAAACAAGACTTGGCATATGGAAAGCACCAATCATATTCTTGTAACCATCAAAGTCAACTCCGGTTTTCCCACCAATGCTGCTGTCAGTTTGAGCTAAAAGTGTAGTAGGTATCTGGATAAAAGAGATACCTCTAAGATACGTAGCAGCTGTAAAACCAGTCATATCACCAACTACGCCGCCTCCAAGCGCTACCAAAAGGTCGTGTCTGTCAAAATGATTTTCAATAAGAAAACTATATATTTTGTTTATCTCACTTAGGTTCTTGTTATTCTCTCCTGCAGGTATTTCATATATAAACACCTTATCAGAAACGCTCTTTAATATACTTACAACCTCATCCCCATAGAGAGGTTTAACATTACTATCTGTAATAACTGCTATCTTTCTGCCATTAAAGCCAAGCTCCGCTACAGAATCTGAAAGCCCCTCAAAAGAAGTATCAAAAACTATGTTGTAACAAGGTTTTTTATCATAATTAATTGTCAATAATTCACTCACAATAAATGTCTCCCTAATCTATATAAATAGTATAATCACAGCCATCCCACCTGACAAAGCTCATAGTGACAGCGCTGTAATACAAAAGAGGCTGTTGACCATTTACTTTAAGTCAACAGCCTAATATTCATGATAATATCAGTTTATCTGCTGAGGCCCATCAGAAACTCCACCGCCAAATGCACCATTGAGCATTGACTGGAAATCACCGGAAATATCAACAGAAGCCGGAGTAATTATAAAAATGTATCTTGAAATCTTCTGAAGATTACCTGAAATAGCATATGTAGAGCCTGATGTGAAGTCAATGATCCTCTGTGCAATGTCTACATCTAATCCTTCAAGATTAAGTACTACTGTACGATTAGCGAGCAAAGTATCTGTAATCTCTCTGCCATCCTCAACTGAAGTAGGTTTGATAACACAAACCTCCATACCTGCTGAACTCATTGATTTCTTGGATCTTGCAGGAATAACCTTAGGAGAAAGCTTCTTGGTCTTCTCTTCCGGTATTTCTATACTAGGATCATCTTTTCCGATTGGAGCAGAACTGTTAATAGACTCTATCTTGGAAGTGGCATTATCATAGCTATCATCGTAGTCGTCATAGTAACCACTATCATCATCCCCATTAAGCTGAATTGCCTTTAAAAACTTATCCATTACGCTCATACTAATATACTCCTCGTGACTAATTTTCCCAACAAAAAACCAAGTATTATTTTAACTTAATATTACATAAAATGTCAAATTTATTGACTATCAGCTTCTCCTGCATTATCTACTGCATTTACATCCAGAACGATATAATCATAAACACTTAACCCATACATCGTATTAGACTTAACAATAGAGTATTCGTCATTCTGATATAATATTCGAATCTGTCTAAAATCAGGATAACCTTTATTGATATTATAAACACCTACAAGCGTATCCTGCTTGCCAACAGCGAATCTTTCATTGGAATCAGGCATGATCAGTGTATCTCCTGACCTAAGCTCATCCATATCTACATAATACTCCGTATCATTTTCGTTATAAATCGTGATATTTACAAACTCAGATGTCTCATTTCCCTGTTCATCAAATTTGTTACGTAAAACTCCGCTTGTATTATCATTATTCTTGATAACATAAGCCTTAGGTATTAGGTAAAAACTCTTATTTGAAACCGCAGAGTTTGGAATCTTTAGGCCTTTTTCATCTTCTGAAATTAGTTCAACGCTAAGAATTCTGTCCCTGCAAAAGGTGATCATAGAATTGGTAAAAGTTAGAACAACAAAGGTATCGCCTTCAGGATTACTAACTGTAGAAACCTTACCCCAGGATTCATTCTGGTTTTTGAGAAATCTGACTTTTATATACCCGCTGTCAACCATTTGCTGAACTTTATCAGGATCATCTTCTCTGATAACTATTGACCATTCCTCATTTGTACAAAGCTTATAAACAGGATCCCCGGCTTTAACCAGAGCATTATTGATCAGCTGATTCTTAGAATAAGAATTGCTATCAAACATTTCTGCCTTAAGATCGGAAGGAGTAAGACTCTCATATCCGTCCGTAGAATATATAACAATTCCAGTATCTCCCGCATACTTGTAATTAATTGACTGCAAAGCAGAATTACCTGAATTCAGAGTACTGATATTATTCAGAATTGAATTATTAGATAGCTTCTGAACAGTACCGTCCAAGCCGACTTTAAAATCATAGACAGTATAAAAATCATGCTCATCAAAAGAAGAACTAAAGTCAACAATCTGAGAACGCAGTTCACTCAGATCTTCATCACTCAAAAAAACTTCATCCGAACCTTGAGACTTGAGAAATTCGAGAAGCTGCCCAGATTCGTCAACTGTATAAACAAGGTTTCCAACAGCGACTCTGCCCCCTTCTGCAGCAAAATAATTAACATATCCAGCAGTATCGCTCTCAACTATTTCCTCATCTCTTAATGCTATTGCCTCGTAAATATTATTGGTAGAAAGAGAACCTTCCTGAACCTCATAACCAACAATATGTTCTTTTCTGAAATAAGAAATAACACTGATAATGATGTAAATGCCAATGACAGCAAAGAAAACAACACCAATATTTATATTATTCAGATTCTTGGGATATTTAGTTACTTTTGGATGTTTCTCCTGTGCCATCTTCCCCAACCTTTTATTACAAAATTTATTTTAAAAGATAACTCATGCAAAAGATAAGCCGCGGATTTCCGCGGCTTATCGCAATACTCAATTCAAAAATACTATCAAAGAGAAATAACAATCTTTGATTTAACGGCTTCTGGAACCTCTGCCTCATCCATTGAAAGGCTGAGTACAAAATCAATATTAAACTTCTCGGAAAGCTTATCAAGTTTATCTATAGTCTCAGTAATATCCTTACCTTCAAGGCAAGAAATCTTAAGGAAACTATCAAAATACATCTGCTGGAGATCATGGTCTTGAGAAATAATACCACTTACGAAGCCTATGAATTCATCGGCATTTGAGATCATAAAATCTGATACAACAATTAAACGAATCTTGTTATTAAGCTCATACATGTGCTTGGTGTTCTTATCAAGAAAGGCTATACTACCAAGAACGTTCTTAACCTCAGTATTAACCTTATCCAATAAGCATTTGGTCTTTCCTTTACCCTTTTTCCCAACAATTAACTGAACCATTGGCATACCCTCCTGCAAGCAAGAATTTATTGATATATTAATTATATGTTATTGGTTATTAAAAGACAACCTTAATTAACGATTTCATTCAACAATTGTGCCATATCGTTATAAAGTGTACCGCTGTCTGTATCACGCATGATTACTGCAATGTAAGGGTTTCCGACAGTATCTCTTGCAAGCAGAATAAGGCAATGGCCTGCAGCCTGAGTAGTACCTGTTTTACCACCAATAACTGTAACGCCTGAAGGAACCGGTTTAGCACCTGTCAAAAAGCCATTAGTATTGGAAATATCTACATCCTTGGATGCTCCTGTTGCGTCGATATAGGATGTTGTATAGCTGTTCATATTGATGATCTCACTGAATGTATCATATTGCATAGCAGCATTAAATATCAGATACATATCATAGGCAGTAACATAGTGTTCATCACTGGTAAGGCCATTTGGATTTTCAAAATGTGTCTTAGTTGCACCTATAGCATATGCCTCAGCGTTCATCGTATTAACAAACTCCTCAATAGATCCACTGATATTAGATGCGATAAGATTAGCTACATCATTAGCCGAATATATCAAAAGAATATGAAGGGCCTGGTCCAGAGTCATTCTGTCCCCTTCCTTAAGCCCAATCTTCTGAGCACCGCTTTCATTGACATAAACATCTGAGCCTGCAACAAGAACTTGTTCCAAACTGCCATACTTGAGAGCAACATATGCAGTCATAACCTTGGTAAGACTTGCAGGCATTACTCTATCATTAACATTTTGTGCAAAAAGAGTTTCCCTGTTAGTCAAGTCAAAAAGTCCTGCGCTAACAGAATCTGTTATAGATGAATTATCGTTCCCTATATCAGAATTAACTACACACAGATCTGAAGCATAAGTAGGATAATTCATGGATATCTGGTCATCAGATAAAAAAGAATTAACGGAATATCCGGCTGCTGTTGAAGCACCCGCACATCCCGTTATATTTGAAATTACAATTAATAGAGAAACTATTACTCCAATAGCTTTATTTGTACATTTCACGCCACTCAAGGTCCCCTCTGTCAAGTGATTTGATCAATAATTCTGCTGAAGCAAGATTCGTTGCTACAGGTATATTATGCATATCACATAATGTCATAACATTATTAACATCAGGCTCATGAGATTTAACAGTGAGAGGATCTCTCAAAAATATCACAAGGTCAATTTCATTATGTTCAATTGCAGCTCCAAGCTGCTGTGCGCCGCCAAGATGTCCGGCCAGATATTTGTGAACAGAAAGATTTGTAACTTCCTCAATAAGTCTGCCGGTAGTACCTGTGGCATATAAATCATTTTTACTAAGGATTCCTCTGTATGCTATACAGAAATTCTGCATAAGTTTCTTCTTGGCGTCATGTGCTATAAGTGCTATATTCATCTAACTTATACCCTCCCCAAATAGTACTTGTTACTTTGTAGTCTTACATTTAATACAAAACCTATTCCCATATAGGAACTAAGAAGTGAAGTCAAACCATAACTTACAAACGGAAGCGGAATACCGGTATTAGGAATAACTCCGGTAGCAACTCCGATATTGATAAAACCCTGAAAACCAATCCAGGCTCCAACACCTGCTGCAATAATCTCTCCGGCCCTGTTTCTGGCTCTCATGGAGATCATAAAACACTCTATAGAAATTGCCAGTATGAGTACTACAACAATACACGCTCCGACAAATCCAAATTCCTCACCAATTACTGTAAAAATGAAGTCTGTAGGCGATTCGGAAATGAATCCTCCGTTTAATACTGAACTGATCTCGTTTGTATTATATCCCTTGCCATATAACTGTCCGGACCCTATTGCCATCATAGAATTAAGCGTCTGATAAGCATCAGAATTGGCATAATCTTCCGGATGAAGCCATGCAAGGATTCGTCTCTGCTGGTACTCATGAAGAATACTGCTCTCACCCTGTACTGCATTATAAATAACAAACAAAGCGGATGGAATCGCTATTGAAAGAACAGCAACGACAATCTTCCAGCTAATACCTGCAACAAACATTATTGAAGAAAAAATCATCATAACCATGATACAGGTTGATAGGTCTGGCTGCATCGCAATCAGCGCTAGCGGCAATGCAAGAAGCGCAAGACATATAAGAACAAAACCAAAGGTTTTGATTCGGTCCTTATATTTCATAATAAACTGAGCATAAAATAAAATCAATAATATTTTAGCTGCCTCTGAAGGCTGAAAAGTGATACCAAAGAGATTGATCCATCTCTGAGCTCCATTTGTGCTGCTACCAAGGGGGGATAAAACAAGCGCAAGCAAAACAGCATTGCCTATATAAAACAAGATATAAAGCTTAACCAGCAGAAGGTAGTCAAGAAGCGAGATAAATACCATCATCACAACTCCAAGTGCAAAACCTGCAATCTGTTTGTTCCTTGAAGAAGGATCTGCTGAATTAATAGCCATTATTCCTATTGTTGTAAGAGCCATGACCATGATCACAAGGGCGAAATCGTAATCAATGATCTTATATTTTTTTATCATCTAAATATCTCTCCGAACTCTTTAATCAGCATTAGTTGCACCATCCTGAAGAGTCTGAGCTGTTCCGGATATGATTTCATCCTCATCTCTAAGCTCAAAGTAGTAAGAAAGCGCATCTTTAGTGATCTGAGCAGCATAACTTGATGTATAACCATTAGCAATTCTGGTAGCAATTGCAATCTCAGGCCTCTCATAAGGCGCATAACATACAAAAAGAGAATGGTTTGGCTTACTCTTGGATTCCTGAGCTGTTCCGGTCTTACCAGCTACAGCAACACCAAGATTAGAATAATAAGCCTTGTCCTGAACCACCTGTCTCATTCCGGTATGTATAGCATTCCAATAAGACTGAGGCATATCAATAATATTTCTGACCTGAGCAGAATATTCTTCAAGAAGGTTGCCATTTGAATCAGTGGTTTTATCAATAAGAGTCAGGTTATAGCATGTTCCACTGTTAGCAACAGTTGTAACATACCTGGCAAGACCAACTGTAGTATATGAGTTGGTACCCTGTCCAATAGCAGATCTTACAGCATCCATGTCTGAAACCTGAGGCTCAGATTCAGCAATTTCAATACCTGATTTTTCAGAAAGTCCATATAAATCAGCATATTTAGCTAGTTTCTCAAGACCAATATCAGGAGAATAGCTTTCACCATCTATTCCTAGTCTGTAACCCACTTCGTAAAAGAAACAGTTACAGGAATTTCTGATTCCTCCGGTAACATTAAGTCCTCCATGTCCTCTTGGGTAAATCCAACATCTCGGAGGATTATCAGTCTTATCAAAAATACCACCGCAATAAATTACTGAATCCGTAGTTATAACGCCTTCCATCAGGCCCGCCGTAGAAGAAACCATCTTAAATGTAGATCCCGGAGCGGTTTTCTGCTGCGTAGCGTAATTATAAAGCGGATTTGAATTATCCTGACGAAGTTTAGCATAATACTCGGCATCTACACCATTAGCCATCATATTATTGTCATATCCGGGATATGATACAAGAGCAAGTATATCTCCGGTGTTAACGTCCGTAATGACCATAGATCCGGTACAAGGATCTAATGCAAGCTGCGCAGGTGTAATGTCAAGATTTGATATGCGATTTGTCATAAACGCATAAGCTGACTCTCCACCTCTTTGCCATAATTCAAGCTCTTCCTCGTCAACATGGATTGCATTCTGTTCAATCAGAATATCGCAAACCTGTGAACCTGATATATATCCATCCAGTAAAAGATATTTGTAAAGCCTTGTCTTAAACTCAGCATCATCGGCTAAAGAAGAAATAATATACTCAGTTATCTGATCAAATATTTCTTCAGAATCAGCGTACTGATTATCAATACTTAACTTGGATACATCAATCCAGTTCATAGCAATTGCATATTTCAGATACTCTGCCAGTGAAATAGTTTCGTCATTTGTCCAGGCTATGTATGTAGCATCTTCTCTGTCAACCTTGGATGAATCAAGAATTCCAGCGCTGTAGAGATTGGCTGCAATATGGCTCATATACCACTGGTATTCCTTGGATAATTTGTCATAGCTTGTTTTCTTTTCACCAAGCTCAGCCCTAATTTCAGCTATAACAGATTCATTTTTGGAAATAAACGAATTGTATACTGCTTTCTCATTAGTACCGGCATCATCCGCAGAAAAATGGTTAACATCAACTATATTGTTATCAAAAACAGCATAATATACATCGTAAATTGGAATAACAATATTACTGGAGCTGGATGTCTCAGTAAATGTATACGTTTTAATATTCTGTATCTTAGAAACAAGAATTCCGGCAAGGGACTGCTCAATAATGTTATAGCAGGCCTCTGTCAGGTCCTTGTCAATAGTAAGATAAACATCATTTCCGGCTACAGAATCGACATAATTACTGGTTTCAATTACCTGACCGGTATTATCAACATAAACGGTCTCTGAACCTTTTGTTCCCTGAAGAACGCTCTCCATAGCCTGTTCAATACCTGATTTGCCAACAGTGTCATTTATTCCATAATTACTGTCAATCTGCTGAAGTTCATAAAGCTCATCCTCAGAAACTTTACCTGTATAACCAAGAATCTGAGAAAAATATACAGAATCAACATATTTACGAGCTGTGTTCTCTTCTATTGAAACTCCGTCGAGTGTATCAGCATTCTCCATTACATCTGCAACTGTCTGATCGCTGACATCAGAAGCTACAGTAGTATCAATATATTTTTGATAACTGTTAGTACTCATGTTGTATCTGATATTAAGTACCTTAAGAGCCCTGTCATTTGAATAGTTCATTCTTGGTACAAACGTTGATGAATCATCCGGATCCTCATAATCCCCGATGCCAAAGCTCTTGCACATATCATCTACAACTTCCGTTGCTGTCTTGGTCTTTTCTTCGTATTTGAGGTCATTTACGCTTGATCTGCCATAAACATCTGCAAGGAACCTTAAAAGAGCATTTCCTTCAACAGTATATTCATAAGCATTATTTTCATTAAGAACTATTTTGAAGTCCTGATCAACAGAGTCTCCATTATCTTCAATAATATCAATAAGTCTGTTAAGAGTTGTGTTGATAGACTTATTTTTACCTCTGCCTGATTTATAAACGTCTTCTATGGTAACTGAGTTTGCTAGCTCATTATAAGCAAGAAGCTTGCCATTTCTGTCATATATATTTCCTCTGGTAGCAGCAATACTTTTTTCTTTCTTGATCCTGAGTTTAAATGTGTCAAGATAATACTCTCCATTAATGATCTGCAAAGAAAAAAGCCTGTAAACCATAATAGAAGCCAGACAGATCAGAACACCACAGATTATGACTGCTCTTGAAGTTATGAACTTAATTACAGCTTCTTTAATCTCATTAAACAAATTTCTTGGCGCTCCTTTGCTCTCTTTCATCAATTCTGTTGTTCAGATGCAGAATAAATGGGTAAAAGAAAATAGCTATAATTGCTGTATATACCATTTCAGGTAAGATAACATTCAGCATGTAATAGCCAATATCAAATTTAGTTCTAAACAGGAACATAAGCACATAGCATATAAACCCGAACAAAAAGTCCGCTACTGTAATGAAAACGATAGGAATGACTATATTCTGAGAGAAAAATACCTCATGAAACTTACCGACAATAAATCCCAGATACATATAGATAAGGGCAAAAAAGCCTAAGTAAGTACCAAAGAAAATATCAACCAAAAGTCCGCTAAAAAAGCCCATGATAAGGCCGGATTTGTCTCCTTTTATAAAGCCTGAGGCTGCTACAACAATCATTAAAAGATTTGGCGCAGTATCTCCAAAATCCAGAGCCCGAAAAACAGTAGTCTGTAATATAAATGATACAAGCACCAATATAAAGTTGGTTAAAAAACGCCTTATATTCATTTAATAATCCTTAATTCGTTACATTTTTCTTGAGTTCGAGAAGAACAAGAACAATATTCAGATGCTCAAAATCTACCGCAGGTGTCATAGTACCTGATTTAGTAAGATTATTGGAGTCATCATCTATAGTTGATATATACCCTACCAAAATACCAGGAAGATATTTATCACTGATATTAGAAGTTACAATCTTATCTCCAATGCTGACCTTGTCTACATCGTCAACAAGCTTGGAAAACCTTATAAGTCCCTGTCTGTATAATTCAAGGTCGCCTGATACGATCAGATTATCTGATGAAGATAAAACCATGCCACTTACAGAAGCATTATCAGCAATAATAGACTGAACCTTGGCCCAATCGGGACCAACGTCAATTATGCGGCCTACCAAAGCTCCATTGGCAATAACATTCATATCAATAGCCAGACCATCATCAGAACCTTTGTCAATTACAAAAGAATGATACCAGTTGCCAGCATCCTTGGCGATGATACGGGCGCCTATCTTCTCATATTTTTCATATGGATCATCAAGCTGATACATGTTGCGCAGTTCAATGAGCTCGTATTTTTCCTGTTCAAGAGTAGTATTTGCAATTGTAAGTTCATCAATCTGGTTTTTGAGCCTCTCATTTTCATCAAGAAGCTGTGTTATTGACGAAAGTTTATCTGTAGTATTCCGAAGATATGTTCCGACTGTAGTTATCCCTTTTTGAAATGGCACAACAAAAATGCCTGCAAAAGAATTAAGCGGGCCTGTAAAAAGATTAGTGTTAAAGGTGATGATGATCATACCTGTACACAATATAGTTAAAATAAAGAGGAGATATTTACTTGGTAATGTAAACGCTTCTCCTCTTCTCTTGACAATGGGACTCATTATTTATCCTCTTCAATACCATATGCAAGAGCTTTATACTGGTCTTCCTTAATGATCTTGGCAAGACCAAGTGCTCCTGATCCTACTGGATTTTCAGCAATATTAACGTTAAGTCCGACACCATTACTAAGTCTCTGTGCGAGATGGCAAACCTGTGAAGCGCCACCTGTAAGATATAATCCATGCTTGAAAATATCAGCAGCAAGTTCCGGCGGGGTCTTCTCAAGCGCAGCTTTAATGTTATCCAAAATAGCATCAAAGTTCTCGATAAGAGCCTGATTAAGAAGATCTGTAGGAATCTTACGCTCAACAGGAAGTCCTGTTACGATATCTCTTCCGTACACAACAGCATCCTTGCCCTCTTTTTCAAGATCCTTAAGAGAAATCTTAACAGCTTCTGAAGTCTTCTCACCAATAAGAAGGCCGAATTCCTTACGGATCACGTTTCTGATAGATTCGTCAAACTTTTTGCCACCAACCTTGATGAGCTTGCTGACAACTATTCCACGAAGAGACAAGATAGAAATCTCAGTTGTATCATAACCAACATTAACAACAAGAACACCCTGAGAATTCATAACATCAACATTCATTCCAAGTCCATCTGCAAGTGGCTTCTTGACCATCATGATCTTCTTGGCCTTAATTCCGGCATCATTGATAAGATCATGGAAAGCTCTTCTCTCAACTTCTGTAACATCCTTGGGAACAGCAATATAAACCTCACAAGGCTTAACAGAGCCCTTCATCTGATCTGTCAAAAAGAGTCTTACAAGTGTCTCCATATGTTCGATATCAGCAATTACTCCACTGTTAAGAGGATAAGAAATCTTAATCTTATCAGGAGCCTTCTCATACATTTCATAAGCTGAATTGCCATATGCAAAGACATTAGTCTTATTCTCAATAGCAATCATATTCTTCTCAACTGTAAGAGAATCCTCATCTCTGTTGTAAATCTTGATGTTGCTGGTACCAAGATCGATTCCAAAAATATTACCCAAAACGTCCTCCTTATTGCCATAGCAAGTCTTTTTCCCTAAGACTGCAATATGACCTGTCTCCTATTATGATATGATCTTGTAATCTGATATCAAGCATAATACCCGATTCACTGATCTTGTTGGTTACAATAACATCAGCCTTGCTTGGAGACGGATCTCCAGTAGGATGATTATGTAAAAGAATTATATTTGATGCCCCACACTTAAGTGCACGCATAAATACATCTCTAGGCGATAAACTTGCAGAATTAACTGTTCCTATCGATAATAGACATTCCTCAATAAGATTAAGCTTATTATCAAGACATAAAAGAATCGTTTTCTCCTGCTCTTCATGTCTTAGTTTTTCCATAAAATAATCTGCCACATCAGAAGGATTGCTGCAATTTAAAAGCTCACCTCTTGTCTGTGAAGACATCCTCTTGGCAATCTCTGCTATACATTTAAGCTTGACTGCCTTGATCTGCCCAATACCATGGATGCTCATAAGTTCATCCAGTGTCAGGGAAAATAAGGAGTTAAGGCCCTTCTCCTTGCCTATTCCCATGTCCATTATCTGCCCGGCTATATCTACCGGTGAATTACAATTGCTGCCGGTTCTGATAATAATAGCCAGAAGCTCTGTATCAGTAAGGCTTTCAGGCCCATAAGCCAGAAACCTCTCATAGGGAAAACATTCCCTGTTCGCAGAACTCTCTGTAAGTAATGCATTAAATGATCTCATTGATCTCCTTCCGATATAATACTCCAGACAATCAGAAAAAGACCACTTTTTATTTTAACATATAAATATCAGTTTAAACAAGATTCTGACACTATACCTGCATCAACCAGACTCTGAAGAGTCTTGAGAATACCGAGTTTAGCATGAGGCCATGTAAGACCTCCCTGGAAAAATACTGAATATGGTTCCTTAATAGGTCCATCGGCTGACAGCTCGATAGAAGAACCTGATACAAAAGCTCCGGCAGCCATAATAACCTGTGCATCATATCCAGGCATATCCCAAGGTTCAGGTGAAACAAAGGAATCTACAGGAGCAGCGGCCTGAACGCCCTGACAAAAAGCAATAACGCCATCTGCTCTTCCAAAAGTCACAGCCTGAATAATATCATGTCTGTCTTCTGCTCCATTAGGACAAACATCAAAGCCAAGCTTCTCATAAATATTTGCAGCAAAAATAGCTCCTTTAAGGGCTGAAGCAGTAACTGTAGGAGCGAGGAAAAATCCCTGATAAAACTGTGGGAGAATTCCAAGTGAAGCTCCGACTTCCTTTCCAAGTCCTGGAGAAGTAAGTCTGAATGCAGCATTTTCTACACATTCCCTTTTTCCTGCAATATATCCGCCGATAGGAGCAAGTCCGCCTCCGGGATTTTTGATAAGTGAACCAACAACCATGTCGGCTCCAACATCTGACGGCTCTTTAATATCAACAAATTCGCCATAGCAATTGTCTACCATACATATGACGTCTTTTTTAACTGATTTAATAAAAGAGATGAGCTCTCCGATTCTGTCTACAGAAAGAGTTGGTCTTGTCTGATACCCTTTAGATCTCTGTATAGTACAAAGCTTGATATTTGAGTTCTCAAGCAATGTTTTCTTAATATTATCAAAATCAAAAGATCCATCCTCAAGAAGATCTACCTGAGTATAGCTGACACCATATTCAGCAAGTGAACCCTTTGAAGGTCTGATACCGATGACCTCTTCAAGGGTATCATAAGGTTTTCCAACCGGTGAAAAAAGCATATCTCCCGGGCGAAGGTTACTCATCAGTGCAAGAGCGAGCGCATGAGTTCCACATGTGATCTGCGGTCTCACAAGAGCATCCTCTGTATGGAAAACTGAAGCATATACAGCCTCAAGCTTCTCTCTGCCTATATCGTTATATCCATATCCTGTTGTTCCAAGAAGACATGCCTCACTGACCTTGTTATCCTGCATTGCCTTCAAAACCTTAAGCTGATTATACTCAGCATTTTCATCAATCTTTTTAAATCTCTCTTCAAGACCGGAAAGAATCCTCTCGCCATACTCAAATACAGCGTCAGATATTCCAATTGCCTTATACATTTCCTTCTTCATAAATCCTAATCATCTCTTTCAAAATTAATTCATCATTGTGATCAAACTCATTCTTGTCGATCCAAATAACATCTTTTTCTCGTCTGAACCAGGTGAGCTGTCTCTTTGCAAAATGCCTTGTATTAAGCTTGATCAGATATATAGCTCTTTCAAGATCATATTCGCCGTCCAGATAGCCCAATATTTCCCTGTATCCAAGACTCTGCATGGAAGTAGCAGTTCTTGGAATATTGTATTTTTCAAGTGATTTGACCTCATCGACAAGACCATCTTCGATCATCTGATCTACTCTTTTGTCTATGCGTGAGTATAGCGTTTTTCTCTCATCTGTCAATACAAAATACCTAAAATCGTATGGTGATAGGCGCTGGTGCTGCTCCTCATTGTGCTCTGAAATAGGTCTTCCTGTCTTATGAAAATACTCCAAAGCTCTTATTACTCTCTTTGAATTATTCTCATGGATCATATCAGCAGAAACAGGGTCAACCGCCCTTAGTTCCTCATGAAGAGCATGAACTCCCTCTGTTTTTACTCTTTCTTCCAAAATGTGTCTATAGCTGTCATCTTCATCAGTCTCAGTAAAATCAATATCATACAAAACAGCCTGTATATAAAAGCCTGTACCACCAACGATAATAGGCACCTTACCCCTTGATGAAATATCAGCAATAGCTTCTTTTACAAGCTTCTGAAAGGAAAAAACATTAAAATCCTCAGTAGGCTCCAGAAAGTCAATCAGGTGATGTCTGACTCCGTCCATTTTATCAGGACTTATCTTGTCAGTTCCAATATTCATATATTTATAGACCTGCATAGAATCAGCGGAGATTATCTCTCCGCCAAGTCTCTTTGCAAGCTCTATTGATAGTTTTGATTTTCCGACTGCTGTCGGACCTGTGAGAACTATAAGTTTCTGCATATTATTCAACTACTCTCTTAAACTTCTTATCAATCTCATATTTACTCATAGAGATAATCGTAGGTCTGCCATGAGGACAGTTATACGGATTATCCAACTCGAGAAGTTCATCAAGAAGCGCTTCCATTTCCTGAGTGGTCATCCTGGTATTGCCTTTAACAGAAGCCTTACAAGCCATACTTGCGATCTTATAATTGATCACATCAGGGGTTCTGTCCAAACTAGTCTCATGTGACAGTTCATCAAGAATTTCCTGGAACATTTCTTTTTCATTATCACAGCCAAAAAGATCTACAGGAATAGCTCTCATTGCGTATTCATGTCCGCCAAAGTTCTCGATATTAAACCCAAGCTTTTCAAAATACTGCCTGTATTCAAGGAAGATTTCTTCTTCGGCAGCAGAAAGTGTGACTATTACAGGCGGATTCACCATCTGAGATAAAATGTCGCCGGATTTATATCTTTTCATCATTCTCTCATAGTTGACCTTCTCATGAGCTGCATGCTGATCAACCATAAACATTTTATCCTTAAATCCAATTATCCAATATGTTCCAAAAATCTGTCCAAGAATTTCATATTCTTTGACATTTTCTTTTGTGAGAACCTTTTCATCAAAAAGGTTCAGCTGAACAGGCTTTTTTTCTACAACAACTGCATCCTGTTGCTTGATTATAGGTGAAGGTCGATCATTTTTCTCAGCCTTTGAGCCATCCAGATCTCCAAATATTCTGGTCCATACAGCTGATTTGTTGACGTCTTCTATCTTAATTGGCTTTTCTTTAACCCCGGTTGCATAAACAGGTTCACTTTCAGCCACTTTGTTTTCTTCAAATCTTACTCTTTCAAATGGCTGAGGAGCAGGTCTGTTTGATGGCTTTTCAGTTTCATGTGCATGCTCTTTTTCAGGAGCTAAGCCCAAAGTGCTTGCTGATGAAGATATAGAATTGGCACCGTTAGCCTCTGAAGCCTTCTCATCGTCCTTACTTGATAAAAGAGCATCCGGAATCATTTCCTGAGCACTAAGTACATTTTCTACGCTTGTTTTAATAAAATCATATAAAAGCGCCTGGTTATTAAACCTGACTTCCAGCTTGGCGGGATGAACATTAACATCCACCATGGAAGGGTCCATTCTGATATGAAGGATTGCAAAAGGGAACTTATGCATCATAAGATACTGTTTGTACCCTTCTTCCAAGGCTTTGGAGATGATCTTATCCTTGACATATCTTCCATTTACAAAGAAAATCTCAAAATTCCTGTTTGATCTGTTAAGTGTAGGTTCTCCAAGATACCCTTCTACCGTAATTCCGTGGTCGGAAGCACTGATCGGTCTGACGCTTACACTAACATCTCTTCCATAAATCCTGTATATCAGTTCCTTGAGGTCTCCGTTTCCTGATGTAGAGAACTTATCATCCTTGTTATTGATATAGTGGAAAGAAATAGTGGGATTATCAAGAGCAAGATGCTCCATAACATCACCAATATAGCTTCCTTCTGTCTGCGGAGTCTTAAGGAACTTCTTTCTGGCAGGTGTATTGTAAAAGAGATTGCGGATAATAAAAGTTGTTCCGTCGGGGGCACCAATCTCATCCATTCCGGCTTCCTCACCGCCGTTAATTGAATACCTTGTTCCCGTAAGATCATCCTTGGTTTTGGTAATACAGTCTACCTGAGCTACCGAAGAAATACTTGACAGGGCTTCACCTCTGAATCCAAGAGAATGAATACTGAAAAGATCATCTATATTTTTAAGCTTACTTGTAGCATGCCTCTTAAAAGCCTTGCGGATCTGGCTCTTTTCGATTCCGCTTCCATTGTCGGTAACTCGTATCATATCGATACCGCCGCCCTTTATCTCAACAGTAACGGCTGTAGCACCGGAATCTATTGCATTCTCTACCAGCTCCTTGACTACGCTTGCAGGCCTCTCAACAACTTCACCTGCAGCAATCTGATCTATAGTATTTTTATCAAGCTCATTTATAAAGGCCATTTAGCTTTTCCACCTGTTCTTTAAGTCACTTTGTAATTTGTAAAGCGTATTTAAAGCATCCATTGGCGTCAGTGTTGTAATGTCGATCTCCTGAAGCCTCTTAAGTACATCTTCATCCGTCACGGTGTCAAATAAAGACATCTGATGGGTATCTACTTCATCGTAGTGTTTAACTTTAACCTTTTTATCATTTTTGTTTTCACGGGCAATGCTCTGAACTTTCTCAGTAATGTCATTGTCCGTAAGTTCTGTAACAATTTCCTTGGCTCTGTCAATTACCATATCAGGAACGCCGGCAAGCTTGGCAACCTGAATACCATAACTCTTATCAGCGCCGCCCTTGACTATCTTACGTAAAAAGACAATATCATCACCATTTTCCTTAACAGCGATGCAGTAGTTATTGACATTATCCATCTTGCCTTCAAGCTCTGTAAGCTCATGATAATGAGTAGCAAACAAGGTCTTGGCACCAAGAATCTTCCTGTTACTAATGTGCTCAGTAACAGCCCAGGCTATGGCAAGCCCATCATAAGTACTTGTTCCTCGGCCTATCTCATCAAGGATCAGGAGTGAATTTGGAGTAGCATTTCTAAGGATATTAGCAACCTCATTCATCTCAACCATGAAAGTGGACTGACCACTTCCAAGATCATCACTTGCACCAACTCTGGTAAATATTCTGTCAACCACACATATATCAGCCTTGGAAGCAGGAACAAAGCTTCCTATCTGTGCCATAAGAACTATCAAAGCAGTCTGTCTCATATAGGTAGACTTACCGGCCATATTAGGACCTGTAATAATTGAAATGCAGTGCTTTTTATTATCAAGATATGTATCATTTGATATGAACATATCTGATGTATCAAGCATTCTCTCGACAACAGGATGTCTGCCTTCTTTGATATTTATAATTCCCTTTTCATTTATAGATGGCTTAACATAGTGATTTTTCTCAGCCACATAGGCAAGTGAAGCATAAACATCAAGAAGAGCTATGGCTTTGGCAGTAGTCTGTATTCTGTCAATTTCAAGAGCAATAGAGTCTCTGATCTTGCAGAACATCTCATATTCAAGATTATTAAGCTTGTCCTGAGCATTTAAAATAGTGTCCTCAAGTTCCTTGAGCTCAGGAGTCGTATATCTCTCACAGTTAGTAAGAGTCTGCTTACGGATAAAGTACTCAGGCACCTTATCCTTGAAGGAATTTGTAACCTCAAAGGAATAACCAAAAACATTGCTGTATTTGATCCTGAGGTTTTTAATTCCTGTTTTCTCTTTTTCGCTTTCTTCCATCTCAGCAAGCCAGGTCTTACCGTTTGTGCCTGCCTCCCTGAAATGATCTATATCAGCATCAAAGCCTTCCTTGATGATACCGCTCTCCTTAATTGCAAGAGGCGGTTCCTCAACTATTGCCTGATCTATAAGTTCATATATATCTCTTAAGGCATCAAGATTATCCTCAAGTGCAGCAAGTTCTGCATCACTTTGAACATCTAAAAGAGCCGTCTTGATCGCGGGGATCATACTGATTGAATTTCTAAAAGCAAGAAGATCCCTTGGATTAGCAGTCTTATATATTATCTTGGACATAAGTCTTTCAAGATCATATATCGGGCCAAGATACTCTCGTATCTCTTCTCTGCTGACTACATTCTTAACAAGACTCTCAACAGCGCTCTGTCTCTTTAAGATTTCATTTCTGTCTATAAGCGGCTGCTCGATAAAGCTTCTAAGAGTTCTTGCTCCCATAGCTGTCTTGGTCTTATCAAGTACCCACAAAAGAGTACCTCTCTTTTGCTTGTCTCTCATAGTCTCTACAAGTTCGAGATTTCTTCTTGTAGAGCTGTCCAGAAGCATATATTTGCTGGCAAGATAAGGATATATGTGAGTAATATTACCAACATCTGATTTCTGCATATCTATCAGATATTGTAAAAGAGCTCCTGCAGCAACTACTCCGTTTGGAAAATCATCC
>JAEEGL011785367.1_pt1 | contig 33670 bp, 26 predicted proteins | sample 9134231 | NCBI WGS metagenome assembly JAEEGL01 (sample SAMN16246548, study PRJNA631951) | gut metagenome | biome: gut microbiome; feature: rumen; material: fiber-attached | host: Bos | place: Iran: Karaj | collected 2018-10 | reverse complement strand
GCTTTGGTACACTCTAGATTTTCCACCAATACAAATCCCAGTTGGGAGAGAGCTCATCCCAACAGATTCATCGTTCATAACGGTGAGATTAATACCATTAAGGGAAATGCGGATAAGATGTTATCCCGAGAAGAAACCATGGTATCCGATTATCTGGAAGATGAAATGGCAAAAATCACGCCGGTGGTAAATACCAACGGTTCCGATTCCGCAATGTTGGATAACACCTTAGAATTTTTGGTAATGAATGGAATGCCTCTTCCCCTTGCGGTAATGATTACTATTCCGGAGCCCTGGTGTCACAACAAGGCTATGAGTCAGGAGAAAAAAGATTTTTACCAGTATTATGCCACTATGATGGAACCTTGGGACGGACCTGCATCCATCCTGTTTTCTGACGGTGATGTAATGGGAGCTGTGTTGGATCGAAACGGTCTTCGCCCTTCCAGATACTATGTAACAAAGGATGACTATTTGATTCTTTCTTCCGAAGTGGGAGTGCTTCCTGTGGATGAAAGCAATATTGTTTCCAAGCAGAGATTAATGCCGGGAAAAATGCTTTTGGTAAATACCAAAGAAGGACGTCTTTACTCCGATGAGGAAATAAAAAAATACTATTCCACCAAAGCACCTTACGGACAGTGGCTATCTCAGAATTTAAACTACTTGCATGATTTAAAAATACCCAACGTATCCGTTCCTTATTATGAGGAAAAAGAACGTACTCGTTTGCAAAAGGCTTTTGGCTATACCTATGAAGATGTAAGAGAAACCATCCTTCCTATGGCGGAAACCGGTGGAGAGAGTATTGGAGCAATGGGTGTGGATACCCCTTTAGCAGTGCTTTCCAAAATGCATCGACCTTTGTTTGATTACTTTAAGCAGTTGTTTGCCCAGGTAACCAATCCGCCTATCGACAGCATTCGTGAAAAAGTTGTAACATCCACCACCATCTTTTTAGGCTCAGCGGGAAATGTGTTAAAGGAAAAGGAAAAAAATTGCCGACTTCTTCGTATAAATAATCCTATTTTGACCAATACGGATTTGTTGAAGATTAAGAATATGAAGGCCGAGGGATTTTCCGTAGTGACCATTCCCATTACCTATTATAAGAATACTTCTTTGGAAAAGGCCATTGAACATCTTTGTGTAGAAGCGGACCGTGCCTATCGTGACCGTGCAAATATTATTATTCTTTCCGATAGGGGAGTGGATGAAAACCATGTGGCCATTCCTTCACTTTTGGCGGTATCTGCTTTACAGCAGCATTTGGTTCGTACCAGAAAGCGTACCCAGCTGTCTTTGATTTTGGAAAGTGGTGAGCCTAGAAGCGTTCATCATTTTGCCACCCTTTTGGGATTTGGTGCATCTGCCATCAATCCTTATTTGGCTCAGGAAAGTATTCGTCAGCTTATTGATGAAGGCCTTTTGCACAAGGATTACTATGCTGCAGTGGATGATTACAATGAAGCGGTAATCAATGGAATCATTAAAATCGGTTCTAAGATGGGAATCTCCACCATTCAGTCTTACCAGGGTGCAAAGATTTTTGAAGCAGTGGGAATCAGTGAAGGTGTAATTGATAAATACTTTACCGGATGTATTTCCCGTATCGGCGGAAAGACCTTGTCCGACATTCAAAATGATGTGGAATACCTCCATGACAAAGCCTTTGATCCCTTGGAACTTGGGGAAGATATTACCTTGGATTCCATGGGTGTACATAAATTCAGAAGCGGAAAAGAGGAGCATTTGTACAATCCCGAAGTAATTCATTTGCTTCAGCATTCTACCAAGACAGGAGATTATGAGACCTTTAAGAAGTATACCAATTTGGTAAACAAAGAAGATAAGGTAATGAATCTTCGTGGACTCTTCCAATTAAAGTATGCGAAAAAGCCCATTCCTTTGGAAGAAGTGGAAAGCGTGGACTCCATTGTAAAACGTTTTAAGACCGGTGCCATGAGTTATGGTTCCATTTCAAAGGAAGCCCACGAAACCATGGCGATTGCCATGAATATGCTTCATGGAAAATCCAATTCCGGTGAAGGTGGTGAGGACAAGGATCGTCTTCTTTCTAAGGGAAGCAAGGTAAATCGTTGTTCTGCCATTAAACAGGTGGCATCTGCTCGATTTGGTGTAACCAGCGAATATTTAGTTTCTGCAGATGAGATTCAGATTAAAATGGCTCAGGGAGCAAAGCCCGGTGAAGGTGGACACTTACCCGGTAAAAAGGTATATCCTTGGATTGCAAAGACCAGACTTTCCACTCCGGGAGTATCTTTGATTTCTCCTCCGCCTCATCACGATATTTATTCCATCGAGGATTTGGCTCAGCTGATTTACGATTTAAAGAGTGCCAATAAGGATGCAAGAATTTCCGTAAAACTGGTATCAGAAGCAGGAGTAGGTACCGTTGCCAGCGGTGTGGCAAAAGCCGGTGCCCAGGTAATTTTGATTTCCGGTTATGACGGAGGTACAGGAGCAGCGCCTTTGACCTCCATCCATAATGCGGGAATGCCTTGGGAAATCGGTTTGGCGGAAACACACCAGACGTTGATTCAAAACGGCCTTCGTAACAAGGTGGTAATTGAAACTGACGGAAAGCTTTTAACCGGACGGGATGTTGCTGTTGCTTGTATGTTAGGTGCAGAAGAATTTGGATTTGCTACGGCACCTCTTGTTACTATGGGATGCGTTATGATGCGTGTTTGTAACAAGGATACCTGTCCTGTAGGTGTGGCTACCCAAAATCCTGAACTTCGCAAGCGTTTTGCAGGAAAGCCGGAGTACATCGTAAACTTCATGCGTTTTATTGCTGAGGATTTGCGAGAATATATGGCAAATCTTGGAATCAAGAGTGTGGATGAATTAGTGGGACGAAGCGATTTGTTAGAAATTCGCAAAGATGTGCTAAAAGAAGCGGATTTGAATTTGAATCTGGATCCTATTTTATATCAGGCTACTGATCATAAAGCGCAGATGAAGGAACAAAAGATTTCCTATAATAAAAAGGATGTGTATGACTTTAAGTTGGAAGATACTTTGGATGAAAAAGTACTTTTAAAGGAAATCAAAAAGAATCCTTTGGTAAAAACAAAAGTAACCAACATTAACCGTGCCTTTGGTACCTTGCTGGGTTCTTGGCTTACAAAAGAATATGGAACTTCTCTGGAAGAAGATAGCTATCGTGTGGAATGTGAAGGCGCCGGAGGACAAAGTTTCGGAGCCTTTATTCCCAAGGGACTTACCATTTCCTTGGAGGGAGATTCCAATGACTATTTCGGAAAGGGCCTTTCAGGAGGAAAACTTGTGGTATACCCTTCAAAAAAAGCTACCTATGCCGCCGATGAAAATATCATTATCGGTAACGTGGCACTTTACGGTGCAACCTCCGGTACCGCTTATATTTCCGGTGTGGCCGGGGAGCGGTTTGCAGTTCGAAATTCCGGAGCAGTCGCAGTGGTAGAAGGCTGCGGTGATCACGGTTGTGAATATATGACCGGAGGAAGAGTTGCTATCTTAGGTGAGGTAGGAAAGAATTTTGCTGCCGGTATGAGTGGTGGAATTGCCTACGTATTGGATGAAGAACAAAATCTTTATAAAAAGGTAAACAAGTCCATGGTTTCTTTGGAAATGGTAACAGATAAGTATGACGTTTTGGAATTAAAAGAGATGTTGGAACAGCATGTTTTGGCTACCGGTTCCAAGAAGGGACAAAAGATACTGGACAACTTCACCGATTATCTGCCCATGTTTAAAAAGATCATTCCTCATGATTACAAACGCGTCATGATGACCATTGTATCCCTTGAGGAAAAGGGACTGTCTCATGAACAGGCAGAGTTTGAAGCGTTTGCATCTTTGACAAAAAACTAAGGCGATAAGGAGCGATTTATGGGAAAAGCAACAGGCTTTATGGAGTATGAAAGAAAAGAATCAAAAGAACTTACTCCAAAGGAAAGAAGTAAAAATTTTAATGAGTTTCATATTTCACTGACCCTGGAGGAACAACAGGTACAGGCTGCCAGATGTATGGATTGTGGCGTTCCTTTTTGCCAGTATGGTCAGAATATGAACGGGATGACAAGTGGTTGTCCTTTGAACAATTTAATTCCGGAGTGGAATGATTTATTGTACCGTGGAAATCTAAAGGAGGCTTATGAGCGATTGAAAAAGACCTCTAATTTCCCGGAGTTTACATCTAGGGTTTGTCCGGCACTGTGTGAAAAGGCATGTACCTGTGATATTAACACCCAGCCCGTTTCCACCAAGGAAAACGAAAAGACGATTATTGAATATGCCTATGAACATGGCTATGCCGATGCAAAACCTCCAAAGGTTCGTACAGGAAAAACCGTAGCGGTGATCGGTTCCGGTCCTGCAGGTTTGGCTGTGGCAGACCAGTTAAACTTCCGTGGTCATCTCGTTACCGTATTTGAACGAAATGACCGGGTAGGTGGATTGCTTCGCTATGGCATTCCAAATATGAAATTAGAAAAGCACATTATTGATCGAAAGATAAAAGTCATGGAAGAGGAAGGGGTAGTATTTCGTACCGGCGTAAACGTGGGAAAAGATATCTCTTCCAAGGAATTACTGAAAAACTTTGATGCTGTGGTTTTGGCCTGCGGTGCCTCAAACCCCAGAGATTTGCCTGTGGAAGGAAGAGATGCAAAGGGAGTTTACTTTGCAGTGGACTTTTTGACCTCTACCACAAAGAGTCTTTTGGACTTTGGATTAAACGAAGCCGGAGAGTTAAAAGAAGGCAGCTATATCTCTGCAAAGGACAAGGATGTAATTGTTATCGGTGGTGGTGATACAGGAAATGACTGTGTAGGCACCTGTATTCGTCATGGTTGCAAGTCTATGGTACAGCTGGAAATGATGCCCCAGCCTTCCCAGGAGCGTTTGCCCTCGAATCCTTGGCCCCTTTGGCCTTTGGTAAAAAAGACGGATTACGGCCAGCAGGAGTCTATGGATCGATTTGGAGAGGATCCCAGAGTCTATACCACTACAGTAAAAGAATTTGTAAAAGATAAAAAAGGAAATCTTTCCGCAGCGATTTTGGTTTCTTTGGAACGGAAATTCAACGAAAAGACCGGACGCTATGACATGGTAGAAGTGGAAAATTCCCAGAGAAAAGTACCTTGTCAGTTGGCTTTGATTGCAGCCGGATTCTTAGGCTCAGAGGCATATGTGACCAAAGATTTTGGAGTGGAATGTGATGCCAGAAGCAATGTTGCTACAAAACCGGAACACTTTTTGACAAGTAAAGAAAAGGTCTTTGTAGCCGGAGATATGCACACCGGTCAGTCTTTGGTGGTAAAAGCCATCCGTCAGGGAAGAGATTGTGCCAGAGAAGTGGATGAATTCTTAATGGGTTATACCAACTTGTAATATTTTGATATATAATTTGAAGCGGAGCTTGTAAAAATGAAACAGAAAAAGGAGAACCTATGAGTTACACAATCGAAGAAGCATTGGAATTTGTGGAAGAAAATGACGTGAAGTTTATCCGTCTTGCCTTCTGCGATATTTTCGGAAATCATAAAAATATTTCCATTATGCCTTATGAATTGGAGCAGGCATTATACGAAGGCATTGCCTTTGATTATTGTGATGTGGACGGTTATGAAGGAGGAGAAGAGGGAGATTTGTTTTTAAAACCGGATCCTTCCACTTTATCCGTTTTGCCTTGGCGTCCCCAGCAGGGTTGCGTAATTCGTTTCTATTGTGATGTGGTTCTTTCCAATGGCGAATCCTATATGTACGGTGCCAGAAAGCTGTTAAAAGATACGATTGCGGAATGTAAAAAGGAAGGATTTTCCTGCCGTATCGGTTTGAAGAGTGAATTTTATTTGTTTAAGACCGATGAGGAGGGAAATCCCACCAATATTCCTTGGGACAACGGAGCATATCTTGATGTGGCTCCCTTGGATCGGGGAGAAAATATTCGACGTGAAATTTGTCTTTGCTTGGAAGAAATGGGGATTCAGCCCCAGGCTTCCTATCATGAAGCCGGACCGGGACAAAACGAGATTGACTTTAAGGCAGCTGATGCCCTAAAGAGCGCGGACAATTTTATTACCTATAAGAATGTTGTTTCCAATATTGCTGCCAGAAACGGCGTATGTGCTTCCTTTGCAGCGAAGCCTTTAAAAGGAAAAAGCGGAAACGGACTTCATCTTTACTTTACTTTAAACCGTGGTGGTGTGGATATTTCCGAAGAACATCCGGAAATCTATGAAGGATTCTTGGCTGGTATTTTGAACCGTATGAGAGATATTACGGTATTTTTGAATTCTCAGGAGGAGTCTTACCAGAGATTTGGTGAAAATGAAGCCCCTAAGTTTATTACCTGGTCAAAGCAGAATTCCTCCAGACTGTTACGTGTGGTGGAAAACCGTGGAAAACAGGTGGCTTTTGTTCTTCGTTCACCGGATTCCAGTATCAATCCCTACCTTGCCTTTTCTTTTGTAATGCAGGCAGGCTTGGAAGGGGTAAGAAACAAAGAGACTCTGCCTCCGGCTCAGGAGCGAAATATACGTCACGACTTTAATGAAATGGAAGGAGCGTACGATACCTTGCCTTTGTCTTTGGAAGAGGCTATTTCCTGTGCGAGAAACAGTGAGTTTGTACAGGCAGATTCCCGTAAGGAAATCGCAGACATCTTTATTCGAAAACTTTTGGAGGATTAATATGGAAAACGCTTTAATTATCAGCGATTCTCCAAAAGCAGCTTCCTTTTTTCAGGATTTTTTGAAGCAGTATGGATTTTCCAATTTTACTGTGGTGCAAAATGGTGAACAGGGAAAGCGGGTGCTGGCAGAGCGGGAGTTTGACGTCTGTGTCATAAATACACCCCTTCTTGGTTCCTATGCGGAAAATCTGGCTATGGATATTGCAGAAAAAAATATCTGTCAGGTAATACTTTTTGTAAAAACGGATTTCTATGAAAGTATAGCGGAAAAGGTAGAGGACTTTGGCGTTATTACTTTGGAAAAGCCAATCAGTAAAAAAATGTTTTGGAGTGCTTTGAAACTTACGAAGGTTACATCCAAACGTTTGCAGATTGCCCAAAACGAAGTAAAGAAGCTTAAGAAAAAGCTTCAGGAGCAAAAGGATATTTCCAGAGCGAAATGTCTTTTAGTGGAAAAGGAACGTATGAGTGAAGAGGATGCTCATCGCTACATTGAAAAGAACGCCATGAACCAACGGGTGAGTCGCCGGGAAATTGCCATTCAGGTAATTGATTATTACAGTTAAAAATAAGTATAAAAAAATGACATCCAATTGGATGTCATTTTTTTAATATAATCGGCGCGACAGGATTTGAACCTGCGGCCCCTACGTCCCTAACGTAGTGCTCTACCAAACTGAGCCACGCGCCGATTTCATGTGTGCCTCAAAAACAGCACCTGTATATAATGCACTACTTTGAAGAATTTTGCAAGAGGAAATTTCAAAAATTTTAAAATTTTTTTTCAAAACCATATTTTTGCCCTTATTTTGGTGCATTGACACCCTAAATCATATATAATGAAAGGGTTAAAAGGGAGAAAATTGACTACTGTCAATTTTTCTTCATAATTTGGAGGATGAAATATGCTTGAAAAAGTAAGGGGCTATGTGAAAGTAGCTTGCGATGTTATCGAATTTGTCGTGGCGGTGTTGACCCTAATCGCCATTGTATTGGTCACCCTTCGTGCAATTCCCACAATGATGGAAGTATTCGCTACACCGGGTACCGATTCTTTGATGACCTTTTTACAGGAGATATTTGTAGTTATTATTGCCATTGAGTTTATCAAGATGCTTTGTAAACCCAATGCGTCCAATGTCATCGAGGTACTTGTCTTTGTAGTATCTCGTCACATGATCATTTCTGACAGCACGCCGCTGCAGGATTTGTTATCCATTATCGGTGTAGGCATTTTACTGTTTATGGATTTCTTTATCAAATACAAAATCAAAGAGAAAAAACTTCGTACGGAAGAAACAGAAGGAGAATCATAATGTCAATTTTTGAATATATGAATCAGCATCTGGTAGATGACGATCATTTGGAAGAGGGCTTTACCCTTCCCAAGCTGGAAGAAAAAGGACTTCCTTGGGCAGATGGAGCAAAGGACGGTGTCTTTTTGTATCATGTTGGAGAAAAGGACATTGCACCGGATGCAGCGCTTCGTATTGGAGCAGCCCTTTCTCAACTTCGTCCCGGCGCAAATGAAGAAACCTACAAGACTATTGATTTAATGCTTTCCCGTTTGGGAGAAGAATATGGCGCTTTGGCTTTGATTGATACCTTTCAGACCTATGTGCCCACCCATGCTGATGAGTTGGATGCGGAAGCTATTTATGAATATTCCATTCATGCCATTACCGAGTCTGATGACAGAGAAGTGGTAAAGTTTGGTATTGAGCTTCAGGAACTTTTCCAGGTACAGGAAGAAGATGTAAAAAATCTGATTCGTTTCATGGCGTTGTCCGATGAGTTTTCTTTGTTTTGTTACTATGTAATGAAAGGTTGGGAAAACGGAGATACGGAGATTATGGAAGCCGGCAGAAGAGTTCACGGTTGGGGACGAATTCATGCGGTACAGATGATTGAGCCCAAGACTTCTTTAATAAAGGCTTGGCTTTTAAAAGAAGCAGTAGAAAACAATGTGGATTATAACTACAGCGCATTTTTGTGCTTTGACAAATCTGGTGCCAGAGAAAAGTTAAAGAGAACCATTTCTCAGGAAGAGTTTAAAGGCATCGCCACCATTATTCAGTCCATTATGGCAGGTGGCCCCAACGGAGGCATTGAAAACCTTCAGAATTCTGAAGACGTAATTCGTGATTTTGTTTCCCAGGCAATGACAAAGTCTTTGGACGTGGAGGATTACGAACTGATTTGGAGCATGGGCGTATTGGTTTCCGATAACATGCGTGCCATTGATATTTCAAAAAATATCGAATCAATTATTACCGACCCCAGATGCAAGGAAGTTATGCAGGCTGCGGGTAAGAAATTATAATTTGGAGGCGTCAAATGAGTAAAGCAGATGAGATTTTTGTAAAAATGTGTCAGGACATTATTGATCACGGAACCAGTACCGAAGGAGAAAAGGTGCGTCCTCATTGGGAAGACGGTTCCAGTGCTTATACCATTAAGCAGTTTGGTGTGGTGAATCGCTACAATTTAAGAGAAGAATTCCCTGCCATTACCCTTCGAAAGACAGCAGTGAAATCCGCTACCAATGAGATGCTTTGGATTTGGCAGAAAAAGTCCAACAACATACATGATTTGAAATCCACTGTTTGGGATGAGTGGGCAGATGAAGAAGGTTCCATCGGAAAAGCCTATGGTTATCAGATGGCAGTAAAACATCATTATAAAGATATTACCGAAGAGGGACTGATTCATGCCTTTGGAGAGGATAAGATTTCCCGCTTTGAAAAAGATGAAACCGGTTACTTTATGGATCAGGTGGATCGCGTGATCTACGATTTAAAAAATAATCCTTTCAGTCGACGTATTATGACCAATATTTACGTTCATCAGGATTTGGAGGATATGCACCTTTATCCCTGCGCTTACAGCATGACCTTTAATGTTACCAGTGAGCCGGGAAATGACAAGCTGGTGTTAAATGCCATTTTGAATCAGCGTTCTCAAGATATTTTGGCAGCCAACAATTGGAATGTATGTCAGTACTCCGTTTTGGTGTATATGTTGGCACAGGTTTGCGATATGGTTCCCGGTGAATTTGTTCACGTGATTGCGGATGCCCATATTTACGACCGCCATGTGGACATTATTAAGGAGTTGATTTCCAGACCTCAGTATCCCGCACCGAAGTTCTGGTTAAATCCTGAAATCAAAGATTTCTATGAGTTTACCGATGCAGATATTAAATTGGAAGATTACGAAACCGGCCCTCAGGTAAAAAATATTCCCATTGCGGTATAAATCGGGGCAGGACATATATATTAAGAAGAAAGAGGATGAAACAAGATGAAAGCAATTGCGGCAGTTGACAAAAATTGGGGCATTGGAATGAACGGCAAACTTTTGGTGAGCATTCCTGCAGATATGAAGTTTTTCAGAGCTACCACCTTGGGAAAGGTTGTAGTTATGGGAAGAAAGACTTTGGAAAGTTTTCCGAATCAAAAGCCTTTGAAAGACCGAGTCAATATTGTAATGACAAGAGATGCTTCTTATCGCTGTGACGGAGCCGTAGTGGTTTCCGATATGGAACAGTTAAATAAGGAGTTGGCAAAATACAACAGCGATGATGTATTTGTCATTGGCGGAGAAAGCATTTACAAACAGTTGATTGATGAATGTGATACCGCATATATTACAAAGATTGACTATGCTTACGAAGCGGATGCATATTTCCCCAACTTGGATGAAAAAGAAAACTGGGAAGTGTCCGTGGAAGGTGAGGAAGAGACTTACTACGATTTGGAATATTATTTTATGACTTACACCCGTAAGTTATAAAATAATAAAGGAGGAAAAAAGATGGACATTGCCGGAAAAAAACTGATTATGAAAGCCCTGATGGAAGAGGGCGTTGATACGGTATTTGCATACCCCGGCGGTATGATTACGGATATTATGGATGAGATGTACAAACAGGACAATCTCAAAGTGGTATTGCCCCGACATGAACAGGCTTTGGTACACGAGGCCGAAGGGTACGCTCGTTCCACCGGGAAGGTGGGAGTATGTCTGGTTACCAGTGGACCGGGAGCCACCAATACCATTACCGCCATTGCAGATGCACATTATGACAGTATTCCCTTGGTAGTACTTACGGGACAGGTTCCTCAGGGACTGATTGGAAACGATGCCTTCCAGGAAGTGGATATCGTTGGTATGACCCGTTCTATTACCAAGTACGGAGTAACGGTTCGTGACAGAAAAGACTTGGGCAAGATTTTAAAAATGGCCTTTACCATTGCCCGTACAGGAAAGCCGGGGCCGGTTCTTGTGGATATTCCAAAGGATATTCAAACAGAAAATGGACCGGGAGAGTATCCAAAGGATGTGGTAATCCGAGGATACAAGCCCAACGAATCCGTTCATATTGGACAGTTAAAACGTGCGTATAAACTTCTTCGCAGTGCAAAGCAGCCCATTATCTTAGCCGGTGGCGGAGTGCGAATTTCCGGAGCAGGCAAAGAACTTTTAGCCTTTGCAAAGAAGATGAATATTCCCGTGGTTACTACCATTATGGGAAAGGGTGTAATTCCGGAAGATAATGAACTCTATATCGGAAATTCCGGTATGCACGGAAGATACGCTGCCAACATGGCAGTTATGGAATGTGATGTGTTATTTTCCATCGGTACCAGATTTAACGATCGAATTACCGGTGACTTAAATGAATTTGCTCCAAAGGCAAAGATTATTCACGTGGATGTGGAAACTGCATCTATTTCCAGAAACGTGGTTGTGGATATTCCCGTGGTATCTGACGCCAAGCTGGCATTGGAAAAACTTATGGAGTGGGCAGAACCTTTAAAGACCACGAAGTGGCTGGATAAGATTTATGCATGGGAAAAAGAAAACCCTTTGGTTATGAGAGATATCAAAGGTCTTTCTCCTCAAAAGGTTATGGAGGGAATCAACGAAGTATTCCCCAAGGCTATTGTGGTTACCGATGTTGGTCAGCATCAGATGTGGGCGACACAGTACATTAAAATCGGCGAAGGCGGTCAGATGATTACCTCCGGAGGATTAGGAACCATGGGCTTTGGTTTCCCTGCATCCATAGGAGCAAAGATTGCAAATCCCAAGAAGGACGTGGTTTGCGTTACCGGCGATGGTGGTTTCCAGATGAATATGCAGGAAATGGCTACCGCCATGTGTCAGGGAGCGGAAGTTGTCATTTGTATTATGAACAACCAGTACTTAGGTATGGTTCGCCAGATGCAGCAACTCTTTTACGGCAAACGTTACGGCATGGTTTCTTTGCGTAAGCAACAGGAATGGAGAGATGCTTCAAAGGATGTTACAGATCAAGACAGAGCCTATGTCCCTGACTTTATGAAATTGGCGGAGACTTATGGCGCAAAAGGAATCCGGGTTACTACCCAGGAAGAAATCATTCCTGCATTAAAAGAAGCGAAAAAGACAAAGGGCGGTCCTACCATTATAGAATTTTGTATTCCATCCGAAGAGTTGGTGCTTCCTATGGTAAAGGGCGGAAATCCCATGAGTGAAATGATTTTGAAGTAGGAGGTTGCCATGGATTCAGGAAAATTAAAAAATCGTTGGATTGCATTATATGTGGAAAACCAGGTAGGTGTGTTGGCAAAGGTATCCGGTTTGTTTTCCGGAAAGTCTTACAATCTGCAGAGTCTTACCGTTGGAACCACTGAACACGAAGATATTTCCCGCATGACCATTGGAGTATCTTCAGATGATATTACCTTTGAACAGATTAAAAAACAGTTAAACACCATGGTGGAGGTAATTAAGGTCGTGGATTTGACCGACACCCCCATTCACATGAAGGAAGTGCTGTTTGCAAAGATTAAAAAAATAACTCCCGAGGAAAAAGCCGAAGCTTACCGTATTGCCCAGGCCTATGAGATTCAGGTAATTGATACGGATTTGGATTCGGTTTTGCTGGAGAGTACCTTAACAGAACGAAGAAATAATGATTTATGCAGCCTTCTTCGCCGTACCTTTAAACACATTGATATTGTACGGGGCGGAGCAGTTGCCATTGAAGGATTGAGTACATCTTGCCGATAATACTATATATGGATGTAAATCGTATTTTATAGGGATAAAAAGAGAAAGGAGGAGTCTATGATGAAAAAATCAATAGGTATTTTGTTGACGTGGCTCCTTCTTTTTTCCTGCCTTTTTGGTGTCACCGCTCAGGCGTCTTCTTTGGAGGAGATTCAAAAGCAGCAAGAGGAGACCCAAAATGCCATTAATGATGCCAATAAGAAAAAGCAGGAAGCAGAAGAGGAAGCTTCTGCCATTGAAGAGGAAAAGAATGCTATTCAATCCGACTACAATTCTGCTTACAGCCAGCTTTCTGTGGTAAGTGAAAAGATTGCTGCTGCAAATGATTCCATTGCTTCCACCCAAAGTGAAATCGATGCTTTGGAAAAAGAGTTGGAAGAGGCAAAGGCCAGCGAAGAAGAACAGTATGAGGCTATGAAAAAGCGCATGGTCTACTTTTATGAGAACAATTCTCATATGAATCTCTTGGTATCCTTTTTAACCAGTGGTTCTTTGTCAGAGTTTATAAACCGGGCCAGCATGATTTCGGAGATTATGACCTATGACAGACAACTTTTGGAATCCTATCAAAAGCTTCAGACAGTGATTGCCTCTAAATCCAAGGAATTGGAGAAAAAGGCAGAGAAACTAAGTGGTTATCAGGCCAGCTTACAGGAGTCTCAGGAGGAGATGGACGGATTGGTATCGGCATTGTCCGGAAATCTTACCGCCAAATCTGACGAGTTATCTCAGGCAGAAAGTGAAGTGGCACAGTATGAGGCCACCATTGCTGCCTTACAGGAAAAAATGATTGGGCTACAAAGTCAGGCGGCTCAGGCTCAGGCTGACGCTGCAAAAGCAATTGCGGATCAGTTGATTCAGGAACAGGCTTCCGGTACTATCGAGGATACTTCCGGTTCTGTCTCTGCATCAGATTCTGACTTAATGATGCTGGCAGCCACGATTCAGGCGGAAGCGGACAACCAGTCCTACGAGGGAAAACTGGCGGTGGGTTCTGTTATAATGAACCGTGTAAAGAGTTCTAAATTTCCAAATTCCATTTCCGGTGTGATTACACAAAACAAGCAGTTTGCTTCTTACAGTTCCGGAATGGTTACAGCCATTATGGCAAAAGGTCCAAATGAAACCTGTTTGTCTGTTGCCAGTGAAGTGATTGCAGGAAAGCGAAATGGAAACTGGCTGTTTTTTATGACAAAACCATATGCTGATAAATTTGGAATTACAGGTTATACTCAAATTGGAGATCATGTTTTCTTCCTAATATGGGGAGCAAATGATACCTCTGCAAACCAGACAACACAGGAGACACAAAATGAGGAGAGCGCCTCTGGTGATAGTAGTGAAAACACTGGTGATGTCGGGGCTGAAAAAGAGGTTGACAATTCGTCATCAGAATAGTATCCTGTGGCAAATTGTTAAATCTTCGAGGATTTGACCAGAGGATGAAGAAATACTTCAAAATATTTGTTTTCAGATAATTTTGGAGAATAAAATATATTTTCTAACAATGAAAAGGGCGGTAATCACAGGGAATAACGGAAAACTGTTATTTTTTTCACAAAGTTATGACACGAATGTGGCATAGAATTGCATAAATTAAAGCGAATATTCTGACAATGGTCGAATGTTCGCTTTTTTTATTAGAAATATGTTCTTGATATGGGATTTTTCTTGTGATAATATGAAGTCATCGTGAGGCCACGATTCATTTTTTTTAACCTATCTTTGTTAAAAAATTAACAGAAATAGACATTTGAAATTGTTTATTTTTACCAAATAATTTTAACACGGACAGCGAGAGAAGGAAAGGGTGGCTAAAAAGTTTTATAAAGGAGAACAGAATATGGGTAAAAAAGTTGTTTTGGCCGGCGCATGTCGTACGGCAATCGGTACCATGGGAGGATCCCTCTCAACAATTCCCGCAGCAGACCTTGGAGCAATCGTAATCAAGGAAGCTGTTAAGCGTGCAGGAATTCAACCTTCAGATGTTGAGCACGTTTACATGGGATGTGTAATTCAGGCAGGACAGGGACAGAACGTTGCCCGTCAGGCATCTATTAAAGCAGGTCTTCCTATCGAAGTACCCGCTGTTACAACAAACGTTGTATGTGGTTCCGGTTTGAACTGTGTAAACCAGGCAGCACAGATGATTATGGCTGGTGATGCTGATGTAGTAATCGCAGGTGGTATGGAAAACATGTCCATGGCTCCCTATGCAATTCCTCAGGGTCGTTACGGATATCGTATGACATGGCCTTCAGCTAGCCAGGGTGCTTTAGTTGATACTATGGTTAAGGATGCTCTTTGGGATGCATTCAATGACTATCATATGATTCAGACTGCTGACAATATTTGTAATGAATGGGGACTTACCAGAGAAGAGTTGGATGAGTTCGCTTACAATTCACAGCAGAAATGCAAAAAGGCTCAGGAATCCGGAGCATTCAAGGATGAAATCGTTCCTGTTGAAGTTAAGAAGAGAAAAGAAACTGTTATCTTTGATACAGATGAAGGCCCTAGAGGAGATGTTACTCTTGAAAAACTTGCTGGTATGCGTCCAATCAACAAAGATGGATTTGTTACTGCAGGTAACGCATCAGGTATCAACGACGGTGCAGCAGCTATCGTTGTAATGTCTGAAGAAAAAGCAAAAGAACTTGGTGTTACACCTATGGCTACTTTCGTAGCAGGTGCTTTGGCAGGTGTTCGTCCTGAAGTAATGGGTATCGGACCTGTGGCAGCTGTAAATAAGGTAATGGATAAGACCGGTATGAAGATTTCCGACTTCGATATTATCGAAGCAAACGAAGCTTTCGCAGCTCAGTCTGTAGCTGTTGGAAAAGACTTGGGAATCGATGTTGAAAAACAGTTGAACCCCAACGGTGGAGCAATCGCTCTCGGACACCCCGTAGGTGCTTCCGGATGCCGTATTTTGGTTACACTTCTTCACGAAATGCAAAAGAGCGGAGCTAAGAAAGGTCTTGCTACACTTTGCATCGGTGGTGGAATGGGTTGTGCAACCATCGTAGAGCGTGATTAAACGCAGCTTTATATTATCCACAAATAATAATTCAGTCATAGGATGATGTATGATTTCCTCGGCACCGACGCCGCTTCACCTCATCCCGGTGAATGTCTGTAAAGTCCTGACTTCTAAAGTCGTCAGGCCAACAGACATACACAGTGTATTCGGAGCCGCTCTGCGGTGTCTCTCGGAAATCATAATCATCCTTATGACCGATATTTAATTAATACTTTTATTAGGAGGAATAAAACATGAAAGTAGGCGTTATTGGTGCCGGAACAATGGGACAGGGCATTGCTAAAGCATTTGCTCAGGTTGATGGCTATGAAGTAGCTCTTTGCGATATCAAGCAGGAATGGGCTGAAGGCGGAAAAGACAAAATCGCTAAAGGATATGCTCGCTTGGTAGAAAAAGGAAAAATGGATCAGGCTAAGGTTGACGGAATTTTAGCTAAAATCACACCCGGTTTAAAGGAAGACCTTTGCAAGGATTGTGATTTGATCGTTGAAGCAGCTTTTGAAAATATGGAAGTTAAGAAGACAACCTTCAAAGAGTTGGATGAAATCTGCAAAGAGAGTTGTGTATTTGCTTCCAATACTTCTTCTCTTTCTATCACAGAGATTGGTAACGGTTTGAATCGTCCTATGGTAGGAATGCATTTCTTCAATCCTGCTGACAGAATGAAATTAATCGAAGTAATCGCAGGTGTTAATACTCCTGATGAAACTGTTGAGACCATTAAGAAGATTTCAGAAGAAATCGGAAAGACTCCCGTACAGGTAAATGAAGCAGCAGGCTTCGTTGTTAACCGTATTTTGATTCCTTTGATCAATGAAGCAGCATTTATCAAGATGGAAGGTGTTTCTGATATCGAAGGTATCGACACAGCTATGAAGCTTGGTGCAAACCATCCTATGGGACCCTTGGAATTAGGTGATTTCATTGGTTTGGATATTTGCCTTGCTATCATGGATGTACTTTACAACGAAACCGGTGATTCTAAGTATCGTGCTTGCCCCTTGCTTCGCAAGATGGTTCGCGGTGGCAACTTAGGTGTTAAGAGCGGTAAAGGTTTCTACGTTTACAATGCTGATAGAACAAAAACACCCGTTGATGCAAAATAATACACTTTTAAACAGATGTTTGAAAGATATGAGAAAAGGAGATATAACATGGATTTTACTTTAGATAAAAAACATGAGATGGCACGCCAGCTCTTCGCTGAGTTTGCTGAAAAAGAAGTAAAGCCTTTGGCTCAGGAAACTGATGAATTAGAACAGTTCCCTGAAGAGACTGTAAAGAAAATGCAAAAGCTCGGCTTCATGGGAATTCCTATTCCCAAGGAATACGGCGGACAGGGCTGCGATACTTTAACCTATGTATTGGCTGTAGAAGAACTTTCAAAAGTTTGCGGTACTACAGGTGTTATTGTTTCTGCACATACATCACTTTGCTGTGATCCTATTCTTACCTATGGTACAGAAGAGCAGAAGCAGAAATTCTTGGTACCTTTGGCAAAAGGTGAAAAGCTTGGTGCTTTCGCTTTAACTGAACCCGGTGCCGGAACTGATGCACAGGGTGCACAGACAAAGGCTGTTGAAGATGGTGATGAATGGGTATTGAACGGATCTAAGTGCTTTATCACAAATGGTAAGTACGCTGATATCTATATCATCTTCGCGGTTACAGACGTAATTGAAGATGCAAAGGGACGTAAGAATAAACGTTTCTCAGCATTTATCGTAGAGAAAGGAACTCCCGGATTCTCCTTTGGAACAAAGGAAAAGAAGATGGGTATCCGCGGTTCTGCTACCTATGAATTAATCTTTGAAGATTGTAGAATTCCTAAGGAAAACTTACTCGGTGTTCGTGGCAAGGGATTCGGAATGGCTATGCATACACTTGACGGTGGACGTATTGGTATTGCTACTCAGGCTCTTGGAATTGGTGAAGGTGCTCTTCAGGCAACCATCGATTTCGTAAAAGAAAGAAAGCAGTTTGGTCGTCCTATTTCTGCATTCCAGAATACACAGTTCCAGTTGGCTGATATGGCTACACGTATGGAAGCTGCTAAGTATTTGGTTTACAAGGCTGCAATGGCAAAACAGACTCAGAAAGTATACTCTGTTGAAGCTGCACAGGCAAAACTCTTTGCTGCTGAAGCTGCAATGGCAGTTACCACAAAGGCTGTTCAGTTACATGGTGGTTATGGTTATACCAGAGAGTACGATGTGGAACGTATGATGCGTGACGCAAAGATTACCGAGATTTACGAAGGTACATCTGAAGTACAGAGAATGGTTATTTCCGGAAATTTGTTGAAATAGACCGATAGCAATTAACGAATAGGAATGAAATGTAAATTTCATTAGAAAGGATAGTTTATGAAAATCGTTGTATGTGTAAAACAGGTTCCGGATACCAAAAACGGTGTAGTATTTAATCCGGATGGAACCTTAAACAGAGGTGCTATGGATAAGGTTATGAACCCTGATGATAAAGCAGGTTTGGAAGTAGCACTTCAGATTAAAGAAAAAACAGGGGCTGAGATTACAGTAGTAACCATGGGTATCCCTGATGCAGATGCAGTACTTCGTGAAGCTTTCGCTATGGGAGCTGACAAGGGTGTACTTATTACCGACAGAGTTTTAGGTGGTGCTGATACTTGGGCTACATCTTCAACTATCGCTGCCGGAATCAGAAACTTAGATTATGATTTAATCATTACAGGACGTCAGGCTATCGATGGTGATACCGCTCAGGTAGGACCTCAGATTGGTGAGCATTTAGGAATCCCCGTTATTTCCTATGCAGCTGATGTTCAGGTTGAAGGAGACAGCGTAATCGTACAGCGTCAGTATGATGACCGTACACACAAATTAAAAGCTAAGATGCCTGCTCTTGTTACATGCTTGGCTGAGGAGATTACACCTCGTTACATGACACCCGGCGGAATTTTCGATGCTTTCGATAAGGAAGTTACCGTTTGGGGTAGAAATGACTTAAAGGATTTGGATGACGGAGATATCGGTCTTGCAGGTTCTCCTACAAAGATTGCAAAGGCATCCGATAAGGTTCGTAAGGGTGCAGGTGAAACTGTAAACTTGGATCCTACAGAATCTGTTAAGTACATTATGGATAAGTTAAACGAAAAGCACGTAATCTAAGAAAGGTGGTAAGAATATGTCTTTAGAAGAATATAAGGGAGTATTTACCTTTGCTCAGCAGGTTGACCACAAGTTAGAAGGCGTTGCTTTAGAGTTGATTGGTAAAGGTAAAGAATTAGCAAAAGATTTGGGAACCGACGTAACAGCAGTTTTGATTGGTTCTGATGTAAAGGATCTTGCTGATACATTGGCACAGTATGGTGCTGATCATGTTATCGTTGTTGACGATCCTAAGTTAAAAAATTATCGTACAGAGCCTTATGCACAGGCTTTGACAGGCGTTATTAATGAGTTTAAGCCTGAGATTATGTTGGTTGGTGCAACTGCCATCGGACGTGATCTTGGACCTACCGTTTCCGCAAGAGTAAAGACCGGTCTTACAGCTGACTGTACTTCCCTTGAAATCGGAAACTTCCCTTTGAATGCACCGGAAGATAAGCAGAAAAAGAACCAGCTTCTTATGACTCGTCCTGCATTCGGTGGAAATACGATCGCAACCATCGCTTGTCCGGATAACCGTCCTCAGATGGCTACCGTACGTCCCGGTGTTATGGTGAAATGCGAGCCTGATAAGAGTGCAAAGGCTGATATTATCGAGTACAAGGCTGACTTAACAGAAAACAACAAATATGTTGAAATTCTTGACATCGTTAAAGAAGTTGGCAAGAAAGTAGATATCATGGAAGCTAAGATTTTGGTTTCCGGTGGACGTGGAGTTGGATCTGCAGAAAACTTCAAGTTATTAGAGGATTTGGCTGATGCTATTGGCGGAACAGTTTCATGCTCTCGTGCAGTAGTTGATAACGGCTGGTTGCCTAAGGACTTACAGGTAGGTCAGACAGGAAAGACCGTACGTCCCAATGTTTACTTTGCAATCGGTATTTCAGGTGCCATCCAGCATGTAGCAGGTATGGAAGAATCTGACATCATTATTGCAATCAATAAAGATGAAACCGCACCTATTTTTGAAGTTGCTGACTACGGTATCGTAGGTGACTTAAATAAGATTTTGCCTGCTTTAACTGAAGCTATTAAGTCTCAGAAAGCAGAAGCGTAAAGCCGCTTGTTAGAATTTGAAAAATAGAACCCATATTCTATTTTGCCCTCGAAGGACCTGTGTGCCTTCGGGGGTTTTTATTTTGCCTTCTTTTGCAGGGAGAATTGTAAGAAAATAACAGGATAAAATATGGCAATTGTGTATACAAATATGTTAAAATAAAAAAAGATACTTGGAGATGCATATGGGGAGGGCTTTTTATGTATGAGAAATCTCGGGTAGCAACAATCAGCGGAGCTGTCATTTGCTGGATTGGTTACTGTATCAGTTTATTTACGCACCAGTGGATTGCAGCAGATATTTTTTCGCCGATATGTGCGTTTTTGGTTATGATTACCATTGGCTTGGTTGCAGTATCAAATCAAAAATACCGCACAGCAATTATTTTCATTGCTATGGGTCCTTTGTTTTGGACTATGGGGGATTTGATCTACCTATTCGGCGATTTCGGTTTCATTGCACCAGACAGTATTGTTTCTATTTCAGATCCGATTTATCGCATGACAACCTATGCCTATGTCATAGGATTGTTAATCTTTAGTTATGTTCAGTTTACGAAAAAGGATATTTTTCGATTGGTGGCGAATGCACTACTGTTTTCCGTAGCGACTTTTATCATCAGTGTTGCAATCTTTGAACGCGTAAGCCAAAAACATATTTCTTTCTTTTCCTTAAAACCTGCGTATTTTCAGGGAATTCTGGTAGCGATGTTTATCATTGTATTTTTCATGGTAATCATTGCCAACCGTTCTTCTAGAAAGATGTCATTCTATGGTTTGATGGTAATGATAGGGTTTTTCCTTTACGGTTATTTGGATATTGCCTACATGATGATTGATGCTACGGGAGGTCAGGAACAAAGTGTTGTAGTGGATGCATTGTTTTTGTTGAGTATTGTGATAGTAGGTATGGCATATTCCACATCCTCCATTTACCACCTCATTGAAAAAACGGAAAAGGCTGAGACAAGGAGGAGTTCTGCTCCGGGAATTGTTATGGCGGTGGTGATTCTGATTGTTGGATTGCTTTTAGTGGCATTGGGAAATTTGTCCCTAGGTCGTTTCTCCATTCTTTTGATTACCACCTTGGCTTATTTCCTTTTAAGCAAATCTATAGAAGTAAATGAATTAAACGAGGCGCTGATTCAACAGAAGGAAATGGAACTTTCTGAGGTAACCGAAAAGCTGGAAAATGTTTCTGTTTTAGATATTCAGACAGGATTGAAAAACCGTAGGGCATGGGGACGTTATTGCGAAGATTTCTTTACCATAAACCGGGGAAAACGATTACTTTTGTATTCCATTGATGTGAATTTCTTTAAGATGATCAATCACACCTATGGCAATCAGGGCGGTGATACTGTTTTAATGGAAGTCGGTCGTCGCCTTTTAGGCATTGAGGGTCCCGGGATTTTTGCATACCGTATGGATGGCCATCAGTTCTTGGTGGTTTGTGAAGATGAAATGCATGATGTGGACGCTGCCAGATTTGCGGATTACATTTCGGATATTTTGGATCGTCCTTTTGAAATCAATGGAAAGATTGTCCGTATCACCTTCCGGATTAGCGCAGCCATTTATCCTGATGACACCCAGGAATTTGATAAGATTATGAATTGTTTAGAAACGGTACGCAGCACGAATATACCAAATGCCGGCGCGACAACCTGTTGTTTCTTTGATTCAAAGATTATGCCTCGAATTCAAAGAGAGCAAAAAATCGAAGGCAAACTTCAGGACTTGGATTATGATGAGGCCTTTGAATTGTATTACCAACCTCAGGTAGTTGCTTCTACCAAGGAGCTGATTGGGATGGAAGCCCTCCTTCGTTGGAAGGATGAGGAGCTTGGATTTATTTCTCCTGCAGAATTTATCCCCATTGCAGAAAAGATGGGAGTTATGCCTGCTATGGGTGAATGGATTGTGCGAGAGGCCTTTTTACAAATTCATCAGTGGAATACGAACTATAAAAAAGACTTGGTAATGGGAGTTAATATTTCTCCTGTTCAGTTGCAGGAAGAATACTTTACCGATACATTCTTTGACATTATGGAAGCTATGGAAGTCCCTTCAAAGTGGATTGATGTCGAAATAACAGAAAGTATTGCCCTCAGTGGTATTCTAAACAGTACCGATGTGATAGAACGTATGAAACAAAAGGGCATCACTATTTCTGTAGATGATTTTGGAACCGGATACGAAACCTTTGCCAATATGATTTATTTTGAATTCAATCGAATCAAGATTGCAAAGGAACTGGTAGACAATATCACGATTCATCCAAATGCCGGAGTTATTGTGGGAGCGATTATTTCCATGGCAAAGGGTATGAACCTTGATATTATTGCAGAAGGAGTGGAAGAAGAAAAGCAGTTGGAGGTTTTGACAAAGCTTGGCTGTGATCAGATACAGGGCTTTTATTTTGGAAAGCCGGTACCTGGGGATGAGTTTGAAAAGACTTGGCTGAAATAGATTTTAATACCGCCTCATACTTGGATTTTCCAATGTGATGCGGTATTTTTTTGTCTATTTGTATATGGGAATAAACATTCTCTTTATACAGTTATATGATATAATCTCATAGTACTTCAAATGATAAAAATGTTTGCAGGGTGAAGAAATGAATATAATGGAAATCGATACGGTTGACATTGATTTGGATGAAAATGCCGTTATCATTATTGATCAGACAAAACTGCCCAATGATGTGGTTTTGAAAAAACTTCGCAGTCCCAAAGAAATCTGGGAGGCAATATATAAATTGGAGGTTCGCGGAGCACCGGCAATTGGTGTGGCGGCTGCCTTTGGTATTTATGTAATTGCAAAGGATTTGGAGGAACAGTATAAGGAGGATGAAGAAGGCTTCTTTTTGGCTTTTCATAAGCAAAAAGAGTATTTGGATTCCGCCAGACCGACAGCTGTGAATCTTTCCTGGGCACTGAATCGTATGGAAAAGGTACTGGAAAAAGAAAAAGGCAAAACGAGACAAAAGCAGGTGATGGCGTTGCAAAAAGAAGCAATTGCCATTCGTGATGAGGATATCAGAGTGTGCCGAAGCATTGGTGAATACGGAGTGACTCTGTTAAAAGACGGGGACGGCGTGCTTACCCATTGCAATGCCGGAAAGCTTGCTACCATCCGTTATGGAACAGCCACTTCACCGATTTATGTGGCAAAGGAAAAGGGTTGGAACATCCGGGTGTATTGTGATGAGACAAGACCTCTGTTACAGGGAGCAAGATTGACGGCCTTTGAACTTTTTGAATCAGGGATTGACACTACGCTTTTGTGTGATAATATGTCATCAGCCTTGATGAAGCAAAATAAGGTGAATGCTATTTTTGTAGGCTGTGACCGTGTGGCTGCAAATGGAGATACGGCCAACAAAATCGGTACTTCCGTAGTGGCTGCAGTGGCAAAGCAGTATGGCATTCCTTTGTATATAGCGGCGCCTACTTCTACCATTGATATGAAATGTAAAAGTGGCGATGACATCGTCATTGAAGAAAGAGATGGAAAAGAAGTAACGGATATGTGGTATGAAAAGCCTATGGCTCCCAAAGGAGTAAAGGTGTTTAATCCGGCCTTTGATGTAACCGATCATGAATTGATTGCCGGCATTGTTACGGAATACGGCATTGCAAGAGCACCCTATACAGAATCTCTAAAGGAGATTTTTCAAAAGAAAAAACAACAAATATAAGAGTATAGAATCGTTGGAGGATATTATGACAGAAGAACAGCAGAAAAAAATTGATGAAGCTATTGAGCGTTTAAAGGCAAAACAGCAGCCGGTGGAAGAAGAACAGCCGGTAAATAAGCCTCATGAAGAGCAGGGAGTTCCCGGTATGGGAGGTTCTGCACCAAAGGCTAAGGAACATCATTCCGGTACAGAAGCAGCAAGAAGCCGTATCAACGAAGAGTTTGCAGCAGACGACAATCCCTTTTCACATATCAAGCATGTAATCGGTGTTGTATCCGGAAAAGGTGGTGTAGGTAAATCTTTTGTTACCGCAGCTATGGCAAATATGATGGCAAAGAAAGGTTATCGCGTAGCAATTATGGATGCGGATATTACCGGACCTTCCATTCCAAAGATGTATGACGTTCACGGACCTGCTATGGGAAATGAAAACGGTACCTTCCCTGAAACAGCAAGAAACGGGGTGGAGATTATGTCCATCAACCTTTTGTTACAGGACGAAGAAGCACCGGTAATCTGGAGAGGACCTGTAATCGCCGGTACGGTAAAACAATTCTGGACCGACGTTTTGTGGGGCGAAATTGACTACATGTTTGTAGATATGCCTCCGGGAACCGGTGATGTTCCCCTTACCGTATTCCAGTCACTTCCTATCGACGGAATCGTAATTGTAACCTCACCTCAGGATTTGGTAAAACTTATTGTTAAAAAAGCTTACAACATGGCTGGTATGATGAATGTACCTGTTATTGGTTTGGTAGAAAACTACAGCTATATGACCTGTCCTGATTGCGGAAAGAAACTTTCTGTATTCGGTGAATCAAAGGTAGATGAAGTTGCAGAAGAACTGGACATCCCCGTTCTTGGAAAGCTTCCCATTAACCCTGAGTTTGCAGAAAAAGTAGACTGGGGTGTTTGCTATGAAATTGATTTGCCGGAATTAGAAGAAGGGGCAAAGATTTTAGAACAGCTTTAAAAGAAAACACATATAAAAAAGGATGAAAGCGATGCATTGGCTTTCATCCTTTTATTTATTTACAAATCAAAATTAGCATTTTTCAGGTTCGGGATAATCAACACCCTTTGTATCAACTGTTACCTTTTTCATGCGCTGAATTTCCAAAGGACGATCGGAAAAATCAGTAGCAGTATCAGCAATTTTGTTTACAACATCCAATCCTTCGATTACCTTTCCGAAAGCTGCATATTCTCCGTCAAGATGAGGAGATTTCTGATGCATGATAAAGAACTGGCTTCCTGCAGAATCAGGGAACATAGTTCTTGCCATGGAAAGCACACCTACGTCATGCTTTAAGTCGTTTTGGAATCCGTTGGAAGTAAATTCTCCTTTGATGGAGTATCCGGGGCCGCCGGTTCCGTTTCCGTCAGGATCTCCGCCCTGAATCATAAATCCTTTAATTACACGGTGGAAAATCACACCGTCATAATATCCTTTTTGAATCAAGCTGATAAAGTTGTTTACCGTATTGGGAGCGATTTCCGGGTAAAGCTCAGCTTTCATAACATCACCGTTTTCCATTTCAATGGTCACAATAGGATAATCTGCCATAATAGTCCTCCTAATTTTTCAAAATCTCTATAGGGCATTCTAACAAATTTTAGGATGTAAGGAAAGTTTTTTATCTTTGAAACCTACGGTTTTATCAGGGATAACAGAAATTATTAATAAAATATTAAATTTTCATAAAATCTTTCTAAACTTTTGAGGAAATAGTTTAGAAATTCTTAATTGGATTTTCCCATGACAGCAGGGTATGATGAATTCACTTTCTAGAAAATGTCAAAAGCGTTCGCTTAAAATTCCACGATTGAAGTAAGAGGAAAGGAGAAGGAATATGCATGAAGTTGTAAAAGAATATGGTCCGGCACTTATTGCAGTAATTGCGATTATTGCTCTGGTGTCTTTGATTGTAACCTTAATTGGAACCAATGGGGACAGTGTTGTAGGAAAGGCGTTTGCTGGTTTGATAAATACCTTTTTTGAAAATGCCAACGCAGCATTGACCGACTAAAAGGAGAGCTATGGCGGAGAAGTTTAAAATTGAAGAAACCCGACAGTATTTTGGTCCCTTATATCCCTTTGTGATAGAGGATGACATTACAGATATTGATATTTGCGACTGTCGGAAGGGGGAGGATGCCTTTGTATGGCTTACAAACAGTGAAAATGTTCGCTACAAAAAGGAGTGTGCTTTCCCGGATAATTTTATTGAACAGTTTACCAAACGGGTGGCGAATACGGTGAGCCGAACCTTTCATAAGCAGTCTCCTATTTTGGAGGCGGAGACGGAGACACTTCGAATAACCATTGTCCATGAGTCTGTTTCCGTACTTGGAAGGAGTATTTCCATTCGAAAGTCGCTGCCTTACATAAGATTAACAGAGGAGAATATGTTGGAAAGCGGATATTGTAGTAAAGAAGTGCTGGCTTTTTTGAAAAACTGTGTAAAGGCCAGATTGAATATTGTGTTTTGCGGAGAACCGGCGGCAGGGAAGACAGAGTGCGCCAAGTTTTTTTCTTCCTTCATACCGGACAACGAGCGGGTGATTACCATAGAAGACACGCTGGAATGGCATTATCACGAATTAAATCCTCAAAAGGATTGCGTGGAATTAAAGGTAAATTCCACCATGGATTATACAAATGCCATTAAGACCTGTCTTCGATTAAATCCCCGTTGGATTATGCTTTCGGAGACCCGTTCAAAAGAAGTGGTTTACCTTTTGGAATGTTTTTCTACCGGAGTGAGAGGGATGACCACTTTGCATAGTGATGATGTTCGAAATGTGCCGGATCGGATGCTGAATATGGCCGGTGGAGACAGAGATATCACCAATATGGAAAACGATATTTACAATTTTATAAATGTAGGGGTTTTGTTAAATCGAAAGGAAGAAACAACGGCAGACGGGAAGCATTTTGCCCGGAGATTTATAGATCAAATTTGTCTCTATGAAAGAAATCGCGGAGAAAACCATGTGATTATGGTCTTGGAAAATGGCCAGCTCAATGAAAAGAATCTGCCTCAAACTTTTTTGGAAAAAATGAAAAAGGCAGGGGTTTTTGATCCTTTTTCCTATGAAGAACTGGGCGTTTGGGCAAAGGTGGATTCTGATGCCAGTATTATGTTGAAGGGAGGAACCTATCGTGGGCGAAAGACGGCTATCGGCTGAGTTAAAACGTTACGGATACGTATTTTCCGTGAAAAAGACAGGGGTGCTTTATGTCATTTCCTTTGGTGCATTGCTTTGTCTGGGGAGATTGTTTGCGCTAAATCTTTACGCCCAATGTATGCTGTGCGTTATTGGATTGGTCTTTTTGCCTTTGTTTCTAAAAAACGCATATGGCAATCAGTATTATCAGAAACGGTTTTCTGACCTAAATGTCTATATGGAACAATTTTTATATTCCTTTCAAAAAACAGGAAAGATACTGGCTACCTTAGAAGATCTATCTCTTATTTTTCAGGGAGAAGAAGGGGGCTGCACCATTGAAAAGGCAAAGGATTATATTCTTCACACCTTTGATGAGGCAAACGTGGAAGAAAAGGGATTGGCAATTATAGAACAGGAATATGAAAACTTTATGCTTTCGGTGATTCATAAATTTGCTCTTCAGGCAGAAATGTTGGGAGGGGATTACAGCTCATCTACGAGGATTTTATTGGAATCCAGAAGAATGTGGGCGGATCGGATTTATGAAATGCAGCAGGCAAGAAGGAAAAAGCGTCGGGATATTTTGTTTTCCATTTTTATATCGATTTTAATCTGTCTTTTTATCTATATGATTTCCTATCGTTTGCAATTGCATATGGAACTTCATCCCGTGGCACAGGTGGCTACTGTAATTGTACTTGGATTGGATTTCTTAATATTTTACAAGGCAGATTCTCAGCTTACGGTGGGCTTGGTGGAAGAGGAACCGGAGGAGATGCGCTATGTGGATTATTTCCGTCGCTTAAAAGAAGAAACGCCGAAATCCCCGTTAAAAAAGCTAGATCATCGATTGATGAAAAAATATGTTACCAGGGAAATCGAAAAGGTATTTCCAAAGTGGTTGATGACGGTTTCTTTGTTGCTACAGTCGGAGAATGTTCATATTGCCATTTATAAGTCCTACGATGATGCTCCTGAGATTCTAAAGCCGGAATTAAAAACCTTCATGGAAGATTTAAAGGAAAATCCGGACAGTATGGAACCTTATATGAATTTCTTGAAGGAGTATACCTTGCCGGAGGTGCATTCTGCCATGAAGATGCTTTATTCCGTATCAGAAGGAACGGGAGGAAACTTTGAACATCAGATTTCAGAGATTTTAGATCGAAATCAAAGACTGATGGACAAGGCGGAAAAGATGCGGTGTGAGGATGAACTGGCAGGATTGTATGGATTGTTTTTAGCACCGCAGCTTACTGCAGGTATGAAGATGGCGGTGGATTTAATGCTTTTGATGGTGATTTATTTTGGACAAAACCATGTGATGACGGGAATGTGATAGGAGGATGTATGGATACAGTTTTAAAATCATTTAGCGGATTGATTATTATTATGCTTTTGGCCTCCGTGGGAATCGGATTAATATTTGCCACACTATATGCCAACGGTGCGGACAACTATTATTCCCAGGTATCCGGAAAAATCAGCGCCAGTCATTTTGCGGATTCGGTAATTCAAGAATGTATTGAGGATGCAAAGGAAAAAGGATATGAACTTACGGTGACAAAGCGGCAGGTCAATGGCACGAAACAATATGTTGGAGAAGGAAATTTAACATATCAGTTTCAGATTCCCATTTTGGGAATCCAAAAGGAATATAACGTGCAAGGTATGATTTGGTAGGTGCCTATGAAAAAAATAATTGAGGAATTTGGAGAAAGTCTGGTGTATTTGGTATTTGGCATAATCATCAGTGGATTGTTTATCAGTGTATTAAAGGTGGTGGCAAGTATATGAAAGAGATATTGGAAGAATATGGAGATGTGATTATTGATTCTGTTGCTATTGTCCTGCTGGTTGGTGTATTAACGGTTTGTTTTCTGGCGGATCAGGGAATTTTTCCAAGTCATTTAATTATGGCAATGGATCCCATTTTATAGGAGGGTTATGTTAGAAATCATTAGAAATTTTGGAAGGGCTTTTTTGATTTGTTTGTGTATGGGGACGCTTTTTATGGTGATCTTTTTTGAGTTTCAGTACGACGGACAAACAGGTATTGGAAACGTGCTGGGAAAGGAAGCTTTGAAAAGCAGTCAACAGCCGGTAGAAACCACTTCTTCGGAAGGAGCATATGAAACCTATCTTTCAAAAAAAGGTGAGACTTCTGAAGTGATGGGAGATCTGGTTACCAATCGTGTTTATAGTGCAGGAGAAATTTTTGGAGAAAAAGACAAACTGGTAGATGGGTATATCAGTGATGTTAGGCTGTATGAAACCGGTGAAGCAAAAGGAGATTGTATCCAATCCGATGGACATAAGATTTCTTTTGCAGCTCCGGGAATATATCAACTGACAGTATGGCTTTTGGATCAAAACAATATAAAAAACAAGAGAATATTTTTTGTGAATGTTGAGGAAGAGGAAATATGAAACAAATAATATTAATGGGAACGGGAATTTTTGTACTGCTGATTACTACATTGATTCTTATTTCCCTACAAGGAAGACAGATCCGCCAAACAAAGCTGGATAATGGAGTAACGGAACTGATGAAAGCATATATGGAACAGTCTTATTACAATCGGGAGATTAAGACGCAGTCTGACGAAACGTGTCAACAATGGTTTCAAACCAGTTTGCAGGAACGGATTTCGGAAGAAGGAGAATTTGACGTAAAAGTATTGAACCGCGATATGAGTATAGGACTGTTATCCTTGGCTGTGGTGGAGCGCTATCACCACGTGACGGGAAGCGAAGGAAGCATTTCCATAGAAAAAACGATTTTGCAGGAGGAAGAACAGAAGCAGACCTATCGTTGGATTTCTTTTTCCATACCAATGGAGTTGGCAAATCAGTATAGAATCCCTACTTTGGTGGAACGGTATACGGTATCTGTTGGGGAAAGTTTGAATTGCCCAAAGGCACCGGATTTGGATGGCCTTCGCTTTTGTTACTGGAAAGAGAATGCTACCGGAAGTGAGTTTAAAAATGAGGAAATTAACGAACTTACGGTGGGGTTGGATTCCCGTGAGTTTGTAGCGGTGTACGAGTAATCGGTTGGAGGAAATATGGAAAAGAGGATAAAAAAGGGGCTTCTTCTTTTTGCGTTGGTAGCAGAGGTGGTATTTGTAAGTATTCCGGTTCCGGTAATGGCAAAGGAGGAAGTATATCTTGAAATAGTAGATGCGGAATTATGGGATGAAGATACTTCCCTTTTGCTGCAGGAGGATTCTGAAGAAGGAACTGTAATATCCGAGGAAGGAATACAAATTCCGGCGGAAGATTTTTTGGAATGTGAAGAGAAAACGGTGGCTTCTTCGGAAAGTGGCAGAAAGCGGGAAATAAGAGTAGCCTTGATTGACACTGGAGTAGATACGACAAGTGCTCTGTTGCAAGGTCATATTGCAGATGGATACGATGCTTCCAATATGTCAGATGAAAACGGTCATGGCACGTTGATGGCAGAGATTATTGCATCAAACACCAATGAGAATGTCAAAATTGTGCCTTACAAAGTCTTTGATGAAAATGGAAGAGCTACCGTAGGGGCTACTTATGATGCGCTTTTAAAAGCCATTAATGAAAAGGTGGATGTAATCTCCTTATCTGTATCCGGATATGGAACTTCAAATATGCTTTCTACTGCCATAGCAAAAGCAAAGGAGAAAGGCGTTTATGTAGTTGCAGCAGCGGGGAATGATGGAGATAACGCAGATAATTACATGCCCGGTAATATCACTGATGCTATAACGGTCTCTGGTGTTTCGGTAGATGAAACGGGAACAAAGACGTTGGCAGCATATTCGAATTACGGTTCTGTAGTAGATTATTCTGCCTTTGGAACTATTGTTAAAGATTATGGTACAGAAGATGCCGCAGATGATGAGGTCTATGAAGGCACCTCTGTATCCGCTGCAAATGTATCTTCCTATATTGCCACTATGCTTCAGTACGTTAGGGATGATGGTGCAACCGATTGCGATGAAGTTTTAGATGCGCTGAATGCTACAACAGAAGATTTAGGAGAAGGCGGCAGAGACGATGCTTTTGGAGTGGGATATTTATCCTTTGAGGAAATTCAAAAGTATATCTTTGATAAAAATCTGTTAGAAGAAAGTGAAGAAAGGGAAGAAGCAGTTTCGGAAGAGTTTAATAAAAAGGATGAAGAATCTGAGGATACACTTTTAGATGACTGTAATGATGAAAAGAAGGTATACCCGGCTGAAGAGGGGGATATTGATTTCGATTTTGAGGAAGAGGATGTAGAGCAAGAGCTAGAGACCAGTGGTACATATACTGCAGAAGGTCAGTATGCGGGGTTATCGCTTATCGCTGCTCAAAATGATTTGAATGGTGGGAAGAATGCAGATATTTATGTGAAAGCAAATCTCCCTTGCGCAGCTAATTATCGTATTACAATTCCGGCCGGACGCAAACTGCGTTTCTTTAATAGTACAAATACCAGTTATACGATTTCAAATATTGATTTTGTTGTATATGGTGAGTTGAATATTTACACAAAGGGAAATGGAAATCTTACCTTCATCGGAAATAGTGGAAACGGAAAAGACGCTGCGACGATCTCTATTGAAAAAGGCGGCAAATCGTATATCAAGCGTGATGGCGGAAGTGGAAGTATTATAGTTGCCGGTGGAACCAATGGAATCACTGTACATGCCGGAGGTACATTAGAATCTCCAAGCGCTTTACTCTGTAGTTTGAATTATGGAAACGGATTGTTTAATGCCGGAACTGCAACCGTGTCGGGAGGAAACTTTTCATCAAATGGTACAGATCGTCAATCAAATGGCCATATAGTGTTCCCCAATGGAACAAGCTCACAAGATACCTATGCGTATGCGGGAATATCTAATCATGGATATTTAACAGCAACATCTTGTACAGTTAGTTCCAACAAAAGCAATGGAATTCGAACGCAAGCTGGAACCACTACGATACTAAATGGAAGCACCGTTTCTTCAAACAACTCCAATGGAATTAGTTCAGCGGGTACATTTACTGTGAATACCTGCGATATTTATTCCAACAAAAACAATGGGTTTGTCGCATCGGGTTCAGCTTCAACAACTATTAGCAACAGTTCTGTTTATAGTAATAGCGGTGATGGAATTCAAAATGGTGATACTACCTCGAAAAAAAGCAGTATGACAATTAGTGGAACTACGGTGCGTAATAATTCATCAAATGGTGTATATAACTATGCCGGAAGTTCCCTAGTAATTGATAGTGGCAATTATTACGATAATGGTTCAAGACAGGTGTTAAATGAGTCTGCAACCGGAATCTTTAATCTAGGTCTTATTATAAATAACGGAAACTTCTTTTCCTCCGGTTTAAGTAGGGATGGAATAAAAAACGATAAAGGTGGAACGACTTGTATTCAAGGCGCTACGAATTTATCTGCCCGTTCCGGAAAGGTCGCATTATACAATCCAAGTGGTGCAGTCTATCTTCAGGGGAATGCACAGATTACCGGAAGTGGTATAGGTATTAAAAATAGTGGAACGGCTTGCGTTGGGAAAAATGATTCTGTTGTAGCTGTAACCATTAACACTACAGAAACTGCCATTAAAAATACGGGAACTTTATATGTTAGAGATACCGAAAATATAAGCGGTTCGAATGCTATTTATAATACCGGTAATGCTACTGTATATAGTGGTGTGTTTCATGGTTCTTCCGATGCCTTTTACAATAAAGGAAGTATGACCATAGAAAGTGCGACGGTAAATGGGGCGACGAGAGGTGTTTATAACGCTGGTACGATGATGCAAGCCTCCGGAACCATAACCGGTAACATATGGGGCATCTATAACAGTGGAACATATACACAAAATGGCGGAAAAGTTTTTGGAAGTAGTACGAATTCTTCCGGAAAAAGTGGCGGTGTATTTCAGAATGGAACTTTTAATATATCAGGATCTGCCCAGGTAGGTTCCGGAGATGTATATCTGTGCTCCGGTAAGATGATAAATGTAAGTGGGGAATTAACAGGAACCAGTAAAGTGGCAACTATAGATTCTGCAGATAAAGATGCTGGTAAGGTATTAGTGACATTAACTTATAAAGACAGTAATCCTCAGAATATCTGTACTAGTCTTTATACTAATAGATTATTTACACTCTCCGATAATCTAACGAAAGCAAAAACATCATCTGCAGATACCTCTGAAGTAAACGCGACTTATAGTAGTGCAAACTCTTATCATGATGCTGTACTCCGTGCAGGACAGGGAATACAGAATACTACTTCTGAGACAAATAACCCTGAAATAATGAACAAAGAATTTTCTAACGGTGCGGAAGGTACCTTAGTATTGTCCTGTTATTTGGATGTTACATATGATTTATCTAAGATAGAAGAAATAACGGGATTAAGTGCCAATACGTATGATGATTATGATAAAAAAACAAAAGATTTCAATTCTAATATTTGGAAAGAAGGATTTACTACTTCGGATTCAGAGTTTAACAATTATTCTAATAACAATGATTACGAAGTGAAACTATCTTCTAATGTAGAATTAGATATGACACATGAATCTTCAAACAATCTTTCAGAAATTATTAGTGAAGTAAATGATGGAGCTGATATTATTGATTTGTTAGTTGCAGGAAAAACCTATTCTTCAGGTAATTCGATAGCTACAGAAGGCGCGGATTCCTATACTTTCTTAGGATGGTGTTTACAGGAGGACGGTAGTGGCTATATATACAGTTCACCTACTTCATTTCCTATTGGAAACAGTTATAAATGG
>JAEEGL010880864.1_pt1 | contig 33676 bp, 31 predicted proteins | sample 9134231 | NCBI WGS metagenome assembly JAEEGL01 (sample SAMN16246548, study PRJNA631951) | gut metagenome | biome: gut microbiome; feature: rumen; material: fiber-attached | host: Bos | place: Iran: Karaj | collected 2018-10 | reverse complement strand
TTTTCATTTTCCTTTACATTGATGGCCGGAGCGGTAGAATTTGCTCTTTCCATCCAGCTGTTGTCGAAGAAATCATTGAAGATTTCCGGCAGCCAGCTCGCACTATTTCTTCTTACAGGTACCATGATTAAATCTCCTATGTTTAGTATTTCTTCCGGCCTTCCGGGGGCCGTTCCCGATATCTCCTTCCGAGGTACGACTAAAAACGGGCAAAGGATGTACCAATGCCGAAAGAGTGCCAAAAAGGCACCTTATCAAGACAAAAAGACATAGTAATCAGCCATTTAGACAGGGAAGGCTGCCAATTTATCAGGCTTTCAGGAAGTCCATGAAGGCGTCGCGGTTCTGGACGGGGGTGGTGGTAGGGCGGCCGAGGTCGGGGCGGTTGCCTTTCCGGACGACGACCTCCAGAAAGGCCGGCCCGGCAACAGAATCGGCAGCATCCCCTGCAGAAGCCCCGGAAAGGAGTCCCGGGAGGGCGGAGCGGAGTTCGGCGGCGGTGCTGACGCGGACCGCAGAGCGATAGCCGACGGCACGGGCGACAGCGCAAAGATCGACGGCAAGACCGACAGTCGGCTGGCCGCCGACGGAGTCATGAGCCCCATTGTTGAAGACTATATGGACATAATTCGACGCACCGGACTGGCCGACGATGGCCATCGAGCCCATGTGCATGAGGACGGCGCCGTCTCCGTCGAAGCAGCAGACGCGCCGGTCGGGACGCTCGAGAGCGATCCCCAGAGCAATCTGGGATGCATGGCCCATGGACCCGACAGTCAAGAAATCATGGCCATGGCCCATGCCGGCCGAAGCCCTGTATTCGAAGAGTTCGCGGCTGATCATGCCGGTCGTCGAGACGACGATATCCTGCGGGCCGAGAGCGGCGGCGACAGCCTGGATGGCCGATTCCCGGGAAAGCTCCGGGACATTCATGGCAGCGGAAGGATGGTCGGCAGCAGATGGCTCGGCAGCAGGAACGGCCTCGGGAGCCGAGAAGGTGCCCTTGCGGACGACGAGGGCATAAACGCCCCCTGCATTAATGACGGCGAGAGCATCGGCAATCTGGTCGGAAGCGACGGCCTCATCGTCAGAAAGCACCGAATAAGGGATGCCGAGACAATCCAGAAGGCTCAGGGTAATCTTCCCCTGCTTGGCATGCTGAGGCTCATCCTTCACCCCGGGCTCCCCTCTCCAGCCGATAACCAGCAAAGCCGGAAGCCCATACACGTCCCTGTCCATAAGAGAAGCAAGCGGATTGACCGCATTCCCCTCCCCGGAATTCTGCATATATACGCACGCAGGCCGCCCCGTAGCAAGATAATGCCCGGCAGCAAGGCCGACAGCGCCACCCTCATTGGCGGCGATAATATTATGCCTGCTATCCAGACGGGCAGACAGAACAGCGCAGAAATTCTTGAGAAGACTGTCCGGGACACCGACAAAAAAATCGATGCCATAGCTCCCCAGCGTATCTATGAAAAATTCAGGACGAATCATATCACAAAGATACGACTTTTAAGAAGAAACCTAACGCTTGTCGATAGGAATATAAGCATTACGGTCAGACACGACGCGGTAAGCAGGACGGATGATCCTCTTACCGTCGAAATTCAGCTCCTCATTACGATGCGCGCACCAGCCCACAATACGGGACATAGCGAAAAGCGGAGTATAAATCTCCTTCGGCAGACCCAGCATCTGATACACGAACCCCGAATAGAAGTCCACATTGGCGCAGAGAATCTTCCCGCGCCCCTTGACATCATAGACAGCCTCGATAGCCAGACGCTCCAGACGGGTCATGAACTCGTACTCGCGCTCCTTCCCCTTCTCCACCGCCAGTTTCGCCGCCATCTCCTTGAGAAGCACGGCACGCGGATCCGAAAGAGTATAGACAGCATGGCCGATACCATAGATCAGGCCCGTGCGGTCGTATGCCTCCTTCCGGAGAATCTTATGAAGGTATTCGGAGATCTCCTGCTCATCCTCCCAGTTCTTGACGTTGTCGCGGATATGACCGACCATATCGGCGACCTGGATATTCGCGCCGCCATGCTTCGGACCCTTGAGGGAGCCGATGCCCGCAGCGATCGATGAATATGTATCCGTTCCGGTCGAAGAGGTCACGCGGACAGTGAAGGTCGAGTTGTTACCTCCTCCGTGCTCTGCATGAAGGATCATCATCACGTCGAGGGTCTGGGCCTCCAGCTTCGTGAATCCCGGGCCCTTAAGCATGTACAGGAAATTCTCGGCGAGGGAGTAGTTGTCCTGCGGGTTGCGGAGGTGGAACGTACGGCCGAGATCCTGGTGCCGCAGCATGTTATAGGCGTAGGCGATGATCGTCGGGAACTTGGAGATCAGCTCGACGCTCTGGCGCATCAGGTTCTCCGGCGACAGGTCGTCAGGATTCTCGTCGAATGTATACATCTCCAGCACGCTGCGCGCGAGAATGTTCATGATATCGTTGCCGCCCATCTCGATGATGTGCAGAATCGTCCTCTGCTCCAGGAACATGTTGTCCATCAGAGTGCGGCGGAACGACTCCAGTTCGTCCGCCTTCGGGAGACGGCCGGACAGGAGAAGGAAACACGCCTCCTCGTAACCGAATCGGCCCTCGGCGACGGCTGCATGGATAATATCCCGGACGTCATACTCCCGGAAGAAGAGCCGGCCCTCGGCGGGGACGATCCCCTCCGGGCGCTGGTCATAGCCGACGACATTACCGACACGGGTAAGGCCCACAAGGACTCCCGTGCCGTCTTCGTTTCGCAGACCGCGCTTTACATTGTACTTCTTGAAGAGATCGATATCAATCCTGGCACACTGTACCAGGTCCTTCGAAAGACTTCTGATAAGTTCGTTTCCGCTAACCATTGTTGTATAATTTTTTTGCAGAAGCCTCATGGGGACTCGGCCACCGCCATCACACTACGGAAACAAAGATAACAAATTAAATCATCGAAAGAAATTTTTTGCGGATAAAATCAAGACAGAAGTTTCATTCTGACCTCAATACAAGCCGATAACAGTTCGTCTCGCGGCGCCCGAATCCCAGCGACTGATAGAGCTGGTTGGCGGCGACACGCTGCGGCCGCGAAGTCAGATGAAGGTCGACATTCCGCAACTCTGCCCGCGCATAACCGATGACCGCCTCCAGCAGACGCCGTCCCAGATGCCGCCCGCGATACGCCTCCCCGACGACGACATCCTCGACACTCCCCTTCAGGCCTGTCGGGCTCATGAAAACGCAAAGCGACGCGCAACCGACGATGCGGTCCCCATCTTCCACCGCCGCGAAAAAACGAGTCCCCGGCGCCTCGACCGTGGCCCGGACCATCTCCCCCGACACTTCTATCCCGGCATTAAGCTCATGCATAAGCCCCCGGACCTCCTCGACCTGCCGCTCCGAAAGCGACTCAAGCAAAACAATTTCTATCATTGACTTATATATTTTCGACAACACCTAATTCAGCGCCGACCAGAGATAAACGATCGTGCAGACGACATCCGCCAGAAGCAGTGCCGACTCGATCCAATAGATCCTTCGGACCTTCAGGTTCTTCTCGTCATAAGACTCCTGCAGCGCCTTGCGATCGAACGGCTTGCCGGCACTTACGTCATTGCCGATATCCACCATCAACTCCTGGCAATTCCGGACCGTCAGCCTCTGCGACATGAAATTGATCAGGATCACGACAACATAGATGAGCATGATCATGCAGCCGCGCCAGTCCAGCGAAAATCCCTTATCCATCCCCGCCAGAAACGTAAACGCCGCCATACACAACGACAACGCCCCCGCCGCGATCTGATACACCCTTTCCTCCCAACGCTGATCCGAACTCCGGAAAACATCCCTCAACGACTCAATCGCACCCTGATAATTCGAAATATCATCCTTCGACAGTTCCTCCACCGGAGGAATATACTCGTACTGTTCCATAACTAAACTTTTTAAATGATTATTAGTTTGCCGTAAAGTTAAACAAAAACCATTACATTTCCGCCCCAGTCGAAGAACTCAAGAAGCTGCTTCCGGACAACAAATAGCCCCAAAACTTGCCGATATCGGCAAAAATAGCTATATTTGTATGCAAAATAAGCACGAATTTGCCGATAGCGCAAACGAACACGCCTATAAATATGGAGTATATTTCAGTCACAGAATTCGCCGAAAGACACGACCTTTCCGAACGCACCGTACGAAACTGGTGTGCTTCCGGAAAAATTGAAGGGGCCTTCCTAACCGGGAAGACATGGAGCATCCCTGCAGATGCCCCGACACCAGCGCATGGCGGTAGTAAAAAGAAGCCCTCGCCTCTTCTGAAAAGACTACGCGAAGAGAAAGAAAGCAAAGTGAGCGGCGGCATATACCATCGCACTCAAATAGACCTTACCTACAATTCGAACCACATCGAAGGCAGCCGACTGACACATGAGCAGACCCGGCACATCTATGAGACCAACACTATCGGACTCTCTGAAGGCAAGCACAATACCATCAGAATAGACGACATCGTTGAAACCGCGAATCACTTCCGCTGCATCGACTACATCATCGACCACGCAGAAGACAAACTGACGGAAGCAATGATCAAGGAAATCCACCGCATTCTCAAAACTGGGACCTCCGACAGCCAGAAAGATTGGTTCAATGTTGGCGATTACAAAAGCCTCCCAAACGAAGTGGGGGGCCACTCCACATGCCCGCCAGAGCAGGTACACACAAGAATGAAAGCCTTACTCAGGGCTTACAACGATAAAACAGCTAAAACACTTGAAGACATCATCAATCTCCACTGTCAATTCGAGCGCATCCACCCCTTCCAAGACGGTAATGGCCGAGTCGGCCGCCTGGTGATGTTCAAGGAATGCTTGGCGGCACACATTGTCCCGTTCATCATCACCGATGAGCTGAAACTATTCTACTACCGAGGCCTGAACGAATGGGGACATGTCAATGGCTACCTCACTGATACATGCTTAACCGGCCAGGACCAATACAAGGCACTGCTGGACTACTTCAAGATCAAATACTGAGCAACGACATGAGGCCAAGGAGAAACAAAAATACCATCATCGACGGGGATGATGGTTTGTAAGACTATAGATGACGAAGGAAATCCATCCTCTGGTGCAAGACTCGGACAATTCGAATGCGACTCCGTGACAAAACTCGATAAAATATCACATGCTTTCCACAAGGGGCACCTTTAAGTCCTGGTCGAATCCTATCATATGGACGTCCCTGGAGCGGAGTATTCGCCAATACATGGCAATGCCTAAAAAGCATGCGCACATAAATAATCGCCTGATCTTCAGACCAGTTTTCTTCCGTATAGTCAGCTATGCCCCGAATATCTTTCTTGGCACGCTCAGATAATACATAATCACCCATTCTTGTCCCTCCAGCCCGCTTTCAATTCCTGAAGAAAGGCCTCTTCATCAAAATTCACCACGTCAGGACTTGCATCCCCCTCATCAATGGCAGCACAAAAAGCCGCCAACCTCGCCTCGTCCTCCTCCAATCTGCGCAAAGCAGCACGTATCACCTCGCTGGCATTATTATACCTGCCGCCAGCGATATTGGCCTGAATAAACTCTTCATAATGCGGTCCAAGAGAGACTGTAACCGTTCTTGCCATAATCATTATGTTTACTAACGACAAATGTAAGAAAATTTCTTACAATAACAAATATTCAAGCATCCCAATCACATAAAACTTCATTTCAACAAAATTTTATGGCCGCAAAAATTTACCGCTGCTGCAAAATAAGAAAAGGATAATGTCCATTTTTTCGACTCCATCCATCCAGATTCTAAGATCAGAATCCGAGCAACCCTTCCTCTCCAGCAGCGCGCTCGAGACGAATCAGCGATTATAAAGCATAAAAAAAAATGCAAGATATAAGAAAAATACTAAAAAAACGGAAGTTCTATCCCCAAGATTTTGCAAAACAATTAATCTGCTAATTTACCTCTGGATTCTTTATCTTTTCAATTAAATGCTCTATTCCTCTATTTCTTCTAATTATATATGCATCATACGCAAGACGAAGAAGCCAAAAAAATGAGATGACCGTGCTTATAACAAAAATAGCCTTCCATGTATCTGGAGAAAACAATTTTGCATTTTCAAAATTTGAAGTAATTGTTGCAACAAGACATGATAAGAAAATCCCCAAAGGTGTTGTCCATGAATAGAATTTTTTATTTCTTTCCATGAATTCTAGTAAGATAACGTGTAGTTTATCTTCAGTAATATGAATAACGCCCTGGCTTACATTATTATAATTTACACATGATGCGTTAAGGTCAATACTGACTTTGTTATTTGCCATTTTCCCCTCCTTTCTGACTCTCGTTAGTTTGCCCAGGCAGTAAACCTAAAACACCTAACGCATGTGAACTAATAAAACCACATTTATCACAAACTATAGCAATAGAAGGAATGGATTGACCACCTAATTCTAAGCCATCTAAATTATCCTGCATAGGAGTATTAAAATACCCATCTGCAATAAAAAAATGATTATTCCCACACATGGGGCATTTGATAATACCAGAATTAATCCTATTGCTTAATTCTAATATAATCTTACTTTTTTCTTCATTACTTATCATATTCAATCAATATTAATTGTTCATACTTCCCCGTATCAGTACCGGTGTAGTCACCCCTAAAAGTGTAAACATCCCAGTTATCGGATAGTTAGAAGTATACCCCAAAGTTAATACTTTTTTGTTCAATCTCAAACTCATGAAAAACTTCTCAAGGGTTAGCCACCGCAACTGGGACAGAATGTTCCATTGAGCGGGTCTCTCCAGTAAGAAGCATGTGTCTATATTCCTGCGACGTAATATTCTCGAGAGCTTCATGTGGCCTTTTCTTGTTATGGTCTCGCCGCCATTCTTCAGTCAGGTCACGCACCTTTTCGTTATTGCGGAAGATATAGGCATCCAGGATTGCCCTGCGGTAACTGTCGTTAAAGCGTTCAACATAACTATTCTGGGGCGGGTTCCCTGGTTGTGTAAACCTGTGTCTTATTCCATTTGCCTGGCACTAGACGTTGAACTTCTCGTAGATGAATTCCGGGCCTCGGGCTCTATAGTTTTTTTCAATAACGCCCCACAATATCTGGTTGTCCAACGCCTGATTCGCATACACCTGCTTCAGATTCCGGTTCTCCTCATCAAGCTCCTCCATCCCTTTACCTAGCTCACGTCCATTCCGCTGTACATCGACTTCCATTTGCACAAAGTCGTCCGGGATACTCCATGCTCCCGCGCCACCTATTCAGCGGACACCTCGCTGTCCAATTGACGAACGGCTTTCACCATCTCCCGTTTCGTTTTGTCGTGATTTCCGCATACAACAGAGTTAATAGTTTCTGTAAACTTTTCACTCTGTCCAACTTTTAGGAAAGGCTACATTATAATCAGTTTGAAGACATAAGGATTCCGTTAAAAATACTGTTCCTCGTCAGGAAACAAGACGTTGAAGATCTCTTCTATCTCATTAGAATACCGGTAGTCTCCAGGATTATACGCTCTGAAAACATCCCAACGATAGCAGTTGAAGGATTCCGAATTCTGTTCTCTTTGTACGGATATTATTTCTTTTATTTTCTTGACGGCACGAACAATAGACTCTTCATCACTAATCGGCGATTCCGATTTTACCTGCATTATACCAAAAGTCATCTCTTTCCGTTTTAAATTGAAAATCAAACGTTCAAATATCCTTACACAAGGCGGTCGATTAAAGTTCTCATAAATCATCAAAGAAAAGATTATGTTTTGCACATAATTATTTTCGCTTTCACTCTCAACCAGAAGATGGTACTTATTATACAATTTCTTGTACATTTTCTTTATATAACGCTCATGCCTCTTAATTGATTTTTCATGCCCAAACGACATTTTATTGATAATCTGATAAATAAAGAGTATAACCAGCAGCCATAATTCATCCCGAATATTTCCGATATCTGGAAGTAAACCTCCTAAATTATTTTTCATCGACTCAATTACAGCTCCGAGAATAATCGAGACAAAAGCATAGAAAATAAAAAGAGGCCAATCCGTAAGTGATGCCTTTGCTAGAAGAAATATAGCTATAAATCTACATATCCAATAATATACTATTATCATATAGCTATATCTTGCAAAAGTATCTAAAGAAAGAAATTCAAGAACAGCAACAACCAATATCTGAAAAACGATCGGAGCTATAACCTTAAATAGAAAATTGAATGCCGGGGCGGAATCTTCTGGTGCGCTCATGGATATTTGAACATATCCAATGGAGACGGATTTTTCGCCCAAAGAATTAACAATAAAGAAAAGGGCTATAGCTAATACAACTTGAACCAATACAGTCACAAATGTATAATCTGACATCTGAAATAAATAGGGAAAATAATCCATAATTATAGACAAATTAATATTTTATATCGAATATTAGAACTAATAAACTACATGCATAATACATTTATCATAATCTATTTTAGAATTGTAATAACCCCACCTCTGACAGAATAATCTGTAATAAAGTCTAGCTCCTTTAAATGTCGGACAATTCTAATTGAACTATAATCATATGATATCCTGGATATATTTGTTGGAGAATTAATTCTTCGATACTGTCCTCCTATAGCATCCAATATGCTTTTAACATCAGCATGTTTTAGGGGCAAAGTACTAACGACCATTCGAGCAAGATTCACACGATCTTTTTCATCTTGCTCGAATCTAATTATATTAATTATATTTCTAACGTTCAGATCAATTACTCTAATCAGGCCCGACTTAATATAGCCATGGACAGTCAAACACGCTTGCTTCGATAACTCTAACGAATCATCTTCTCTCATTGCTCGAATATAGTCACATCGCCCCTTTTTGGTGTCAATTTCAATGAAAATCTTATTATATACGACAGAATCAACTCTGTATAAGTTAGGATTATTCAAATAATCTTGGATTTGCGATATTAAAAAGTATCCAATCATATGCGGATAATCCCGTTTAATCGTCTCGTAATTCTGAATATTCAAACCAATATATTTTTGACTGATCAAATACAGCATTCTTTCATTAGACAAAATACAGCCAGATATATCATCAAACGGAATTTCGAATAGCGGCACTAGATCCTTATAATATGACATGTCAATATCATTTGTAAAGATAAGGCGCTTTCTTAGTTCTTTCTCCTCCTTTTTGGATAGGGTAGTATTTACCTTTTCTTTGACGGAATTATCTCGGAAGTAATGCTTCGGTAAACGTCTATGCTTTTCGACTGTATAATAGTAAATGTTATTCCACGTATTTTTAACCAGATTGTTCTTAAAAGCATTATCCAAGACATCATCATCTAAAGATCGAGAATTCTCAATCTTATTTGCCTGATTACGAAGATATCTAACAACATCACTTATTGAAAGGTTCTTATTTTTTATTAATTTCAGCTGTGATTTTTCCGATTCGTATCTGCTATTACTTTTTCTAGCCGCAAGTAGATTAAAATTTGACAAAAATACTTTTTCAATTAATGGATTATCAAGGCCCAGGACGGTATCATATGCGGCCTCTCTATACATTTTATTGGCCCCATAATGCTTCATTACTTCCATAAAGTTATGAGCATTAATAACATATCGAGTGTTATTAATTATGTCCTCACATACCCATTCTGGAATTCCAACCAAATTAATCGAGGTGAAAACTGGTGAACATGTCCTAAATAGGAATAAAATTCTGTTTTTACTAATAGTATTCCAACGATTAAGAAGAAAAACAAAACTATTACTAAGCCATATGATAAAGGATTTATTAGTAATGTCTTTCTTTAATGGACAAAAACGGATATAAATCTCACGCATAATATCGGCATTAGCGTCATCCATTTTATCTATCAATGTCCAATAATCGAATGATTCTAAAAGTTGAGAAAAGAAGGTATCGGATATACCGAGTCCACATGTATAGCAATCTCTTATAAATTCAGTATTACTATTGTATTTAATATTATTAATAATGCGTATTCGAATATTTTCATGCTTGTTATTATCAAAAACTTCTTTTACTAGGTATACATTTAAAAGACATTCGTTATTTTCAAAATCATCAGGTGCAAATCTATTTAAAACGGCACGCGGATTGTTAATTTCTGAAAGATTTTGCTTTGTCTTTCTAGTACCAGCATCTTTAACGAAAACTTGATCATCCCACGTTAAATCATTTGGATAAAAATATGAGATATAATACTGGTACTGATTATCAAGAAATCCATTAAGTATCAAGAATTTTACTAAATCACGGTTTTCTTCATTTTTTATTTGGGCAAGGCTCCTGTTCAATAGATCAATATCTGTGGAATAGATAGCACTTACCGACATCGGGATAGAGGAATATCTATTTCTCGTATCGACAATCTGTTTCTCTAGTTCTAGTCTTTCTTCTAATCCCTTAAACTGAATTTCCTTAATTCGCTCATCTATATTTCCAAGGATTTCTTCAATATCGGACATCTTAATTCCATTTGCCACTTTTGCCCCATAGCTCATTCTTTTTAATTGTATTGAATAATTTCCCTTTATAAAAGAGTCGAATAATTTATCAGTTTTACAGATTGTGTCATTATCATAGAAATTCTGATTAATTTTTATAACAGAATCATAAGAATTATACCCTGCCAATTCATATGCCTTCTCAACGTATTCCTTTCTCAGATTAAATATCTTAGTTGCTTGATTAATCCCATTCTCCGCAATGGAATTCTGAATTTTTTGACATTTATTTTCAGCATCTTTTTTTATCTCCATCCTTCTACTGATAGATCCATCTAATAATTCTGCAATTACTCCCTTTCGGTTATACATTAGTGCAAAATCCTCTGGAAGATAATTCTTAATAACCATTAGACCAAACAAGGTCTTCAGATTCATCGTTTTCTTATCTATCAGAACCTTGTACTGATTAAACTCATTAACTATATTTAGTAAAAGCCTCATATCTTGAAGATGATCACAAAGATTAATTAACGGTCTACCATCTAATTCTTCAAGATCTTCTTCCGAGAGATATTCTTTCAGTTTATCATATGAATTCAAGGAATTGATTACAGGAACAACGGGGATAATAAGATCAAAAAATTTGACCCGATCAATATAATCGGAGAAATCATCACGAACCGCATATACAAATTTGATTGGTGCTTTAATCCGTTTAGAATTATTTAATACGACATTAAGGTTCTTTAGTTCATTAAATATATCAGTACAATTACAAAAACGATCAAGATCTTCAAAAACGACGACTCGGTATTTTGTACTTTCAAAGAAATATACAATTTCGTCCATATAGGAATTGAAAACAGACAGATCTTCCTTAACCTTCATCTCAAAGTCCTGATATTTTATTTGATGCACATTCAGCAAGTAATGTGTACTGATATAATAACAAATAAAAAGAAAAAATAAGATAATAACAGTCATAGCAATATAGCTATAACATAACGATAATTCTTGTCCCCGGAAAAAATAATCTTCAATAGAATAGATATTTAGAATGAATAATAAAGAGGTCAAAAATAATAGAAGAAACAGCGAGAATCCAAAAGCTTTTAGACTACTAGTCTTATGGATACGCTGAATTCTCGATTTAGGGGTACATGTATCATCATTATATAGTATTTGTTGTAGGATACTATACTCAACAGCCTTATTCCGCGTTAATCTAGAGTTAGATATTAATTGACTATTATCAGATTCCGAATTCTGGAGAGAACCATCTTCTTTAGAACTACTTTGACTCATATGAGATTCCGAGACCTGGTTAGGAGCAGTTTCTTTAGAACCACCTTGGCTCTTACGAGATTCCGAGGCTTGGTTAGAAGTGGTTCCTTTTAAAGACGCAAAAGAGATTCTGATAAATTTCAATTGCCCGTTTAATTTATTCTCAGCAGTATTAATTACTGAACTCTTTCCAACTCCGTAAGAGCCAGAAACGGCTATATTAAGACAAGTACTATCCCGCAAAGCCTTTACCAAATAAGTTACCGGTATATAGGCCTTGTTCGGAATTGAGTCTCCTTTGTCATGCAGAAATTCGTCAATTACACAGGGAGATAAAGGAAAATAATTTACATCACGTTCTTTCTCCGGATTATTATTATGGAAAAAGGAATGTATAACAGTAAATATTATCTTAAACAGACTATTCTCTTTCATATGGAATAATGCTATGTCTATAACTATGAGGTTCCATTACAAAAATAAAAAAAATTAGGACTAATACAAATAACCAATTGAGTATTAGTCCTAAAATATCAGGCTCTAAGTTCTAATAGGCGACACCCATAACTGGTTTTATTCACTTAGCAGTAGGCTAAATGCTCCGTGCGAACTCTTCACTAGTCTTCATGTTTTTTTGATGCGAAAGAAACGACGGCTCGGCGAGATCAACAAACGCACTTTATCGGCTTACCCTAAAATGACAATAGTATTATAACTTTGTTTTTCTATGAACGCTATCTGCAACTTACCACCACAATGCCTTTGTATTATTCTTAAAATAATCCATAGAATCTTCTAACGAGGAATAGGAGCAACTAATAAATTTTTCTATCGAGGAGAAAACATTTCGGAATCCATTTTTCAAAGCTAACCAGCGTTCATAAACTAAATATAAATTTTTTATTTCCTTTATTAATTGCACCATAGAGTCATCACTTCCACATTTAACGTCATAATCCTGAATCAGTTTTAATGCAGTGACCAAAAAGCCATTGTAAAACACTGGAACGTTCACATCCGACCCGTAAGATGCTTTTATCGCACTATTATAGAAAGAGTCATATAATCGCTTGGCTAAGCTATCATCGACACCCAAGGAGTTCATATTATGAAAAACATCCTGTATTTTTAATATTGAAGTGTTCCAACTATCCATAATATCACGAGAAGCACTTTGATATGCCAGATATTGAGTTCGAACTTCATTTTCGACAGAGCCCAAATAATCTAACTGAGAAACAATATTAAAAGCATGATTAGTACTCTGAGCAAAGTCCGGTTTAGACGATTTAAAGACAAAGTATTTAAAAATTTTATCTGCACTAGCAAAACCTATTTTATCTGCCAAAGAACGATTAAATTTCAATTCGACATTCTGCAATAACGACGTATCATAGATAGATTCAGCTAACTTATTGATTCTAACTTTTTGTTCTGAAACAGGTCCTCCCATAATCTTTATACAAGAAAAAACAGTATCGCGGAACGTTTTCGTTTCGTGATATTTTTCAGTTTTCTTGATTAAGGCGTTAATTAGGTGGCCAAATATAAAAACAATTAACGTACAGCAAGTTGGTACAAGAATCGCTCCCCATTCAGGTGTAAGTCCCCAAAAAGTCGACGGAGTGTATGATTCTTGAGATGGAATCATAATATTCGGGATAGCAAAAATGACACTATCAGAACTCTTTAAAGTATCCAAAGGAGGCTGCAAATTTGCAGCAAGATTTTCAAGTTGGACTAACATAGATAACTAATTCGATAGCAAATACAAATAATCAATACCATAAGGTACCTCCAGAGAAGATGTAGTACTTCCCAATGGCTGCGACAATAAAGTTAAACACAATTAGTTTAAAAAAAAGGATTCGCCGCCCGAAAAATGGGCGACGAATCAATATTTCTCAAAATGTCCGACAAAAGGGACGAAAACGAAGGCCTAAATCAGGAAACCCGGAAATCAACAAAACGCCCCCTACTGATAAAGACTCCGGCGGATGGTTTCTTCCTCGATGATGCGGGCTCAGCGATAAGCTTCAGTTTCCCCAAGCAAAGCGAGGATGATCGCAGCAAGAATCGGAGAAAGAATCCCGGCGACAATGAACCAACCAGCCGAGCTGCGTCCAAGCTTCGAAGCCAAGAGCCCCACTAAAACACACAATAAAATGTATCCCACCATTATGATGAGAAAAACGACCACAGAAGCAACAAAGGATTCCATAACACCAAACGATTATTCCATTGCCTACCCCTTAATCCTCTCACTGAGTTTGGGAAGGAAAACGAGCGCAAGAAGGACGCCGCCGACAATCTGCACCTTAAGAGAATCGCCCATCAGGCCGAGCAGAAACGCCAGCAGCCCTAAGACAAGAAAGAAAACACGAACACCTTTTTTCATATTAATAGTAGTTTAATGACACCGCAAAATAAAACGCCATTACCCTACCAGGCCAATTCGTGTCGGAAATATCAGAAAGACTCAGCCAGTGCCTCCAACTCAACAGCCACCAATTCTTTGCAATATAAGAATTTAAATCGTCAAATGCAAACGCCATCCCCGGCACCCCACTTCATCAGAATGATCATCCGTGAACGCGCCCAGAATAAGGAGTCGCCCCGCCTACAAAGCCGCGAATTTTTCCAAGATCTCCCCAATGAGAACACCAATCAAAGTACAGACCGGTATCATAAGATAGACAAAAAAGATATGGATCTTTCTGTTGCATGGAGAATTCCGAAATCGAGACAAGATTTTATCTTTCCGCTTTTTATACCTGATATACGACCACAAACCAACTATAGCGGCAAGGACAACAAGAATAAAGTCTTCAAAATAACGCCCGCATACGACATAACATGTTGGCACCAAAAGGCATCCCAGGCAAGTGGCGAAAAAAAAAGAAGGGCCAAAGACTGAGAAAAACTCATCCTCTCCCTTCTTCTTATAGAAAATGTATAGTCTGTAAAAAAGATAATCAAAAAGACGCATCATAAATTACGCCTCCCCCAAACAACTACCCCACAATCGCCCCCTTGATGGTTTCAACGATATAGCGAACATCATCGTCGGAGACGTACGGGCCGGCAGGGAGACACATGCCAACCTTGAAAATGGCCTCAGAAACGCCATTCACATAAGCCGGAGCCTTGGCATAGACAGGCTGCTTATGCATCGGCTTCCAGACAGGGCGTGCCTCAACTCCGGCAGCATCCAGCGCGACACGCATCGCCTCGACATTATCATTCGGCTGGCAATCAGTCACAGCCGAAGAAGCCATATGAATAACGCCCGCAGCACCGCCGACAGCCCCCTGGACGACAGCCTTGTACGCATTCTCCTGACCACGAACCCGCAGCGACGGATCCAACGTAATCGTGCACAGCCAATAATTCGAATCATACTCCCCTGTCGTCGGCTGGCTATGGACCTCAACGCCCGGCACATCAGCGAACAGCTGCTCATACAGGGCCCGAACATGGCGATGATGGGCGATATGATCATTCACAATGGTCATCTGACCGCGACCGATACCGGCACAGATGTTCGACATACGATAATTGTAGCCGATCTTCTCATGCTGATAATACGGATAGCTCTCGCGATACTGGGTCGCATACATCATGATCTCGCGCCATGAATCCTCATCAGCCGTGACCAGAGCGCCGCCGCCGGAAGTCGTGATCATCTTATTGCCATTGAACGACAACACGCCATAGCGGCCGAAAGTACCGAGCACCTGACCATTGAAACGAGAGCCGAAGCCCTCGGCTGCGTCCTCAACAACAGGAATACCATACCTGTCAGCAATCTCCATGATACGGTCAATCCGGTACGGCATACCATACAAGGCAACCGGCACGATCGCCTTCGGAGTTTTCCCAGTCTTCGCGATACGATCCTTGATAGCCTCCTCCAGAAGGTCAGGGTCCATATTCCAAGTATCCTTCTCAGAATCGATGAACACTGGAGTAGCCCCCAGATACGTGATCGGATGGGACGAAGCGCAGAAAGTAAAGCTCTGCACAAGCACCTCATCACCCGGGCCCACGCCACAGCCGATAAGGCCCAGATGCACCGCCGCAGTACCGGCAGACAAAGCTACAACCCTCTTATTCTGGCCCACGAACTCCTCCAGATCCTTCTCGAATCCGTTCACATTCGGTCCAAGCGGAACGACCCAGTTGGTGTCAAACGCCTCTTTGATATACTTCTGTTCAAGTCCCGCCTCGCTCATGTGTGCGAGACACAGGTAAATTCTATTTCTTGGCATATCTAATCCAAATCATTTAAACTCATTTCTATATTACTTTGCCATTCGAAACCATTTTTACTTTCACGTTTCGACGAGTACATTTTATATTATTGTTCTTCAGCTGAACATTTCTAGGTTTTTTGGAAAATAATATGGGTTCCACCGACGCCGCGTTAGGACTAAACACTATTTCGTTGTCAGTAATCTCATACGTTATATTCTCGTCTCCACTTATCAACAAACGCCTAAGCTCGATATAATTATTCTTAACACACAACCGGTTTCCGTCAACCTTAATGGACGATCCCGCAAAAACGCCTACTGGATGTGTAGATGGAGAAAACACTTTATTATTTGTTATCTTTGTATTATACGCAAAGGAAACCATTGTCGCTGCAGTACATCTGAAAACATTTCCATCAATCACCTCATTTTCTCCTCGGCAAAGGATTCCTGACTGATAATCGCCCTCTATAGTATTGTTAAGGAACACATTGCCGAAGGAGGTAGAATGACCGCCTATAGCACTCCCAGTCTGCGCAGTATTTCTCTCATGATAAAAATAGCACCTTTTAACAACGTTATACCTGGATTCACAATCGCCTGAGAAATCAATGCCCCTTCTATTCTCATAGAAATGGCAGTTTTCCACTATGATCTTAGCACCATTAACTATTTGTATACCATAGGATGTTTTAGTATTAGGATAATTAGAGCCGCTAACCACAGAATTCTTGACAATGCCGGAATACCCACCTAAGCTCACAAGTACATCAGAACCATTTGATGCGCTAAAACTGCAATTTTCTATCAAGAAGTCACAGCCTCTCAAACTTATCCCAGTCTTATTGGCAAAGACAAAACTGCAATTGGAAAGGATAAATTTTCGTGGTATAAAAATGCGATAATGGGATTTCACCTTATGACCGTTATATGTCCTAGAGCGAGAAAAAAACTCCAGATCATCAGCTATGTGAAGGGTTCGTCCTTTCATCTTCGAAATCTTGGAAATAATACCTTTGTAAAGAGTAGGAATTCCCTTCTTGTCCGGTCTTGAGTCATACTTTGTCTCATCTGCTGTCTTTATCTCAATTAAGCATCCCTTGTAATCATCAAGGTTTTCTTCAACTCCTATCACACCAGAATAACTTTTCTTATCCCCTACGGGATAACAAACTCCACTAGCTACAGGCTTTTGCCAATAATGAATGGGATACTCCGAATACAGATTGAGGTTCATGAAATGTATCCCAGGCATGCCCTCAAGAGCGATAGCCTCCATCGCAACATACTTAATTCCCTCAAAATCAACCGGTGCATTCGGAAGCTTTCTAAAGTCTTTCTTATACAGATTCCGGCGGTCTCCGACCAGCCATGAAAACTTAATTGGGCAATGAATGGAAGAAACATCAACATTTTCAAATATCGCACGAGACGGTGCTTCTATTTTAAAATCTCCTTTTATACAACCTTTCTTTAATAGCCCTCCCTCCTTGAATACCAATATAGCATTATCCGGAATAGTAATCGTCTCACCACCCAGATCGAATACGTCTTCTATCGCATAAACAGCACCTCTCTGAACAACTTGGCTAGAGAATGGTCGAGAAGAAGATACTTGCACAAATGGCCTTGAAAAAGGCCCCCCAGATGGTTCCGCACCGACATCGAGCGAAGCCAAAAAAATAAAGAGGAAAAACAAAATAGCTTTTATTTTCCGGTAGTTGAAACGGGGAAATATCATTCTCATCTTATCTACTTAACACCTATATAATCTGTCATATCCCATACGAATAAAACCAAATCATATTAAAAAAAAAACAATCCAGGATAACCACAACTGCAGATGTCCCTCGTTAATGTTAGTGCCAGCAACAACGGATTACATCCGGATCAGTTATTGTCATGGAATTTTATCGGTTTTGCAGGTACGCCTACTGCAGTGCAATGAGCAGGCAATGACTTGGTCACAACACCACCTGCACCGACTATTGCATACTCACCAATCTTCAGCTGATTTATTATTTTGGCACCAGTTCCCACATACACCCCTTCTCCAATATTGACTTCTCCCGAAATATTTACAGAAGGCATAAAAGCAGCATAATCATTAATCACAGTATCATGTCCTACCGTACACTGAAGATTAAGAATCACAAAATTTTTAATGTCCACGTTGGTGGTTATCATTACCCCCGCGCAAAGGATACAACCTTTGCCAATTTTCACAAAATCTGGATCCCCCACCCAGACAGATGGATGAACTAAAGTTGGAAAATAGACCTTAGGATTATTGATCTTATCCAAAATCTTTTTCTTGATACTCGGGTTTCCTATACTGACAGCCACCGCCAATTCGGAATCGAAATTATTCAAATCGTTAATTCCACCTAGAACAGGATAACCATTGAATACTTTATCCTTTTTGTAACCGTCATCAAAAAAACCAATGAAATTCCACTCTGGTTTAACTTCATTGATGTTTTTGATTAGGGCTAATACTTCTCGGCCAAAGCCACCAACGCCAAAAATAGCTATATTCTTCATAACTTAATTATCTTTTCCAATAATGAATACGTAATTAGTTGTCGCACTTCCTCCAATATTCAGCATCATTCCGTTCTTAGCATCTTTAATCTGATATGCACCAGCATTACCGGTAACTTGCTTATATAGATCAAGGAACATTCTTACGCCAGATGCCCCAACAGGATGTCCACATCCAATCAAGCCTCCTGAAGGATTTATCGGCTTGCGTCCGTTAAACGCGATAGTGCCATCCTCTATAGCTTTATACTCTTCGCCTGGACCGGTAATCCCAAATGCAGAAATAGCAGCATACTCGCTAGAAGTAAAGCAATCATGTGTTTCGAAGACATCTATATCATCCACAGTGAGATTTGCTCTTCTATATGCTTCAACACAAGCCTGACGAGTCCACGGAAGAACATACTCAGATGCCGCATTATCTGCAATTTTTTTATCAAAAAGTAGAGGAGCTGTACGATGGCCATAACCTTTCACTATAGGTTTATCAGATAGGCCTCTTTCTTTAATATATCTTTCAGAACACAAGACTACCACAGCAGCCCCATCTGTCACCTGGGAGCAATCCGAAATACCCAATAAACCACCGACTAAAGCATTAGAATCAGAACCTCTACTGCTAGCTTCCTCATAACTCATAAACCATCTTCTAGTCTGAGCTAACGGGTTACGTTTCGCATTACTGTAATTTATTGTAGATATTGTTGACAAAGCATTCAGATAGCGTTCCTTATCAAGCCAATACTTCTCAATTGTAGCATCAGCAAGTCTTCCAAAAAGCTTAGGGAAGGGAAAATCCACGCCTTTCGCCTCTTTTTCATAATATGCGGCTCGACCAAGAATATTTCCTCCTGTTTTAGAATCCACAGATTTCATTATTTCCCACCCGACTACAATACACACGTCATATTCTCCTGCCAATATTTTGGTAATAGCTGCATCTAGAGCAACTGAACCGGACGCGCAAGCCGCCTCATAGCGAGCAGACGGGACTCCATAAAAGTCAGGATTAACCTCTGTCAGAAAGGCCCCGATATGTCCTTGATCTACATATTGTTCTGCTATAAAATTTCCAACGAATGCTGCGACTCGGTTATCAAAATTTAGGCGTCTTAATTCCTCATAGCTAAAATTCGCACCAGTAAACCCATCTGCTATCACCTCACGAAGAAGAGCTATCATATTCTTGCCCTCCTTAGTCCAGTTTCTCTCAAAATCGGTTTGGGCTCCGCCTAATACATATACCTTATTATTCATATCAACCTTTCTTGGTTTAAATCATTTGGCCTTAAAAAAAGGCCGATAATCATATTTAGATCTCTGATGCTCTGCTATAATATGATCGATATCAACCTGCGCAACAATATCTGGTTTCAATCGTTCATTCATTAATTGGGCCAAATCGCACACATTCAAGAATGCATCCATTAAAGCAAACGGTGGACACCATGTAAAACCTGCAGCCATTACATCATCCGCGACACGAAGATCATAGCCAACATGTTCAGCAGTATATAAAGCGTAAACAATATACCTAAGCAAAAAACGTAAACAAATATCAGCCTCTAAGGAATGATTCTCAATTAAAACTCTGAAAGCGTTGTCATACTCACCTACTCTCAAGTATTCCTTCATCTTAATAGCAAACGGGAAAGAATATTTGATGACATCACGATAAATTTTTGACTTAATATCGTACACAAGCATCCTTTTCTCACCACTATCATTGCGAACTAATTTATAGAGACCTTCTCCTGTCTTACGTCCAAGTTTTTGCTGATTGATTAAACCTTGTACGTATGAAGGGAGGATAAATTTCTCGTGTACGTAATCATTGGTGTTATCGAAAATATTGTCAACTATTGCCTTATGAACATCCAGGCCGACAAAATCCGATGTAGTAATAGGAGGCATAGTCCTTCCAGTAAAAGGGCCAAGGATCGCATCTATATAATCAATTCCACCGCTATCCTGATACTTTTCAGCATACTGTAGAGCTTCATTCATCACATAAAAACCTATCCTATTTCCAAGAAAAGCCGGGAGATCCTTACTTTCCGCTACAGTTCTATACAACACATTTGTCAGATAACCCTTCAAATCAACATACACCCCCATATCTGAATATGGGGAGGCAGTAAGTTCACAAAGGGTTAAGGAATATGGTGGGTTGAACATGTGAACACCAAAAAAGTGGTCACGCTTCTCCTCAGGAATGCATTCGGCAAGACGTTTGATTGAAAGGCCCGACGATCCTGTACAAGCGATTGCTCCATGTCTAAGAAACTTTCCTATCTTGGTGGTAATCTCAATCTTAATATCCAAATCTTCTGCGGTGCTCTCAAATACTAGATCAGACTCCGACAAACATTTCTCCAAGGAACTATAATCGACAGGTATTAGATTGGAAATAATACTCTTAGCCTTCACAGACTTCCCGGCTTTCACAGCAGCAGCTTGTGATTTCTCGACACTTCGGCTCACCATGTAAACTTTAGCTCCACCAAAAGACGCAAAAATTCCGGAGACATTCGTCCCCATTGTGCCGTTAGCACCAACGACAGTCACAGTTTTTATATTTAGCATATCCTAGTTGTGTCCATTAAATGCTTCCATTGTAGCTGATGTTGCAGAATTAATATCCTTTCTCATCAGTACGTTCTTTATTGTAATAAAAACGACCTTTAGATCTGTCCACAATGAACAATGGTCAACATACCACACATCTAGTTTGAATTTTTCCGACCAGCTGATAGCGTTCCGACCATGACATTGAGCCCATCCGGATATTCCAGGACGGACTTCATGTCGACGATATTGTTCCTTATTGTAGAGTGGCAAATACTGAGGCAGAAGGGGACGAGGTCCGATCAAAGCCATGTCACCTTTAAGAACATTTATTAGTTGTGGCAATTCATCTATAGAAGTAGAACGAACAAATCTACCGACTTTTGTAAGCCTTTGATCATCGGGAAGCAATTCACCTTCAGAGTCACGTTCATCTGTCATCGTCTTAAACTTGATAACCTTAAAAATCCTCGCATCTTTTCCAGGGCGTTCTTGAAGGAAGAAAGCCCCTGCACCTTTATTAGCATAATGGAGCCAAATTGCCACAATTATCAGAAACCATCCGATAAGAATAATGACAACCAAGGCAATAAAAAAATCTATAACTCTCTTAAAAAATTGTTTGTACATCCTAAATCTTTAAAAAGTCCACACTGTACTATATAGAGCTACTTGTAGTATATACTTGTTCCAGGAAGTCAGAGAATTTGTCACTAAGCACATCGCGGTCAAACTCCCTCTCAGCCAAGGCTCTTGCATTCTTGCCATATTCCGCCCGAGCATCAGGGTTGTCAGCCAGTTTGATGAGTCCCTCAGCAAACTCCTCAGGAGAATCCGGAGCAACAACTATTCCGCAATTGTCCGCGCCAATCATATCCGCCAGCCAACCGGGATAATTGTTGATTATCGGCAAGCCCGAAGCAATATAGTCAAAGAACTTGTTTGGTGAAGTCCCATAGTAGAACGCAGGGACATTTGCCAAGACCATCAGGCCCATGTCTGCTGAGCTCACGATATTGTTAAGGACTGTCTTAGGTACCTGGTTGATAAAAATACAATTATCCAACCCCTCCTTCTCTTTTCTGTCTATCAGATGGGGTTTCATCTTTCCCTGTCCGATAAACACAAGCTTGATATCATTTCTTCCCTTGCGCTTAAGCACAGCTGCAGCATCCAGCACTGAATCGAGGCCATTAGCCACGCCATGGGCTCCGGTAAAGATAGCAACCTTGTCATTCGGGCCTACACCATCAATGGACAAATTCTCCCGGCTTCCCGGTCTGAAGAGATCCAGATCGCAACCGTTCGGTATCATCTCCACACGCTTTCCAGCCTGACTTCTTTTCAAAATGCCCTCTTTGATTCCAGGAGATAGGCCTATGCAGGCATCGGCTGACCGATAACTCCACTTTTCGAGCAAAGACATTCCAAGCAAGCCCAACGGGTTCTTATAACCCAGAGCCTTCGGCAACTCCGGCCAGAGGTCACGAACTTCAAACACAAACTTCTTGTGGCGGAAAAGTTTCTGAACTATGCCGGGGATGCCAGCTGTAAGAGGTGTAGAGGTAGCAAAAAGCAGATCATAATCCTCCTTCATTGCCAGAGATATTCCCTTTACGGCATAGGAAAGGAAACTCTTCGTCCTTTTCCAGAGGCCATCGTTATTTGAATATGGTATAGATATCTGTACCAAGTCAATGCCATCCAGATTGCCCCTGTAAATATCCTTCTTGCTTGTAGGAGGAAGATTAAACAATGATTTATCCCCTCCGCAAACCATGGTGACCTGATGGCCACGGGCAATCAGTTTCTTGGCGAATTCATATGATCTCGTGCCCCCGCCGATAGCAGGAGTTGTAAAATGCTGATGGAAATATATTATTTTCATAACTATATACTGATATGAGTACTTATAGTCGTATTGTCCGTAATGCATTCACACTGAACGGACGGAACTTCAATTCCATAGTAAGACGAATATCTGCCAACGCCGTCGCTGACGGAAGCGTCCGACACAACTTTGACCGGGGTTGACGGGAGCCAGTGCCACAGCTGACGCATTTTCATTCCTGCAGGCTTACCGACGACCGTATCCTCGACATACCAATCCGACCGCCCCTTTATCTTCCGCACTTTTCTTTTCACAACAATTCCATTGTCCAGATACCTGAAACACCTCACAGCCCCCTCAAAGACATACTCACCTTCCGCCTCAACCGCAGAGAACGATATCCTTTCCGTCGGGTAGAACCACATGAAACGAGGCCCCTTGAGCATCTGGTCATTGTCCCCAAGCATCACCGTATTGTGCGACTCAGTTCCGCTGAAATAGCGTTTTGAATCCGGATCTGTATTGTATTTGTAAGAACCGCCATCAATCAGATAGTTTTGGCCATCCTTCCAGATATCCAAATGGAGCTGGTCCGTAGTTCCTTGCTTCTTGAAATTACCACACCTCATGAAAGTAAGGCAGTTCCCTTCCCGGATAAGATAAAACCCGCTCTTCTCGAAACGGACAATCCCCTCTTTCTTCCTGATGGCCGGAAAAGGAGAATGCTTCATCACAAATCCGGACGCCAGCCACATGGTATCCTCCATGAAGACGTCATACAGAGGCTTGCCGGTAAGAAGCACATGCAACGCATCCAATTGCGGACGATAATCCCGGTAATCGGCATCCGACAGAGGGAAGAACAGAGCCCCGTCATTCGATCCATAGTTTGGCAGCCAGCCCGACTCAGTGTCTTGGCACTGATACAAGAAGTCGAGAGCACGCCATGCCTTCTGATATACCGCGTCCGAGAAGGTTTCTCCATTTCTCTCCGCCAGAGAAATGGCTACAGACAGCAATTGAATGACGACACGATGGTAGTTCATACTGTCCTGTATGAATGTGCCGTCATCTTCTATCTGATAATCAATCTCCTTCTCAAACCACATCTTTCCATTCTTCTTCCATTTCCGGGCCCCTGGCATCTGCGGGAAAAGAAGTCCCATTAGATAAAGAGTCAGGGTCTCTGTAATAGCATGATTATTCCTTACGGTATAGCGCGAATAATTGATATTGCTATAAACATGTCGGATCTGCCAATAAATAGAGTTGATGATCTCGCCCCATGAGGAATCATTCAAATGAATACTCTCGCGATAGTAGGCCAGGGCCATCACCCAATTCAAAAGACGCAGCGATATCTCCTGGCTGCACACATAATTAGGCCCGCAATTAATTGGATTATGATGAATCCAATCAAGAATCTGCCCTATAACGAATTCCGAATGGTCCTCTTTGGAATGATAGTCATGACGGACAATCGTATTCAACCATGAGAACCTTGATTTCTCCCAGACATATTTGATATCTCCAGCCTTTTCTGAAAGAGTAGGAATCTTAGACCAATGAGTCGTGACATCATAGCGATACCCGGAATCCGGATTAGTCACCCAGTCATAATCAAGCCCTAACGATTTCCACTCTTTGTTAAAGAATAAGCAATCGCCCTCTAGAATACGACTCAAGGAATAATTATTACCTTGGGCATCGCCTTGAATATCCTTTTCTTTTACAGAACAAATGAAGTGTCTGTCACAAAAGCTTGAACGCCACTGAACTTCATTACCCCCTTTGAACGGTAACGGATTGACAGGGAATCGTATTTGTATCAAGTTCGTTCTTTTCAAGAACAAATCTAACGCCCTATAGATGGTATATGAGAATGGCTTGCTTAGTAAAATATCCAAGTTCTTCCTGAGTATTCCCATAACAGACAGTCACCTAAATTCAAGTTCAAATAAAGCATCGATCAATCCTGAGGATATACCGACCTAAGACAATCGTTCAGAATTCCCATATAGCTGTTGAAGGACAGTTCATGAGTAATCTTTTCAAAAGAAGATGCTCCAAGAGAAGCACAAACCTCCGGATTATCGTACAAATATCTCAACTTCTCTACAAGCTCATTTTTAGTAATAGGGGTAGTGAAAACAAAACCATTCTTTTCGTCAATCAAGTCAAGTTCTGTCCCATCCGCAGGGCCAGAGATTATAGGCAACGCAGCTATCATTCCATCAACGATAGCCAGCCCTCCCAGCCCAGGAAGTACCATTACCTGATACCGACTTATCATAGATGTCAAACCTTCTGTAACCCTGCCGTGAAATACTACTTTAGAAGCAATGTCAACCGAAATGACATATTGCTTTAAAGTATCCATATAATCACCACTTCCTATGACATGCAACACGATTGGGAGCCCTTCTGCAGAAAGATCCTTCACCGCATCAACTAACAATTCCAGTCTCTTGGTTTTATTAATCGCTCCAACGAATACAACGTTATAGCCATCCAGTTTCGGAAGGGAAGAATGCATTTTTTCCTCAATCTTTGCAGAAGATTCAAGAACATTAATGCCAACGAAAATACGATTATTTGCCACCCCCTCTTTTAGCAAAAACTGCTTTCCTTGATTAGAATACACAAACACAGCATCGCTATGAGCATCCATGTAACTAATCCAATGTTGTAAAAGGCCTCTGATACCTTTATGTTCACGACCTTTCAACCCTCCCAGAGTCCAAACCACAAACTTCTTCTTGAAAAGCTTTGCGTATAGAAAAGCGCACGTTTCCACAAATATACTAGACGCGCCTTCTGCAAGGATAACATCCGGATTGTATTTAATCAATCGAAAAAAAAGAAACGGGTATAAAGGCATCTTACCCTTCCCATTATTTGTCTTAAAGGGAAGAAGGATTGTAGGCAATTCACGATGACGAAAGCCGACATTCCCCTTATAATTTGTCTTTTTTGTATTAGCTATGTCCTTGCCATGCCACAATTCAAAATCCACATTAGGAAGCTTTGAAATAGCTTCATATGTTCCAACGCGATAATGGAACATCACCTGATATAAGCACAAAAGCTTCATATTGGGAAAAAACTATGACAGAGATTATTTCGCCAATGCCTCAACTATCCTGCCGCACGCCTTTCCGTCACCATAAGGATTGACGGCGTGGGACATCTTGTCGTAATATGCCTTGTCCTCGAGAAGCTTGCTGACTTCGCTGACGATAAGGTCGTGGTCAGTGCCCACGAGCTTGACAGTGCCAGCATCAAGTGCCTCAGGACGCTCCGTGGTATTTCTCATTACGAGCACCGGTTTTCCAAGGCCAGGGGCCTCCTCCTGGATACCGCCCGAGTCTGTAAGCACGACGGTGGATTTCTCCATCAGGTACACGAACTCCAGATACTGGAGAGGCTCGATGAAGAAGAAGTTGTGATATACCGTCAAGTCTTCTCCGAACACCTCATGGATAGGCTTGCGCACATTCGGATTGAGGTGCATAGGATATACGAAATCCACATCCGGATACTTTTCGCTGAGGTCCTTCATAGCGGTCACCATGCTGATGAATCCGTCTCCGAAATTCTCGCGGCGATGGCCGGTGATGAGGACAAGTTTCTTTCCTCCCGCAAGACGGCTGACATCGTATCCGGCATCTGCCAGAACCTTGTCCTGGGCCTTGGCCAATGCAGCATCTGACTTAAGCTTGCCGACTACCATATGGAGGGCATCGATTACCGTGTTTCCGGTAACGAAGATATTGCCCTGAGCCTTCTCCTCCTCAAGATTGTGTCTTGAAAGCGGAGTCGGAGCGAAGTTATATGTCGCAATACGGCCGGTAATCTGACGGTTCATCTCCTCCGGCCATGGGCTGTAGATGTTGTGGGTACGGAGACCTGCCTCGACATGGCCTACAGGTATCTGCTGATAGAATGCGGCAAGGGCTGCGGCGGTACTCGTAGTGGTATCGCCGTGCACCAAAACGACATCAGGCTGAGTCTCTTTCAACACGTCACGCATTCCGGTAAGGACGCGGGCCGTAACGTCATAGAGGTCCTGTCCCTGCTTCATGATGTTGAGATCATAGTCAGGAACGACCTCGAATATCTTGAGGACCTGGTCGAGCATCTCGCGATGCTGACCGGTCACGCAAACGATTGTCTCAAACTTGTCAGAATGTTTCTGGAACTCCTTGACCAGAGGGCACATCTTGATTGCCTCCGGCCTGGTTCCGAAAACCAGCATCACTTTTTTCATACCGGGAAGGAATTAGATGTGGTAAACTTTCTCCAGAGGGCAGATGTTGCAGCAGTCAAGGATTACCTTGCCTTTGAGCTTGTCCCAGTTCTGCTTGATATGGTCGTGCTTTACGAGGATGACTACCATGTCCACATCGTTCAGGAACTGGTCGAAGTCGTCGTACTGGTTCTCTGCGATATGATGGCCTTCGAGGAAAGGATCATAGCAACGAAGCGGACGGGCGAGATGGCGCTCCTGGGCCTCGAGCATCTGGAGTGCCGGAGACTCGCGGAAGTCATCGACATTCTCCTTATAGGTAAGTCCATAGAGACCGACCTTGCGGTTGTCGGTGAGGCCATTCTCCTTCATGATTTCGTAAATACGGTTAAGCACGAACGTCGGCTGGCTGTCGTTGGTCTTCATGGACTCGTCGATAACCTTTGCGAGCTGAGGATAGTCTCCCACAAGGAACCAAGGGTCAACTGAGATACAGTGGCCGCCCACGCCAGGACCCGGCTGAAGGATGTTCACGCGAGGGTGCATGTTGCAGATCTTGATGATCTCATATACATCCATGTTGTCATGGCGGCAGATTCTCGCGAGCTCATTTGCGAATGCGATGTTGACTGCACGGAAGGTATTCTCGACTACCTTAGTCATCTCGGCGGTACGGATGTCGGTAACGACGATCTCACCCTGGCAGAATGAAGCATAGTACTTCTTGATCTTCTCGCCGATTTCCTTGTTGTCTGCACCGATAGTGCGGTTGTTATGGAGAAGCTCGTAAACCATGTTTCCAGGGATGATACGCTCCGGAGCATGTACGAGGTTGATATCGACTCCTATCTTGAATCCGTTGGCCTCGATTACAGGGCGGACGAACTTGTCGATGGTTCCCGGGCTGACGGTTGACTCGATTACGACGGTAGCGCCCTTAGGGCAAACCTTCATGACGTCCTTTACAGCTGCAACGACGTAGCAAGCATCCACTTTCTTGCTGAACTTGTCATAAGGAGTAGGCACCGAGACGATATAGACATCAGTCTTCTGGTATTCTGTCGTGAACTTGATCCCAGCCTTGAGAGCATTCTGGAAGAGTTCATCGAGTCCCTTCTCTTTAAATGTAGTTTTTCCAGCGTTTAGTGTCGCTACAAGTTCTTTGTTGTAGTCTGTTCCTACGACCTCAACACCGTGTGAGGCCATCATAAGGGCCGTCGGAAGTCCGATGTAGCCCAAGCCAATTACGTTAATCATATTAAGTTAAATATTTAATTTTAGTATAATCTTCTTGAACACCTCATCCTGTGTATCCCACAAGAAATTGTCTTTGTATTTAATTATGTTTTGGACATAGGTGTCATAATTAGTCACAATATTATTGATTCCCTCAACTATCATTTCAATATCCCTGCCATCCGATTCAATGGCAACTCCTATCTTATACTTATCAACGAGACCTTTCATCGTAGGATTGTTACCAACCACGACAGGAAGACCCTCAACGACTGACTGATAGAATCGATTTGCCTCGCAATAGTAATTGTTCGGAGATACATTCTTGTAAAACACAAGAGTGGTGAAACACTGTTTCACGTATTGAGGAATCTTTAGTTGAGGGATACGGCCGATAAAGTTGATCCTTTCATCAAGCATTCCACCATACATAGCTTTTAATCTGGACTTAGCTTCCGGATCAAAACCACCGACTACTACGGCGCAAAAGTCAGGAGTTCTCATTACGGCCTCGACTGTCTCAAAGGCTGCACGCTTGTCACCAGCCAGTCCCTGGAGATAAATACACTTTCGCGTCCCTTTCCATTCAACAAAACCATGATATTTCTCATCCAGTTCAGAATCCTCATCTGCGAAATTTGGGAAATTTCTTACTGCTATATGCTTTTCCGGTTCCTTGATAGCTCCAACAGATTCAAGATATCTCAAACGCTCTTCATTAGCATGGAGGACAAGGTCGCATCTATTGAAGATATAACGCAGCATTGCCTTCCGAATCGGATTGCCGAGGAACATTTCTGGAAGTTCATGAAGGTCCCATACAAGTTTCTTTGCACGGACAAGCATCGCGATTAAAGACGCATCCACATTAGCAACCCAAACGACATCGAAACCTTTCACTAGTTTATTTACAGTTGTATAGAACTGCCACGCCTTTAAACTCAGATGAGATGCAGAAGGATACTTGTCTCTCGCAGGGATATATATAGACTCGTATGGAATCCCATAGCTTGTATATCCTTTTATGCGTTCGTTTTTTTCAAGCATGGCAAAGATCTTGAAACTAACATCTGGACATAGTTTGCAGATAGTATTAATCTCTTTTCTCACCCTGTCGTCATACTCAAGACCCGTTGTCTTGATGATAAGCGCAACCTTAACTCTATTTTCACTCATAGTTTAACTAAAGTCTAGTATAAGTAATTATTGTCATGATTTAACTCGTTGTATGAATCCCTGTAAGTATATGGTAAATGCTGCCCTGAAACGATATATGGTATACTGTTCGAGTATGGTGTAATCTTGTAGTTCTCCCTACAATTCTGATAAAGAACGTATATTACACTCAACAGAATGATAGCTTTACATGAAAAATAAAAGAATCCATGCGACTTGAAATGATAATACAAGATATATACCAATGAGATATCAGCAAAAATACCATACGCTATATTGATTCGGAAAAGAGTAGGAACGCGAGCAATAATTGGATATAATATATAGAAAAGTATCGTATAGAAATAAACTAAATGGCCATACTTATTACTTTTGATTATTATTTCTTTATTGAATAGGATAATTATCAAAAGAATTATAAATTTCAATGTACCAAAAGTGTAAATAGAAGAGAGTTCGGCTCCGGTATATGAATCAAACCTATCGGCATCTAAAATAGGGACGACGGAAGCAAACAGATAATCGAAGATCCCAGAGCTACCGGCAAGAACTAGCATAAATAGAAACGCCGCAAATACAAAAATTGGCCTAATTCTTATTGCTCTCCTTGATAGGAACCCCATAGAAAGCAGTAAGATCACGACAAATGAAATCTTATGCATATATATGGATGAAAACATCAAAAGGATTGCCGATATTCGTATGACCCTCTTGTCGTACCTAAAAAAGAGAAAAAAACCTATAAAAAGCAGTGATAAAGCCATCATGAAACGCATCGGGCAGTCTATCAGCATAAATAGCAGACTATTGCTAAAACTAATAGCTATTGTCGCAAATACGTCCTTAGTGAAAAGACTTATTAGAAGAATAAGGGAAAGCAGGTATACGGATTTCATCAAACCGGCATAGAGCCAGAAATCAGAAATAAACATTGAAAAGAAATTGGATACATGTACAAATCCAACCTCTCCCAATATGGTAGCACGATCAAAAGACTTAGACATATAGTCCATCTCGTATGCTCTCCAGTCGGACCCTGTCATATAGCCAAAACACAAAAAAGCAAAAAGGGCCATAATCAATATAGTCCTCACTATATTATTATGTTTCGTCAGCTTATTGATAAAGAAACATAATCCGAAAAATATAAAGTAGTAGATCATATCTCTTTTCTCTTAAATGTAAATACCATATACATAAGCTGCAAAAAAGTATGGACAGTATAGGATATGAGTATAGCCAACGCTATACCTTTAGCGCCAAGTCCCTGTTTCAGAAATAGAAAACTAAATGATATCAACATCATAGCCCATACAGTATTGAAAGCAAATCCCGTCCACGATTTTGCTCGAGAATAAATTGAGGCCCCGACAACACTGGCCATAGAAGAGAATACCGTCGAAGCGGAAAGAATGATAAGCGTCATGCTGTCACTGGTATAACTAGATCCGTAAAAGCCCATGATGAACGGGCTTAAGCAAGAAACTAATGTCGCCATAACAAAAGCAACGCCACCATTCAATCCCATGTTAAGCCAAAAAGTTCGCCAATAACGGTTATTACTTTCGCAAGATAGACTGGACAGTATAGGTAATGCAATATGACTGATTGAAGAAGGCAGGAACAAAATAATTGTCCTCCACTGATCAGCAGCCTCAAATCCAGCTAGTTCTTCAAAACCACCACTACGGGCAAGTATAGATTTGACAATCCAGTATGCTGGGGCTACCATCATGGATGATAGCATCGCCGGTAATGAAAAATTATACAACAGACGAATGTCCTTTGCGCGGAAATCCTTGAGAGAAGCCTTTATATTATTAACTCTAAGGTCCTTCTTGATTGAAACATTGTGTAAGACATAAATGACAAGGTACCCTGCACCAAAACCAAGAATAGCTCCAATCAATCCCCAGAAATAAGCACCAACCAACATAAAGACAGATTCGGCGATACTTCCAAAGAAGGTATTAATGGCAATCGATTTGAAATCCTCAAATCCGGAGAGTGTCCCTGTTTGCGCACCGTTTATAACCGTAACAAACAAAAGAAAAACACCAACCCTTAATGGATTCAACAAGTGAGGTGCATTGAGATATTTATTCGCAAGATAAGGAGCAAAGAAAAAAACAACCACAGTAATGATCAGCCCAGTAACAAAGGCAAAACCATTAGTCAGCAGGTAAATACTTGGAATCTTTTCTTTATTTACACTCTTATATTCGGAAATATACTTTGAAGCAGTTAAGCCCAAACCGGCAGAGCCAAATACCACAAACATATTAACGGTAGAGCGTATAATGCCAAATTCGCCATATTGCTCTTTTGACAAAATATGAGCGCAAACAATACTTGCGACAAGAACTACGCACTTACCGAGGGCAGTTCCCGCAACAGACCAGAAAGCACCATACATCATCCTCCTTCCAATGTCTGAATTCTTAATCCTATGTATGATGCTTTTTATTCCCATCATCAGATTAAAGATTTATCTTGTAATGAAAACAATCTGTTACGCTAATAGTTTCTAATTCAATATCGATAAGACTGACTTATCTTTTAACAAAATATGTACCCGACCGTCTCGAAAGTAGATACCCGGATCGATGGATACCATGACTTTGCTGACGAAGACGGTCTTGCCGTCGACGTCGAGCATTTCGAGCATGGTGCCCATCTTGGCTTCCAGCAGGTCCTTGATCTCGTCAAGGGTGGTCCTGCCGTCTTCGGAGGTAACTACGGGGATTTCGATAGATTGAGTCTTGTTAGATACTACCAGGACTTTTGCGTCGTCCTTTGTGATGAGTTCGCATTTCTCGCCGTCATTCACGACCGCAGCAAATGCAGCTGATCCCACAATCATCCCGACGAGGACCAGCACCTTTTTTGAAAAGTTCATATATAGTCTCTGCTAAAAAATTGGTTTATTAGTCACGTAAAACAGACCTGTCTCAGGCCTCGTATCTCGCCTCGAGCACCTTCCAGTCAAGTATCCCCCAGAGGGCTGCCAGATGGGCCGGGCGACGGTTCTGGTAATCCAGATAATATGCATGCTCCCATACGTCGAAGGTAAGCACTGGCTTGAGGCCTTTCACTACAGGATTGGACGCGCCTGCCTCCTGGGTTATCACCAGGGAGCCGTCCTTGTCTGCGGAAAGCCATACCCATCCGGAGCCGAACAGGCTCACGCCCTTGGCTGCGAATTCCTCCTTGAAAGCATCGAGGCTCCCCCACTGGGCCGTTATCTGCTTGAGCAGTGGCGAGGCCATGTCGGGCTCGGAAGCCCCGGGAGCGCAAAACTGTCCGAAATAAAGGTTGTGGTTCAACACCTGTCCGGCGTTGTTGAAGATGGCTCCGGAAGAGCGTCTCACGATCTCTTCGAGACTCTGTCCTTCGAGTCCGGAACCGGGAAGAAGTTTGTTCAAGTTGTCCACATAGGCTTGCAGATGCCTGCCGTGGTGGATCTCCAGAGTCTTGGCGCTGATTACGGGCTCAAGAGCATCGTGGGAATAAGTGAGGTCAAGTAGAGTAAACATATCAATCTCGTTTAAAAATGTCTCTTGTATATACCTTGGATGCCACATCGTCGAGCACTGAGTCGTACCTGTTGGCGATGATAGCCTCGGAACGGGCCTTGAAGGCGGCGAGGTCGTTGACCACCTCGCTTCCGAAGAACGTGGTCCCGTCCTCGAGAGTCGGCTCATAGATTATCACCTTCGCGCCCTTGGCCTTGATGCGTTTCATCACGCCCTGGATTGCGCTCTGGCGGAAGTTGTCGCTGTTGGACTTCATGGTGAGGCGATATACTCCCACCACGGTCTCTTTCTCCTTGCGCTTGTCCCAGACGCTGCTGCCGATGTAGTATCCGGCTTTGGAAAGCACCTGGTCGGCGATGAAATCCTTGCGGGTCCGGTTGGAGTTGACGATCGCCTCGATAAGGTTCTCAGGCACATCCTCGAAGTTGGCAAGTAGCTGCTTGGTGTCCTTAGGCAGGCAGTAGCCGCCGTAGCCGAA